>Ga0194051_1000931_pt1 | contig 16136 bp, 6 predicted proteins | sample SepL2320m_MetaG_FD_161275 | JGI IMG/M metagenome (GOLD analysis project Ga0194051, IMG submission 161275) | Anoxic zone freshwater microbial communities from boreal shield lake in IISD Experimental Lakes Area, Ontario, Canada - Sep2016-L239-20m | ecosystem: Environmental > Aquatic > Freshwater >... | reverse complement strand
CACGTAGCACAGAGTTTTTTTCTTCATAATAGACAGATGATACTCTATCTTTACGTAAAATAGCCTGATTATGTTCTCAAGAAGCTCCGTTTTTGAAAGAGACAACACACAAAAGGTTACTTAGCTCGGATATGTCCATCCAATCCCCGCCACGCCTAGAGGTGGCGAGTCATGGGGTCTAGATGAAAGGTGAGCGAAAGTTCTGCTACTAATGTTTTTGATCACCTATTGCTGCCCCAGTTGCACCAAGGTCTCTCATCTGATGGGCGAACCCTGAAACTGATTTTACTGCGCCAAACGAAGAAGTCACAAATCCGATTGCGGGAGCTGCAAAACTAGAGATCTTGATGTTGGAAAATGCTCCCTTTTCATAGCCGAGGGCCTTTTTCATCTCATCAATGAATATAGGTATGTTGTAAAATATCAGCCCTCCGATGAGACTCTGGAGCGCAGACTGGCTCCCGATCGAGTTCAAAAAGGGAGGAGCCCAAAAGTTCCCTGAGTTATCAAAGGTTGTGTGTGGTCCTTTGGCATTTGACACAAATCCAGATATCATGAGAAGTACGAGTACTGCAGGAAAGATGAGGAGATTCACCGCCAGAGACTTGAACCACGTGTACATGTTTTTGCTGCCGGGCAAGGCATGCAGCATGATAAACAGAGGTGCAAATATCATGTTGATGATGATCTCTACATACGCGCTAAATATCATAAAATAGAGTTTAAAAAAGAGATAGATATTGGTGACGACGAGTAGGAGTGCTACCAGATAGGGAGTGAGCATCGGCGCGCCAAATGTCTCTATGGCAGTCAGGATAAGACCTCCGATGGCAAGTATCAGAGATGCGATAGTTGTCTTGGTGTCTTCAGCAACTTTTACTGTTTCTTTACCAGAAATAAAATTTATAACTCTCGCAAAATTTGCAGTCCCAAAACCTTTCGTTGCTTCCCCAGCATTTTTCAGTACTGAACTTGCGCCTTTCGCACTTGCAAATTTGCCCACGATACCACCTACACCCCCCACCATCGATCCCACGATTGCAACCATGGCGCTGGGCACTACCTGGGAGGTGATCGCAGATACTACTCCTTGAAATAGTGTAGGCATCAGACTAAAGAGCGCCTTGCCTGTTTCGATATAAGAGTTAGCTGCGATATCTTGTGACATGACCAGACTCCACAAAGATCCAGGGCTCCCCGTAGCTATCGAGTTGAGCGCTCTGCTGTAGGCCTCGGGAGTCAAATGGAGGATGGGAGCCATGACAGAAAAAGCTATAAACATCACGATGTACATGAGGTCGATCATAAACCCAACTATCGCGTAGGACAGCGAGATCATGATGAGTACGATCACGAGGCGTGGCAGCATCTCCTCGATCGCGACTCCTGCCTTTTCACCTACTTTGATGCCGAAGATGATGATGAAGCCACTGATGACGATCACGAGTGTGATGAGTAGAAACGCTGCATCACGCATGATCTTCCACACCTCTCTATAGCTTCCGAGCGCACTAAATCCGATACCTTGGGCGTATGATTTTGGGACAAATCCAACATGTTCGAGTGTGTCACCCAACCAAGCCACTCCGGATGCTGGAGGGCTACTAAAGGGTACCGCGAGTACATTTGCCGCATGGTGGATATAGCTTGAGGTATCTGGCGCTGCACTCAGCTCCTCACTACAGAGCTCTCCGATAGTGGTGCAGAGTATCGATGCAACTGTCTGTGCACGCATATGCACAACCGGTGATTCATCAGCGAGTGCCTCGACATAGTTCGTATGGAGACTACGTCTCATCTGCTCATACGGGCTCGTGCCTGGAGGGAGCGCACTCCCGACCTTCCCAAATCCCGTCCACGCGGCACCCAGCAGAAGTATGACATAGATCGTCCCGCAGAAAATGAGTCCATTTCTGATTCGACGTAGGTAGGGAGAGATGGATGCAAAGATAGACTGCAGTGGCATATGATCATAGTACCAGATCCGCGTGCATGACGTCAATGCAAAGTGAGCGCATTTGTGATGCTATCGATTGGTTAGCTTATAGTTCTAAACAAAACCACTCAAATGTCCCTGTCATCCCCTTCTTGTCGTGTCATCCCTGTAATAGTCAATCATATCGGTGACAGGGTTTTTTGTATGTCATCCTCGTGAAAACGAGGATCCAAAGGCACCAGGCACTTTGCCTTTCACGTTGGATCCCCTCGTTCGAGGGGATGACAGAAGTAAAGCATGAGCTAATATGTCATCGTATTAGTTTACTATTACAATCCCGGCGCATTTATCCCGCTCTGCGGGATGCCGGGATCCCATGGTGGCAGTACTATAGTTTATACCAGTATCTGTCATCTCGACTCCTCAAGACCCATTGGGTCGCGAGGGTGGAGAGATCTCAGCATGTGGATATGTGCTCTTGCAACAAGCTATAAGTGTGAGATCCCTCCACCCATTCACTCCGTTCATGGAGTCGAGATGAAAAGATAACCTAGATGTTCATATACAACTGCTGCATCATTTCTCCGCCTTCACTGCCATGCCCCCCACCCCTATGGCGCCGGCTGCCGTGATACACCCCGCGATCACGAGGAACCTAGCGGTACCAAAACGCTTCTCAAAAGTCTCATCGTCTTTTTTGTGTTTGTCTATCTCTACCTGTGCTTCTTTTTTCACCTTCTCACTCCCAAACATAGACTTTATGGCGAGGTTTAGGACGATGCCAAAGGCGACCTGTTTCTTTACTTTCTCTTTGCCATCTGCCAACTCTGGTGTTTGGGTGGCCGCCTCAGCAGCAGCAGCTGGAGCAGCTTGCTCCTGCTTTTTTTCTTCTGCTGCTGCTGCAGCCATACATTTCTCATTCTCTGCGACAGCGTCCTCTCTGCCTTTTTGGTGCGCTTTTTTCTCGTCATCTGTAGCACCTGGAGGGAGCTTGTGCTCTCGATCATACATCTCTATAGCGAGCACGTTGGCCGCGTCGAGACGCGATCTGTCAGGATGTGCTGCGTGCTCGGCGAGCTTTAGGCTGATGTACTCTGCATTGAGCGTGGGGTCGACTGGTGCTCCAGTAGCATTGTCAAACACCACTTTTGTGCCATATCGTGCGCGCATATCCTCAGAGACCTTTGTGCGAATTTGTTCATCCTTGGTCGATTTGATCTCATTGGTTTTGGCAGTCATCCACTCTGCGACTTGTCTGTTTTGGGCATGTTCGTGATAGTTTTTTAGATCAGTGAGCTCGGTTTTGTTGAGGGGAGCCGTATTGTGATCTTTGTGTCTCGCTCTAAGTCCGTCAATATGCGCTTGGTATTGGGTTTTTTGTGCGTCTGTTAGACGATCTGGACTGAATGCTCCATCTCCTGTCCCGCCGAGATTCAGTCCTCCGATGTCTCCAGATCGTGCACCATCTTGTGCTGCTCTGATGGCTGCATCGAGCTTTTGTAAATCTTTCTCATCTGTATGAAGCTTATCGAGCTTTTTCTCGGCTTCAGATTTTTGTGCTAATTCAATATTTGTAGGTGCCTCGACAGTCTGATTTGCTGCAGTAGAATCAGCATTCTCAGCTGAAGGTACTGTAGCGTTTGCGGATCCCGTCTGCTCTGTATGTGCGGAGGTTGCAGTAGATGTATTAACTGACGCTTCAGTCTTAGTACCTGTGGTTAATGAAGGAAAATCTTTTGCGAGTAATCTATCTGCCTGAGATGGAACTGAATTGGCACCTCCACCGCTATGATCAAAATAAAATTCACTCCCTTTTCCCGTCAGAGTGGTTGTGCTCCCATCCCATTCTTTTCCATTCTCTTTTGCCAACCTTATTCTATCGGTGATTTCCACTTGTGTTAGCTCTCTCGTCATTGGTCCATTTGCATTGACCCATTTGTCCTCTAAATCTTTAATGATTTCTTTCCTTCTGTTGTCTATTGTTGCTTGGAGATTGGCTTCCTTAGAGGCTTCTTCGACTTTGGGGACAGACATAGCAGCTACTGTTTCCTCCTGCTCGTTGGCTTTCACCCTACCGTTAGAATCAAGTGGATTCTCACGCAAGCCGCCCATGCCCATCGATTCGCCATCGTCACCTTCTTCAGTTTGATCTGAATCAGAATCGTCGACTGGAGATGTGTCAGCATCCTTTTGGTCGTTATCTTTCACCCGCCCATTAGAATCATATGGATTATCACTCCTACCACCCATGCCCATGGCCATAAAGTCGACTCCTTTTTCGGCTTGATCAGGATCAGAATCGAAGCCTCCAAACCCACTCATTGGGTTTTCGTATCTATTTGACTCATATGGGTCGAGCCGTTCTGCGTGAGTGCTAGCATCACCGGAATGGTCCACGCCAGTCTCGGTACCTGTCATGTTTGTTGCGCAACTGCTAATGCCTGATCGATCTCATCCCTCTGCAGATGGGCATGCATGCGATCGATGAGCTCTTTGTTGTGCATCTCCTCGTGAGTCATGACTACAAACTCAGTCAACGGTGCAAACTCTGGATACTTTTCCCCAAAGAAGCGCACCTTGATGAGAGCCTCATCCCAGCTCTTCCAGGGACGCATCGCCTGCATGAGACGCGCGATCTGTCTCATCCTGACCTCGTCTATGACGCTTTGTCTCGAGAGCTCGAGCACTCGCTGGAGGAATCTCCGCTCGACGATGAACTGGATCTGGCGATCCAGTGGATAGGTAGATATATCGACAGACATATGATCATCGTATCATTTACTCCCCCACTTTGTATAGTGCAGGAGTATAATAATCTTAGTATGGGTGATCATGAACTACTAATAAAACAGAAAAATCCTGAAACTGGCACGAAAGGTGGTAAACAGACTCCACTAGAGGCAACTGCCCAAAAAGTGCTCAAAAAGGAAGCGCCTATAAAGCCCAAGGTAAAGACTGAGAGCAAGAAGGCGGCTAAGGATTCTGATGAAAAGAAATTCGACCTTGTATCAAACATCCTCGACAAGGACCAACTCACTCCAGAGGATCAAGCAAACCTCTACGAACAGCATAAAGCACTCGAGAGCGTGCAGCATATCATGGACGAGCAGACGCTCTTTGCACAGATCATAGTTTTCAGCCTGGAAACTGCCCTCGATGGCATCCCTACAGAGCAAACCAATGATGAGCATGGTCAAAACATCCTCTCCCAACGAAGGCTCCAGTATGTGAGTCTTCTCGCTCAATGGATGGTCTCGAATCTCTCCCAGTCGCAAGCTAAAGTCATGCAAAGTCTGACCACGCCCAACAGTCAAAAGAATTTTATCACCAAAACCAATGTACAGCGAGCCGTCCTCTTGGGCCATATGCTTGGTGCACTCGGCCAACCCAAAGGCTCCTCTGGACGCAAAGCGATGCGTGATGGAGCGCTCGCAGGGTTTTTCAACTATACATTTGCACCTGTGGATGATACCATACCAAAAGATGAGACTGACAAAGCTAGGCGTCGATTCACTGCATTTAGCGATCTGTACCTCCTCATGATGTCAGGTGAACCAAATCGAGCATCACTCAAGGCATATTTTGACAAACACACCGGCCCCCTCAAAGAAGTCCAAGAAGAGGCTGATGCAGCAGCAAAGAAGGAGCCCGAGGAGTCGGGCACTCTGACCTCTCCATCTGGTAGCAAAGAAGATCCTAAAGGACCAGAGATAAAGTCTGCTGTGAAGCCCACATCTAGTGATGATGCAACGCCCGCGAGAGACTCAGTCAATCCACATGCCTCAGCTACAGAGGACGAAAACAGGGGCCCAGGCTCCGATGGCAACAAGTGACCGTGATACAAACGCGTGGTATTTGCTCTCCTACAAGATCACTTCAAATCAATCCGCATGTTATCCTACTAGTCAACTAATTCGATGTCGATATCTACCACCTCACCTGTCTGCTTGCACGCCTAGCTGCGAGGCTGCTGGAGGGTCATCCCTGTACTAGTCAATTATATCGGTGACAGAATCGGTGTTCGTCAAGTCAGTCATCCTGATCCCGCCGTGGCGGGAGAAGGATCTCGTGAGCTGGGATTGTGAGATTCTTCACTTCGTTCAGAATGACCTGGTGAAGAACTGCCATCGAATCAGTTGACGAATACAATCCTCGTGAAAACGCGTGCCCGCCTCTGGCGGGAGGATCCATTCATTGGTACCATGTGAAAAAGCCTAGATTCCGGCATTCGCCGGGATGACAGGCAGGAAGGGATGTAAGACACGAATGAGTCGGGGGAAATTGCAAGTGGCCGATCGGGGTATTCCACCCGCATGTCACATCGGAAATTGTATTTAGAAGGAACTGCTCTACTGAAGTGAAGTATTTCTTCCGTGAAAATCGGTATTGTAAACGCTATGTGTAGCGTTGATCATGCCAAGCGGAGGATGTTGCAGCATGTCGCTTCGTGAGGGAAAGATCGAGGGAAAAAGCTCTCACCCACTGCCCTTACAGGTGGGGAACTCCCGCGGGGTTACATACCTACTACCTCATCCCCTTCTGAGTTCATGAGGTATGTCTCATCATTGTCCGATGTAAGGGTGAACTGCAGTTTTTGCTCATCCCAAATTACTGACTTGAATCCCTTTTGAAGTTCTGGCTTTTTAAGAAAAATATTTGCAAGTCTTAGCTCAGAAGTAACTATCCAATACCTATTGTTACTCATCAATAGAGTTAGTGTGGATTTTGGTAAAAGAGTAACTTTTTGAACCCCTTTTTCGCATATACCTCCTTTGTCGAATAAAGATGAAAGTTGAGCATCTGTTGTGACGAGCCACGATCCTTTGGTAGTTTGAACAATAAAATTGCCAGTTCTTGTATCCTGCATAACAAAATCGGCACCTTCATGAAATACTCCTTCTTTCGCAAATACGCCTATTGGCGTGTCTCCCTGGCGAATAAACTTTTTCTCGCCTCTACGATCAATGTAAATTGGCTTCTCAATCTGAGATGGACTTTCCTCTTTCGTTTGTACAGCAGGGTGAGTCTCTTTCTGTCCAAATCAATTGAGTGACAGTATTTTTGCAGATGCATGTATATTTCCGAGGTACCCCTGATATTGGATATCTGTGGTATCCAATGTTTCATGTCCACCTTTAGTAAGCAGATCTATCATGATCTTCGTCATTTCATCTGCGTATTGATCATCATTATGACAGTTGTGCAAATAATGCGGCATGATATCTGTACTCGTGCCCTTTCCATCTACTCCAAATGTGAGGTCCATCACTGGTTGAAAGCCATTAATGGGTCCTTCGGTAGAAACTACACGAGTGCGTGAATGCATAATTGTATTGGGTTTATGCTCCGCATAATCATTCTTGAATGCGAGACGAAGCGCATCACGATACCACGGGGCGATTTTATATGTACTACTTTCTATCGTATAAGCAGGACCTTCTTGGAGCTCTCTCTCGAGAATAGTCTTTTGTAAAGCTGCCTTTTGTGGATTGCTCAACAGATCACAGCGTACAAACCCTGCGTCGATCAGTTTGAATCGTCCGTCATTGGTGATAGATATATTATTGTTCATCACATAGAGACAATCTACACATTGTGTGTTTTGGGTATTGCTTTTTTGACTCTGTATATCTGGAATATATCCTACCAACGCTGCACGACGACAGTGCCCCAAAAAATCACGCTTGTTTTTCTCAGTCAAGTGACTGTATATCTGCATCGCTTGGGTCGTTTCTGCTCCATTAGCTAACCGAAGGTTTTTTCGCGCTTGAAACTTTTCAAGGTCGGAAGGGAGTCTGTCTTTTGTCTCCTCACAGAGTTTAAAGTTGTTTTTTAGCAGGTAATCGAAGGCGGTTTGAGGATGATACTCAGTGATCACAAACACATGCGAGCTGCTGTCAAGATGAATGTCTTCAATCTCTTTCTTCGGTTGCTTTAGTATATTGACTTGATTGGCATTGAGATTGAGTGCACGTATTTGGGCTCTGTGTCCTGCTGGAGTCGACAGCACATTTTGGTCAAAGCATATACTTCTCGCATCGCTTTCGTTGATGGTGGCTGATTCATAGATCTGGATTGGCGGGACTATATCATCTCCAAGCGCAGTACTTGCTGCATCTTGGTTCAACACAATATTATTCTTGAGTTGCGTATCAAGTTTGTTTCTTCGCCGTTCTCTTTCACGACCCTTTGAAAAGATTAGCTTTGTGGAACTTTCGTAATCGAAATGTTTCATAAATTCTATTTTCCCATTTCTCATTACCATACAACCTGCAGCTTCGACACCTTTATGTAGCTTCGCATCTGCAGGATATGTGACGCCGGGAATGTCTGCGGGCAGTTCGGTACGATTGCTTAGGATGAATGCGCCATCTGTGCCATCCCGAGGATATTCCTCATATCCAACGAGCTCTTGAAGAGATGTGACTTTGAGTAAATCCTCTCTCTTCGGAATCCAATTTTTAAGTTGATCTTGGGTTGGCAGGTCGACTGTAGTGTCCCATGTATTCATAAAATGAGAGAGTGATTGTATAGCTTCTGCAACCTTGTCTATTTTATCTTTGGTCATAAAAAAGGCTTTTACTTCTTGTTCGAGCTCTGTGATGTAGCTAGTCAGCGCATATGTTTCACTATACATACCTATATCTGTAAAAGCTTTTGAACATTTGTTCACCTTGTCATAAAGTAGATACTGTGTGAAAACTTTCCTTGACTCAGTCGTTAGCTCCCCTGTAAGCGTCAGATCAAATTCTGTTGCGTCTCCTGTAATCATTACTGTAAGTATCGGTTCATCAGTACGTTTGCCGATCAGTATCTTTTTTTCTGTAAGCTCGGGATATTGAGAAAATACTGGGAATATGTCACCATTCATACCGATACCAAATGTGGCTGTTCCACATCTAACTTGGTAACCGTATCGAGTATTATGCCCATCTGAAGTTATGACAGGGGATATATCCTCCACCCCTCCACCAAACTTGTTCCCTGGTTTAAACGACTCTGCAAGAGTCTGATTTCCTTTATCACCAGTGAATAGGAGCTGCTTGGTCTCGTTGTTTGCTGTGGTATATGTGTAGACCGCAGGATCGTCAGGCTTAGGTGTGAGCTCGCACCTTACTCCGTTTATGTCAACGTATGACTTATCCTTTTCTGTGTAAAGGGCAAACTGATTACCTGTATCCAGTCGTAGACTAGTGAGTGTATTGATAAGACCATCCTGTCCTTTGTCAGCCAACTTGTGTGCAACACCCATTGACTTTGCACTATCTTGTTGGACTTGCAGTGTTTTTGCAGTATCGCATTTCGATTGTAGATCTTGAAGCTGCGTTTCGTAGTCTGGGACCAGTCTTAGATCTGCTATCTGCTGTATCTCGCCGAGGAGGGTGATGAGCTGGGCAACTTTGGTGGTGAGATCATCATGTCCGAGGTCTACAGAGGTCAAGCTTTCATAGAGTTTGTCAAAGGCGGCTTTTTTTTCGGTGAATAGTCTCACTGCAGCCTCCTGGTTGTGCATCTCTTCCTCCTCTTTTGCCTCGATCAGGTTAGACAGGTCAATAATTTTTTGTACAATATCATTCTTTTCGGATTCGAGCTTTTTTTTGATATTAATTTTTACGTTTATCTCGGTAGCATGGTATATTATCATTTGCTTCGCACTTGTTATTACTGCCCTTGTGGTATCCACCTCGTCGATAAGCATGCTCCCAGTCAATGACTGATTGAGTATCCTGAGTGCTGCTTCAGCTTCGCTCTTTGAAGTTCGTATTTGGGCCAATTCGCTAACTATTTTCGTAATATCTTCGATTAAACTACGGCGTTTATCTATAAGGTCACTTAAGCGCGTTTGAAGTACATCGAGTGACTCAGTTGAGCGAGAAGAGATGTCCGTACCTGGTGGGAATTGTAGTTGCGATTCTTCAAGTTGAGACATGTTGCATTGAGTGTAGCATGGTTGGCATGGTCGCGCTAGGAGGATATACTTAGAATGGTATATTTTCCTGCAGATTACACAGATACGTCTCCAGGCAATAAGTAAACCATAGCTCAAGCGGCGCCACTCATGACTGTTCGGACATACTCAGCAACTTCAACGATATTCTGTGCAATACCCATGTTTTTTGCAGCTGAGATACCGTTGCTCTTGATTTCTCCCACATTCTCCAGTGCAGTACGAGTTGGGGTAAATTGGTTCGGTCCCTCAGTATCTCCAAATGCAAGAATCTGAGATCGTATCCCTGCACTCTGCATATATGGATATAGCTTGTGATTGTGATTAGTGAACACCATCTTCACTCCCTGTTGCTTAAAAAAGTGCATAAGCGATACCCATATCCCGATTTGGTCTGGAGATGAGGTTCCCGCAAGTGGCTCGTCGACGAATATGATCCCATTCTTTGGACTTCCCGAATCGAAATATAATTCTATGAGCTTGATGATTCTATCGATCTCATTTTGGAAACTGCTTTTGTTTTTCTCGGACTGTCCTGAGTTGACCATGCAGTGTACAAAATCAAAATTTGGGATACTCGCCTCTTGAGCTGGCACATATCCTATCGCATTTGCCCAAATACAGTTGGCAGCCATCTGTACCAAAAACTGCGTCTTTCCCCCCCCATTTTGTCCCCCTAGCACAATCGCATCAGTACTGTCGTCGACCATCAAAGACTGAGGAATGATTGAATCCTTCCTTTTATAGTTCGCTAGCAATGAGAGAGCGATCGAATCCTTTATTTCCATCTTCCTAGATTCACTTTTCTTCGACTTTACAAAGCCGAGGAGTTTCACAGCATTGAGCATCGTCAAGTCAAAAGCGGCCTCTCTCCCATATCGAATCGCCTGTCCCAGATCATACAACCGTCGAGAGTCTTCATCTTGAAATATCTTTGAGAATTTTTTTTTCGTGCTTTTATCGGGGTGAGAGTCTAAACGATTGCGTATGATCTCGATAGATACATTTGGCTCTATTCCCAGAATCTCATAAATATTTTCCGTTGAGCTGTCTGGGAGCTTATCTGCCCACTTCTCTTGTGCCAGAAGGTACATGTTTTTTGCAAGTATCGCCAGATCGTTATATCTATAAGACTGCTCTTCACCAGTGAAAATGGATCGCAACCAAGTGAAATCCCCTTTTTTCAATTTATCATCAAGGTTATCTTGATTATTCGAATCCAACCATTTTGAAAGATCTGAGACTTTGAGACGTTCATGGAGGCTGTGATAGGGATCATTCCAATTGCTAGCCGATTTTGACTTTAGCAAAAGTGCTAGAATCTTACCCAGTATAGGTCTGTTTCCACTTTTTAACTCAGCTTTGAGTTTGTCTATGTCAAGACTAAGAGTATCGTCATCTCTCTTGAGCTTTGTGTATGTACCGGAGTCTATGTGGATAATTGCAATATTTGAAAGAATTTTTATAAAATCATCCTCTGCTTGAGCAAATGCCTGCTCCTGTGCACGTTTGACTAAATCTTCCAACTTCAAAATGGTGCGCCCATACTCTACAATGCGTGCCATCTCAAGATGTTTAGCACTCGATAAGGTCTCAACACTCACTTTAAGCGCTGCTATAGCATTCATCATGTTGGACGATGAAGTCCTGTCAAACGTTTTTAGCTTGTTCCTGAGTGTGATGTCCATCTCTCGATTAAATCCATGTTCAAGCAACATTTCTCGCTGTGATTGTACTGCTTTGTCGTCAAGAGTTTCAGTTGTGACCATATCCGCAACTGTATAGATATGATCTAGCGTTTCATGAAGACCAACAGTATTAGCATTCTCAATGATCGCTTCTGAGTGAGATCGCGCTATCATTCCCCTAGGTTTATCCTTCTCTCTGCATCTGACTTCAAACTGTGCACGAACTGTATGCTGATCGTAAGATCGGCCTAGGCTCGACAGATAGTTGATAGACGAATCAGTTGTATTATCTCCCAGACCCACATCTCTCAATGCTTTAGGGGTAACATATGGCATGTCACCTTCTTTGAAATTACGAGTCTCATATTCTCCTAATGATTGTATGTCAATTGGAGATCCCTGTGCTACTGCTGTACGGATTCGAGTTGCATTCTCACAAAGACGACTCAAGATAGGTGGTGGAATCTGGCCACTAGCTCGTTGTCTCATGACCTCGATTCCTCTGCTTTGGGCTGGCGTGGATAGCTCATGTATCTCATGGGTATCCGGATCCGGGGCACAGATCTTGATCGAGTCTGCTAGACCAATGACACTCGCAGCTTCGAGCAACTCTTCGCCATAGTGAGATGCGAGCACCAGGAAGATATTGTGGTGTTTGCAATATGCTGCGACTGCAAGGGTCAGGGCGACTGCATCACGCGAATCAGTTCCTTTCCCAATCTCATCCATGATGAGGACCCCCGCCTGGGCGCTATCTTTGGCCACAAGGACCTCCAGTGCACCCTTCAACTTCAGTGATTCGTTCTGATATGCACTGTGGTCATCAGAATGAGTAAAGGTATTTATGAGTGTACGCATATCGTGCAATGATGGAGCAAGTCTCACCACTCGCGCGGTCTGATTCGTACCTGTTGCAAGTGCGTGCACCACTGTCTCGGCAAGTGTCTGCATCGCTTGAGTCTTGCCACCACCATTGTTCCCTGTAATAAGCATGATAGGTTTCGTTTTATCCAGTCGTAAAGTGATAGGAGTCTCCATCCGTACCCGAATCCTGAGTTCAGTATCCGGGTTCAGTTTAGCCCCATCTGCCCTGGCTTGTATTATATCCCTAAGTGGGGAATAGTAATGAATTGCTTCAGTTGCCTTGCTTGGATTTACCGCGTCGATGACCTCTATACCTTCTCCGGTGAAATCAACTTTCTTCGTATCAATTAAGTGAATTTTCTCCATCCTGAGCTGATGTTGGGCAAAACTAGAGAGGACACCACACCGTGCCCATAAAGATTTGAGCATCTGATAATCCTCAACTTTTTCTTTGCACAATGCCAAGATGTCCGTGCCGACTTTTAAGATCTTGATATCATTGCTTCCTTTCGCAACTTGAATCAAGTTTGCAAGGGTGTCGCCAGATCGCAGCTCAGGATGATTCTTAAGAGCCTCCTTGAGCTGGCTGAATAAGCTTGATTCCTTTACTTTTATCGCCAAGGCATGCATTTCAGAAAAAATCGTGTTTTGAGGGCATTCTTGAGATAGGTCGTAGAGTAGGGAAATCAGCTCATCCACAGACTCTAGTAGCTCATCCAGGGGAAGAATCCATTGCTTTTTCTCATGCGCCCGGTCCATCAATCTTTCTTCTACTGCTTTGGCAGAAAAGATCGACCCGTCTGTTTTATGTTTATCCATAGAACTATACCCCCACTTTTCTGTTAAAAGTGTGCTCTTTTCAAGAGGTCGGAAAAGTAATGAAGCAAACTCCTTCGCACGTGTCTCATGCGACAGTGCACTTAGCACTTCTGCAAACATGCTACGTTTTGCGGTAAGCAAGTCAAACTGCGATTGAAATTCGCTTGCCGAGAAAAGGTCAGGTTTGCTCCTCGTGCGGATTTCAGAATAATACCCTTCTGCTTCGATTCCATTATTTGAAAAGCACATGCCCGTCTCCTTCTTTGCGCCTTCTGAGAGACCCGACTGTATTGGGAGTTTCGCTTCTTTCCTACCACTCTCTAGCACCGTACCAAAGTTCGCCATGCAAAGGTTATCAAATGCTACTTTGTGCTTACCAGCCGTAAGCCTGGTTACAGCTTGATGCTCCTGCTCGTGAGTGGTGCTAGCACCTTCGTTTTGAGCAAGTTTCTTGATAATAGACTCAATAAATGGAACGAGAGGAGTTTGCGGCGTTTCGCCAGACTCGCTTTCATCATGATCACCGACTTGTTCACACTGATCAAAAAATAATGGAACTGATATGCCGACAAAAGAAAATTTCTTTGCTTGGGCACCTTCTTTATGGTCACGCTTTTTTCCAAGGAATTCGATTTCATTACAGATCTTGGTCCATCTTTCATCACTTGCGACACCTTTGATTTCGTCATCTGACAAGTTGGCATTCTGGAATTTACTCAGCAAATTTGGCCATGTATCGTTTATCTCTTTTGTAAGCGACACACAGGGAGCGGAGTTTGGAGAAGTATCTTCATTTTCCAAATAGGACACAATCTCCAAAATCACTTGAGGTCTTTGACGAATAACATCCTTTGTGAATAGCTCTACAGCGGCATTCACTCTTTCCTTGCGTCTCGCTCGTTCACTTTGGTCGTTCATTGCTCCATTTGGAGTGTATCTATCTCCACCATATGCTTTGAGGATCACATGAAATCTGGTACTCGCATTGCCCTCTAGCCTGGCTTGTACTGTCGTTGTCAACTCGGAAAATAGTTTGGTCGGAAGGTCAATCGCGCCAGAATTGAGCATGCTTTTGAGCTCTGCATCCCAAGCTTTTTGACTAGGGTGAGGGAGGTGTTCTGCAGAACGATTTGATGTTTCTGACATAGTCTTACAAATTGTAATGTTGATCCATTTCTAAATCAAAGGTTCGTGGTTTATCGATCGTCAACCGATGTAGCACTTCCCATTTTCTTTTTTACTTTCACTCCTTTTACTGGCGCTTCTACTGTCTGGCTAGTAGGTTGAGACTGAATCTTCGATAGTAACTTCTTCTGTATAGCCTCAAGTCGCCCTTTCTTTTTCACATCAAGCTCATTATCACACTGATTTATAGAGGAAGCAACCCACTCGTTCAGCACGATTACCGCCTCTCGCTTGTCAAACATAACTGCTGCTTTGAGATCGTGTAACTCATCTTTGGTGAGTGCGGTGTCCAGATCTCGTGAAGCATCATTTTCGATTCCTTTTACATCAAGACTCTTCAAAAGATCAGCCATATTCCCAAATATTTGATCCTTGCCTTTTATGATCTCGGCGATCATGGGATCAGTATCTTTGGGGGGTTCGGGGGATTTGACTGGTGATTCTACGACTTTGTCCGTAGATCCAGTATCAGTCTGAGCTTCTGGTTTTGGTGGTTCGATTCTGTTGCTATCCTTATCGAGGAATATCTCATGACCGTTGAGAGTGGCTTTGTATATAGCGCCTTGGTATTTGTCCTTTTCCTCATCTGTAGTTTTATCGATTTTCTCTGCTCCGTCTTCGAGCACACTACCGTCTGCAAATGCTCCCCGTAGGTTCACATCCGGGCCGATGAGGAAGCACTTAGTGTTGTCACCAATACCGAGCTGCACCACCTGTATGTTTCCGTGTTCATCGGCTCTATAGATGTAACTTGCTCCCTCTGGGAACTTCCCTGTTTCTGCAAATGCTCCCTGTAGGTTCGCATCAGGGCCGATGAGGAAGCGCTTTTCTTGGTCGCCAATACCAATCCACACCTGACTGTTTCCGTTTCCATCGGCTTCATCGATGACATTTGCTCCCTTTGGGAACTTCCCTGTTTCTGCAAATGCTCCAATGCGTTTATCTGCATTTGTGAGGAAGTATTTGTCACCCACCTGCTCCACCTTATTTCCACTTGTTGATTGCGCTTCTGGAGTCTGAGAGATAACTGCCGCAGACTCTGCGACAGAGGCCACAGGAGTGGCATCCGTAAGATCGACTAGATCAAGAGCAATAGCAGCCACTGTAGATCCTGTATTCTCACTGCTAGGATGTGTGCGTTCGTACTCATGCAAAAAAGCTAGAATATCCGTGTTTATGGGTAAAACTTTATCAAAGTGTATGGGTTTTCGATAGTCTTGTGGCGTATTAATAGATCGAGAATAGGCATCTATCACTTGTAGAGCTTCAGAGATCGTTTTGAGCTCCTGAATATCGTTGATGTTCTTTGATGGATCTGGTTTTGATCTGATTCTATTTTGGATGTGACTCACGACATTTTGAAAATGTTCAGGCGTTCGTACAGTTTCCCAATATGTTTTGCATGCCTCCTTGTATTTGTTCACATCTTCTTCAGTGGGGTTTCTACGCTGCAACTCTAGAGTACTCTGAACTTCGTGCGGGGTATTCGAGGTCTCCAGTGACGTTTGTGTTGCAGGGGGTGGTTCAATTATGTTGCAATCCTTGTCGAGGAATATCTCCTTGCCTTTGAGACTGGCTTTGTATATAGCGCCTTGGTATTTGTCCTTTTCCTCATCTGTAGTTTTATCGATTTTCTCTGCTCCGTCTTCGAGCACACTACCGTCTGCAAATGCTCCCCGTAGGTTCACATCCGGGC
>Ga0194051_1000927_pt1 | contig 16167 bp, 19 predicted proteins | sample SepL2320m_MetaG_FD_161275 | JGI IMG/M metagenome (GOLD analysis project Ga0194051, IMG submission 161275) | Anoxic zone freshwater microbial communities from boreal shield lake in IISD Experimental Lakes Area, Ontario, Canada - Sep2016-L239-20m | ecosystem: Environmental > Aquatic > Freshwater >... | reverse complement strand
GAGATTCGCCGACATGGACTTCTGTGCGGTAGAAAATTGGAGCGGGCGAAGGGATTCGAACCCTCGACCCCGACCTTGGCAAGGTCGTGCTCTACCCCTGAGCTACGCCCGCGCTCCGATCCGGCTGGGTAGGTGCCGGAAGGCGGTGGTGATAGGGGGTTTTCTCCGGCTTGGCAAGAGGCGGCACAAGCCCGCCCCGGAACCAGCGAAACCTCAGCGCATGGCCAGCAGGCGCTGCAGATATTTGCCGTATTCGCTCTCCCGGATCGGCTCGATCAGCCGTTCGAAGGCGCCGTTATCGATATAGCCCATGCGCCAGGCGACCTCCTCGGGGCTGCCGATCTGCAGGCCCTGGCGATCCTCCACCGTCTCGACGAACTGGGCCGCTTTCAAGAGGCTGGAGGGCGTGCCGGTGTCGAGCCAGGCATAGCCGCGGCCGAGCTTCTCGACGGTGAGGCGGCCCGCCTTCAGGTAGTGGGCATTGATGTCGCTGATCTCCAGTTCGCCGCGCGCCGAGCGCGGAATCTGCGTGGCGACATCGCAAACATCCGAATCGTAGAAATAGAGGCCGGTCACCGCCCAGTTCGAGCGCGGATTTTTCGGCTTCTCGACGATGCTGATCGGCTGGCCGGCGCCATCGAACTCGACCACGCCGTAGGCCTGCGGATCGGACACCCAGTAGGCGTAGATCATCGCGCCGCTGGCGTTGGCGCCGCGCTCGGCGACGGCTGCCAGCGAATCGCCGTAGAAGAGATTGTCGCCCAGGATCAGGCCGACGCGGCTGGAGCCGATGAAATCGCGGCCGATCAGGAAGACCTCGGCGATGCCGCCGGGCTTGGGCTGGGTGGCGTAGGAGATATTGAGGCCCCACTGGCCGCCGTCGCCGAACAGGCGGCGGTAGGTTTCGACATCCTGCGGATTGACGACCAGCAGGATGTCGCGGCACCCCGCCAGCATCATGGTCGTGAGCGGGTAATAGACCATCGGCTTGTTGTAGACCGGCAATAGCTGCTTGTTGGCAGCACGGGTCATGGGGTAGAGCCGCGTGCCGCTGCCGCCTGCCAGAACAATGCCCTTCATCCCGACACTCTAGACCGGTCCCATGCTCAGCCCGCAACAACTATTCGCCAGGCTCGAAGCCCTCGGCATCGCCCAGCACACCGTCGAGCACCCGCCGGTCTTCACCGTCGAGGAGGCCAAGGCGTTGCGCGGTAACCTGCCCGGCCACCACATCAAGAACCTCTTCCTGCGCAACAAGAAGGAGGAGATGTGGCTGGTGGTGGCGCTCGAGGATCGCGCCATCGACCTCAAGCGGCTGGGTGAGGTGCTGGGCGCGGGCAAGCTCTCGTTCGGCAGTCCTGACCGGCTTCGGCGCCATCTCGGGGTCGAGCCCGGCTCGGTGACGCCGTTCGCCCTGGTCAACGACGAGGGTCACCTCGTCCGGCTGGCGCTCGACCGGGCGTTGGCCGAGGGAGGCCCGGTGAATGCCCATCCGCTGGTCAACACCATGACCACGGCGATCGCGACGGCCGATCTGCTGCGGCTGTTCGAGGCCACCGGCCACGCGCCACGGTGGCTCGACTTTCCGGTCTAGTGTTATAATATAACAGGATGATCGGCCGCCTCCTGCTCGCGGCGGCGCTGCTGCTTGCCGTCGTTCCCGCCTCTGCCCAATCCCCACCCGGGTCGAAGATCAAGGTCGTCGCGACCTTTTCGATCCTGGGCGATCTCGTGAAGAACATCGGCGGCGAGCAGGTCGACTTGTCGACCCTGGTCGGCCCCGACACCGATGCCCACACCTATCAGCCCCGGCCGACCGACGCGCGCACCCTGGCTGCTGCCCAGGCGCTGGTCAGCAACGGGCTGGGGTTCGAGGGCTGGATCGACCGCCTGGCCAAGGCCGCGCCCTTCAAGGGCCGCGCCATCGTGGCCTCGACGGGAGCCGCCACGATCGCGGCCGGGCCTGCGCATGGCCATAGCCACGCCCACGGCCCTGACCCGCATTGCTGGCAGGACGTCGCCTACACCCGACGCTACGTCGCCAACATCGCACAAGGTCTTGCCGAGGCCGATCCGGCCAATGCCGCGGCCTACCGCGATCGCGCCGCGGCCTATGACAAGCAACTGGCCGAGCTCGACCAGTGGATCCGCACGGAGATCGGCAAGGTGCCGGCCGCGCAACGCAAGGCGATCACCGGACACGACTCGCTGCGCTATTTCTCGAAGGCCTATGGCGTGCAGTTCCTGGCGCCGCGCAGCTACAACACCGAGAGCGAGCCGTCGGCCAAGGACGTGGCGGCGCTGATCCGCCAGGTACGCGAGCAGCACATCAAGGCGCTGTTCGTCGAGAACATGACCAACCCCGGCATGGTCGAGCAGATCGCCCGCGAGTCGGGCGCTGTCGTGGGCGCCCGCCTCTACAGCGATGCGCTGTCGAAGCCGGACGGACCGGCCGCAACCTACGAGGCGATGATGCGCCACAACGTGACGGCGCTGGTCGCGGGGATGCTGAAGAATTGAGTCTTCCGGACCGCGGGCCTCCTCAGGGCGGAGTAGCCTCCGCCCTGAGGAGGCCCGCGGTCCGCAGGTCACGCCGCCGACACAGCCAACCCCGCCGCGCAGCGCGCGGCTTGCAGCGTGTTGAACATCAGGCAGGCCACGGTCATCGGGCCGACGCCACCCGGCACCGGCGTGAGATGGCCCGCCACCGGCAGGATTTCGGCGAAGGCCGCGTCGCCCACCAAGCGGGTCTTGCCGTCGGCCGTTGGAATGCGGTTGATGCCGACGTCGATCACCGCGGCGCCCGGCTTGATCCAGTCGCCACGCACGAACGCCGGCTTGCCGATGGCGGCAACGACGATATCGGCCTGGCGGCAGAGGCTGGCCAAGTCGCGCGTGCGCGAATGGGTGATCGTGACCGTGCAATCGAGGCGCAGAAGAAGCTGCGCCACCGGACGACCGACCAGGGTCGAGCGACCGATCACGATGGCATTCAATCCGGCCATCGAGCCCAGCGCATCCTGCAGCAGCATCGAGACGCCAAGCGGCGTGCAGGGCACGGGGAAATCCAGCGGCGCGCCTGCCGCGATCGAGCCCAGGCGCCCGACGTTGATGGGATGGAAGCCATCGACATCCTTGGCCGGATCGATGGCGAGCAGCACGCACGCGGTGTCGATGTGCTTGGGCAACGGGAGCTGAACCAGGATGCCGTTGATCGCGGGATCCGCATTGAGCGTCGCGATCAAGGCCAGCAGCTCGGCCTCCGCCGTCTCGGGACCGAGCCGGTGATCGAAGCTCGCCATGCCGAGTTCGGCCGCGAGCTTGCCCTTGCTGCGGACATAGACCTGGCTCGCAGGATCGGCGCCGACCAGGACCGTCGCCAGGCCCGGCTTCGGCGCACCGGTGGCCACGAGTTCCCTCACGCCCGCTGCCACACGCTGCTGCAAGCCGGCGGCAAAGGCTTTTCCGTCGATTAGCTTCGCAGTGGGCAGCTTCGCATCAGCCATGGTCTCGCATCCATTCGCTTATCTTGTCGGCGAGCGCCGCGGGCTCGCCGGAAATGCTAAAAACCTTGTCGCGCACGGACACCCCTCGCACGACATCGAAAGTCGATCGGGGCAGATGCCATTCGGCGGCGAGCAGTGCCACCACGGCGGCATTGGCCTTGCCGTCCTCGGCCGGTGCCGTCACCGCGACCTTGAGCGCCCCTGCGGTGGAGCATTCGAGCGCCGCGCGCCGCGCCCGCGGCTGCGCGCGCAGGGCTATGGTCACGCCCCGTACGGTGCGGCGCAGGAAGGCGGGATCTGCCACGGTGGCAGATTAGCGTATGAGCGCCGGCCAGACGTATTCCCAGAGCAGGCTGCGAATGAAGAACAGGCCGAGCAGCAGGATGACGGGCGAGATATCGACGCCACCGAGGTTGGGCAGGATGCTGCGGATCGGGCGCAGCACCGGCTCGGTCAGGCGATAGAGGACGTCGACCACCATCCGGATGAATTTGTTGCTGACGTTGACGACTCCGAACGCCACCAGCCAGCTCATGATCGCACCCGCAATCACGATCCAGGTGTAGATGTCGATCACCTTGTCGATCAGCACCGCTAGCGACAGCATCGCGTCCCCGCCCTAAAAATACCGGCTGGCCGCCGGACGCGCGCACCCTACTCGGCAGGGATCGCCGATCACAAGTCTATTTGAAGTTTGGCCTATTTCAGGTTCGCGACAGGGTGAGTTCGACACTGCCGATCCGGATCGCGCGCGCCGCGCTGATGTCGCGCGGTCCGTGCTCGGGCAACAGGCGGGCGCCATCGATGAAAGTCCCGCCGGGGCTGCCCAGGTCTTCCAGGCCCAACCGTCCGCTCGCCGTCAGCAGGCGGGCATGGGGCGTGCCGACCGACGGGTCGGGCAGGGAAAGGTCCGACAGCTGGGCGCCGGGTGCACCGGTGATCAAATAGCGCCCCGCAGCCCCATCGACGACCAGCGTCACGACAGCACCGCCGGCAACCGGGCCGGCGAGCTGCCAGCCGCGCTTGTCGGCCAGCGCCATCGCCGGCGCCGCCAGGGCGCGCGGTGCCGCGACAGGAGGCGCTCCAGGTGGCCTCGGCCCTCCAGAGGAGGTGGCGCCCGCGGTGGGTTCATCGCGCGGCCAGCGCATGAAGGCGAAAATCCACAACAGGACCAGCGGCACGATCGTGCCGACGCCCGTCAGTGTCAGCAGGATGGCGCCCAGGCCAGTCCAGCCCGGCAGGCCCGCCTTCTCGACGATGCGCCACGCCATCCAGGCCGCCAGGATCGTCCCGATGACGGCAAACGCACCGGTGAGGCCGAAGAAGCCCATCAGGGCTGCGATCTCGACGCCCATCACTCTAGCGCCGCGCCGGCGAGGCTTCGCCGTTGGGCCAGGTGCTGAAGGCGAGCACCGCCATGACGATGAACGAGCCGATCAACGGCACGAGATGGAACAGCGACAGCGCACCGGAAAAGCCCGCCCTCGTGCAAATCCGCCAGGTCGGAATGATCAGCACCAGCGCCACGAGCAGGTGCAGCAACAGGATTCCGAACAGCAGGAACGAGCCAAGTCCGAAGATCCAGGCCACCCAAGGCTCCATGGTCAGACGAGCGCCACGACTTCGATCTCGACCATCACGTCGCGTGGCAGGCGCGCCACCTCGACCGTCGAGCGTGCCGGCGGATTGGCGCCGAAATATTCCGGCCGGCCATAGACCTCGTTCATGGCGACGAAGCTGTCCATGCTCTTCAGGAAGACCGTGGTCTTGACCGAGCGGTCGAGATCGCTGCCGGCGGCCTTCAGGACGGCGCGCAGGTTCTTGAGGACCTGGTGCGTCTGTTCGGCGATGCCGCCCGCGATGAGGTCGCCGGTGGCCGGATCGAGCGGAATCTGGCCCGCGCAGAAGACCATGCCGTTGGCCACGATCGCCTGCGAGTAAGGTCCGAGTGCCTTGGGAGCCGCGTCGGTCTGAACCGCCTTCTTGTCGTTTGCCACTGGTTTACCTCTCCATCGAAAATGCCGGCTGGACGCTAACATAGACCGGTTTGCTTGACAGGTGCCCCGGCAACCATTATCCGCGCGGTTCTCTGGGTCGGAGGGGGCTGTAGCTCAGCTGGGAGAGCGCCTCGTTCGCAATGAGGAGGTCAGGGGTTCGATCCCCCTCAGCTCCACCAACCACCTTGACCCGCTTCTTTCGCCGCATTCACTGGTTTGCCGCGCGTCGTCGCGGCACTATTGCAGTCGATGCGCGGACGCAAACAACCCCTGCCCGGCGATCTCGGCCTCTCGGCCGAGGAAGGCCGCGTTCTCGCCGCGTTGCGCACGCCGCAGCGCGTGCAGGAGTTCGTCGCGGGCCTGCGTGCCAATTTCGAGCAGGACGGCGATACCCTGCGGTCGGTGCGCGGCGTGCTGCGCCACCGCAAGGCGCATTGCATCGAAGCGGCCTTCGTCGCCGCCTGTGCGCTCTGGCTGCACGGCGAGCCGCCTCTGCTCATGGACCTGACGGCCGCCAAGGGCGATTCCGACCATGTCGTGGCCCTGTTCCGCCGCGACGGCTGCTGGGGCGCGATCTCCAAGAGCAACCATGCCTGGCTGCGCTGGCGCGATCCCGTCTATCGCAGCCTGCGCGAACTCGCGATGTCGTACTTCCACGAATACTTCAACAACGGCCGCAAGACGTTGCGCACTTATTCGGCGTCGGTCGACCTGCGCCGCTTTCCGGCCGGCACCTGGATCACCAACGAGGAGAATTGCTGGGATGTCGGCGCCGCCGTCGACGACGCGCGGCACTATCGGCTGATCGCACCGGCTCAGATGCGCTGGCTCATGGCGCCCGATGCCACCGTGATGCGCGCCGACAACCTGCTTCAATACGAAAGCCGCGACCGCAAGACGGCCCGAAAATACTGAGGAGCGCCCCGATGAAACGAGCGATCTCGATCCTGCTGCTGGTTCTGCTGGGCGCTGCACCTGCCGTCGCTCAGATCCCCGCCGAGTGGCAGTCCGCCGCGCAAGCCGTGATCGGCGAGCAGGAACGCGACATGCCGCAGGCCGCCGCCAAGCCGTGGGGGCCGGAACTCACGCAGGGCTGGAACCTCGCGCGCGCCTGGCGCCGGCACAACAACGGCAACATCGAGATCATCCTCGCTGAATACCTGATGTTCGTCGCACTGTGCCGCCGCGGCTGCGCCAACAGCACGATCGACGGCCAGGGCTATGTCGGCGTGGCCGAACAGGCGAAGGCGCTGCGCAACCAGAACGGCGGTGCCTATGCGATGGCCTCCGCCGCGCACGCCTGGCTCGCAGCCCTGCCCGATCCCAGCGGTGCCGCGCAGAAGAATGCGGCGCTCTGGGAGAAGGACCTCGACGTGGCGGCGGCCGATTACGCCACCAGCAACATCTACGCGCTGGCCTGGCTGCTCGCCCGCAACCGGCCGACGCCCACCGAGCAGGCCGAGACATTCGCCCGGTTCGCGATCTTCGTGCAGGGCAAGGCGTGGATCGGCGCGCGCTGCCTCGACATTTCGAAAGTGGCGACGGTGCTCGATGCGCCGCCTCGGATCGACGCCTGCAAGTGAGACCGGGCAAATAAAAAGGGGGCGCCCGGCGCCCCCTTTTCGATTCTCGAGGAACGACCGCTACTCGGCGGCGATCGCGTCCTGCACGAACTTCTTCTTGTCGAAGTCGTCGGCGACCTTGAGATCGTTGCCGATCAGCTGGTTGATGTCGATCTTGGCGTATTCCATCACGCCCATGTCGCCCAGCGCCTTCTGCACCTTGGGTCCGAACAGGCCGATCTCCTTGAGGATCGGCACGATGCGGGTGAAGAGCCTGGAGCGGAACGACTGCATGGCGCCCGAGTTGTAGGCATGCTCCATGAGCTTATCGACCGGCAGGCCCGACCGCATCCAGACCTCGGCCTGGTTGAAGCGGTCGCGCATGAAGTAGAGCGCCTCGACCACGAACTCCTCGCGCTCGGCACGCTCGGCATCGGAGAGATGCGGGTAGTATTCGCGCAGCGCCATGCGGCCGAACGTGACGTGACGGGCTTCGTCCTGCATCACGTAGGCGTTGACCGCGCCGGCGAGGTTATTCTTGGCGGTGTCGCGAATGCGCTGGAAAGCGGCGAGCGCCAGGCCCTCGATCAGCACCTGCATGCCGAGATAGGTCATGTCCCAGCGGCGGTCGGTCAGCGTCTGCTCGAGGAGCTGTTTTAGCGACGGCGTGATCGGGTAGGCGCACTTGAACTTTTCGTGGATCAGCCGCTTGTAGCTTTCGACGTGGCGGGCCTCGTCCATCACCTGTGTGGCGGCGTAGAACTTGGCGTTCATGTCGGGCACGGTGTTGACGATCTTGGCGGTCGCGATCAGCGCGCCCTGCTCGCCGTGCATGAACTGGCAGATCGAATGGCACTGCAGGTTGAAGCGCAGCCAGTCCTTTTCCTTCTCGGTCATCTTGTCCCAGAAGGGCGAGCCGTAGATCGGGATCGACTCGTCGGCCATGCCCATCGGATTGCCTTCGTACAGCTCCTGCGTCCAGTCGATGCGCGTGGTGGTGTCCCACTGCTGCTGCTTGCCCTTTTCATAGAGGTTCAGCAGGTCGGCCGAGCCATCATCGTATTCCCAGTTGAAGGAAATTTCCGTGGCGCCATCGAATTTCCAGCCCGTCGTTTCGACCGGCAGCGCATAAATCTTCTGTGTGCTCATGTGTCTCTTGCCTCCTGACGCTGAAAGCGGTCCCATCCCGGGTGGCCGGAGCGGCGAACATGACGCTCCGTTCATTTTTCTGGGCGGAAACTATCACAGTCTGTTAGAGAGTCCCACCCGGAAAATCGCACGATCAATGAACGCGGATTTACCCATGGCTTATCATCAGCTGCGCATCGCCAAAATCGTCCAGGAGACGCCTGATGCGCGCTCCTTCGTCTTCGAGGTCCCGGCCGACCTGGCCGAGAAATTCCGCTACCGGGCCGGGCAATTCCTGACCTTCCGAGTGCCCTTCGCCGACGGCGCCTTCAATCGCTGCTACTCGCTGTCCAGCGCCCCGGAGTCCGACGGCCTTCCCAAGGTCACCGTCAAACGGGTGGCTGGCGGCAAGGGCTCGAACTGGTTTCACGATGCCCTGAAGGAAGGCGCCACCCTGGAGGTATTGCCACCAGCCGGCCGCTTCGTGCTGGGCGACGGTGACGCGCCCCTGCTGCTGTTCGGCGGCGGCAGCGGCATCACGCCGATGATGGCGCTGATCAAGAGCGCGCTCAAAAGCAGCAAGCGCCGGATGCGCCTGTTCTATGCCAACCGCGACAAGGCCTCGATCATCTTCGACGCCGAGTTCGAGGCGCTGATGAAGGCCAATCCCGGCCGCCTGGAAGTGATCCACCATCTCGATGCGACGCAGGGCTTCGCCAAACCCGAGGACATCGCGACCGCGCTGAAAGGCTTCGAGGATGCCGAGGCCTATCTCTGCGGGCCGGGTCCGTTCATGAACATGGTCGACAGCGCGCTGCTGGCTTCGGGCATGCCGCACCAGCGGATCCATATCGAGCGCTTCGAGGCGTCGGGCAACGACGCCGTGCCGGTCGAGCCGTCGGAAGGCGAAGTGATCCCCACGCACATCACCATTCACTTCGAGGGCAAAGTCCACAAGGTGCCCTACCAGAAGGGCCAGACCATCCTGGTGGCGGCGCGTGCCGCCGGCCTCAATCCGCTGTCCTCATGCGAGGAAGGCTTCTGCGCCTCGTGCGCGGCCAAGCGCGTCAAGGGCAAGGTGGTGATGGCCAACAACGACATCTACACCGCCGACGATATCGCCAATAACTGGATCCTGACTTGCCAAGGCCATTGCTTCGGCGCCGAAGTCGAGATCACCTACGACGTGGTGTAGCCATTCGCATCAGACCCATCGCGCAAGCGACGATCCTGACGATCGTCGCGGGCATCGCCGATGCGGTGGGCTTCATCACCATGGGCGGTGTTTTCGCCGCCAACATGACGGGCAACACCGTGCTGGCCGGCATCGCCGTCGCCCAGGGCAACCACGTCGGCGCCTGGCACCATTTCGCGCCCCTGCTCGCCTTCTTCCTCGGTGCCATGCTGGCGCGTGTGCTGCTGCGCGTGCTGAAGGCGCCGACGGCCGGCATCCTCCTCGAGGCGGCCCTGATCGCCAGCGTCGGCTTCGTCGATATCGGCACCGAACCTACGGTGCTAGTGGTGGCGCTTGCGATGGGGCTGCAAGCCTCTTCAATCACGACCTTCGCCGGCAACGCCGTGAGCACCGTGGTGGTCACCAGCACGCTGGCACGCACAGCCGACACCGCGGTCGACCGCCTGTGGCCCGGCGCCGGAAAGACTCCGGCAGCGGCACTGAACACACAACTCCTGCCGCTCACCTGGGTCGGCTATGTCGTGGGCGCGATCGTGGGTGCCTTGCTGGTGGGCGTGATGACCTATCCGCTGGTCGTGCCGGCGGTCCTGCTGCTGTCGGTGCTGCTGCTGAAGGACGACTCTGCATCGCCTTCGTGACGACGATCACCGAGGGGGCGATCTATTTCTGCTTGCTCGGCGCGCCGGCCGCCAGTTCCCGCGCCTTGGCCTCGAACACGGCAAAGCGCTGCGCAAGAGCCTTCAGCTCAGTGGTTTTTTCCGCCTCGGAGAGGAACGAGTAGCGGATGCTGTTGAAGACCGTCTCCTTGAGCGCATCGTAACTGGGCTTGTAACGGCTGGCGTAGAGCACGTACTCACCAGACAGGTTGTTGCGCGAGACGCCAGCGTCGTCGGTGGAGATCACGAAGGGCACGCCCTGCTGGCGGTAGACCTGCACCGGATGGGCCTCGTTCTTCACCCCCAGGATGAACGCATTGCTGGAGAGGTTGATTTCGACGACCACCCGGCGCTCGCGCATCGTGCGCAGTAGGCCAACAGCGTCGCGCTCGTACACGATATCCACGCCATGGCCGATGCGTTCGGCACCGGCAACTTCAATGGCCTCGCGGATATGGCTTTGCAGGCCCTCCGGCGGCACCATGCCGAGGGTGAGTTCACCGGCGTGCAGGGCCAGCCGCACGTCGGGGTATTGCCGCTTCAAAAAAGCGAACATGCGCATGTGCAGGCTGTAGTCGCGCATCGCCACAATGCCGTTCTCGGGGCCCACGATATTCACCGCCACCACGCGGCGGCGGGCGTTGACGGCGGCGAACGCCGAGTACAGGCCGGCGAACACATTGGCCGGCGCCTCGCTGCGCACCACATAGGCCTGATAGCGCATCTTGAACGCGCCATCGTCGATGCCGGCCGCGGCCGCATCGACACTGTCGAGGTAGTTGGCAACCCCCTTGGCCGTGGCCGCGTCGCTGATCAGAAATTCGTAGAAGGGGGCTAGCGCGGCATCCACCTGGGCCTGGCCCGCGTTGGCCGGCAATTCATTGATTTCCTTGGACAGTGCCGGGTTGCCGGGCGCGGGTGCGCTCTGCAGCATGGTCTCGATGTACTGCACATTTTCCGCGATCGCGCGGATCTTCAGGTCGCGCAGTCCCTGGTTATAGTCGAGGTCGGAGAAGGCGCCGAAATAGCCGAAGGTGTCGAAGAAGTGCTCATCCGGCGCCACCTGCTGCTGCGAGTGGTTCCGGTAGTCCTTGTCGGACCAGCGCGACAACAGTTCGCGATAGAAGACTTCGTGGGAGGGCGCGCGCACCTGGTCGACGTCCAGGCACAGGGCACGTGCGGCGGCATTCAGGCCGCCCGGCTTCATCTCGATGCGAAACTTGGCGGCCTTGAGCTCGGCATCGTCGGCGCGATAGATGCAGAAGGCCTTCTGCTTCACCCAGTCGAGAAAGGTCTCGACGTAGATCGCGCCGGAATAGTGGTGATGCAGGTCGCTGCCCTTGGGCATCATGGTCATCAGGAGGGTGAGGGCCGCCAGGTTGGGGCTCGGGCCGGCGATCAGGCTGTCATAGTATTGCCGGGTCGCCTGGCCGTCGGCCTTGGGAGGTGCCGCCTGCGCGAAAGCCGGTGCGCCGAAGGTGAGCGCCGTCGCAATCGCGCACAGCAGGATCGGCACGATCGCCTTTTTCATGTTTTGCCCCGTCCCGGTCTAGCGCGAGGCAATGCAGCTATTCGGCCGCGATCGCCTTTTCGACGAACATCTTCTTGTCGAACTCTTCGGCCACCTTACCGTCGTTGGCGAGCTGTTCGGTGACGTTGATCTTGGCGTATTCCATTACGCCCATCTCGGCGAAGGCTTTCTGAACGCGCGGGCCCCACAGGCCGATGTCCTTCACCGTCGGCACGACACGGCTGAACAGCCGGCCGCGGAAGGAATTCATCTGCTTGGAATTGTAGTGGATGTCATCGAGCGTCTTGGCCGGCAGGCCGAGCCGCTCCCACACTTCTGACTGGTTGAAGCGGTCACGCATGAAATGGAGCGCCTCGACCACGAACTCCTCGCGCTCGTCGCGCTCGGCGTCCGAAAGCTGCGGATAGTATTCGCGCAATGCGAGGCGGCCGAAGGAGACATGGCGCGCCTCGTCCTGCATGACATAGGCGTTGACCGCGCCGGCCAGCGTATTGCCGGCCTTGTCGCGGATCGACTGGAAGGCGGCCAGCGCGAGGCCCTCGATCAGCACCTGCATGCCGAGATAGGTCATGTCCCAGCGGCGGTCGGTCAGCGTCTGCTCGAGCAGCGTCTGCAGCGCCTTGTTGATCGGATAGGCGACCTTGAACTTCTCGTGCAGCAGCCGCTTATAAGCCTCGACGTGGCGTGCCTCGTCCATCACCTGCGTGGCGGCATAGAATTTGGCGTTCATGTCGGGAACCGTGCCGACGATCTTGGCGGTGGCGATCAGCGCGCCCTGCTCGCCGTGCATGAACTGCGAGATCGAGTTGGCCTGCAGATGCAACCGGAGCCAGCTTCGCTCCTTGTCGGTCATCTTGTTCCAGTAGTCGGTGCCGTAGATCGAGATCGCCTCGTCCTTGAGCTCCATCGGATTGTCGGGATTGAGCTCGAGCGACCAGTCGAGCCGCGTGCTGGCGTCCCACTGCTGCTGCTTGCCCTTCTCGTAGAGTTCGAGCAGCGGCGCCGAGCCGTCGTCGTATTCCCAATTGAACTGGAGTTCGGTCGCGCCATCGAACTTCCACTGGGTGAGTTCAACGGGCAGGGCATAGATACGCTGCGTGCTCATGGTGGCGACCTCCCGGGTCGATTTCCGTCTGGTTGACAAAAAGATGACGCGCTGGTCACCTTTTGGCAAGCCGATTAGGGCTGCAATCGGTAGCCGCCGCGGTCGGTGATCAGGATGGCGGCGTTGGCCGGGTCCTTCTCGATCTTCTGGCGCAGACGGTAGATGTGGGTTTCAAGCGTGTGGGTGGTGACGCCGGCGTTGTAGCCCCAGACCTCGTTCAGCAGGACGTCGCGCGCCACGGGACGGTCGCCGGCGCGGAACAGGTACTTCAGGATCGAGGCTTCCTTGTCGGTCAGCCGGACTTTCTTCTTGCCGCCCTTTTCCATCAGCATCTTGGCCGCGGGATGGAATTCATAGGGCCCGATGGTCATGACCGCGTCTTCGCTGCGCTCGTGCTGGCGCAGATGAGCACGCAGCCGGGCGAGCAGGACATTGATGCGAAAGGGCTTGGTGACATAGTCGTTGGCGCCCGATTCGAGGCCCAGGATGGTGTCGGCATCGCTGTCGGCGGCCGTCAGCATGATCACGGGCGAGCGCACGCCTTGGCGGCGCATCAGCTTGCACAGCTCGCGGCCGTCCATATCGGGCAGACCGATGTCGAGCAGGATGGCGTCATAATGGGCGAGCTTGGCCTTCTCCAGCCCCTCGGCCGCAGTGCCGACCTGGATGGTGGTAAAGCCGTCGTACAGGTCGAGCTGCTCGGCCAGGACGGTGCGCAGGGCCTGATCGTCGTCGACCAGCAGGATTTTCTTGCCGCGATTGTTTACTGACATTCTGTTGCTACCCAAACACCGCTCGACCCCATTATCTGAGCCACTCTATCTGGTACGGTGCACGCGAAAAAGCGGTTCACTTCGGCAAAAACCCACCCCATGGTAAAGGAAAGCATGATCCCGGGTCAGGTTCACTCCCGTACGGCATCGGCGCTCGCCGCCGTCGAACGCGCCATGGCGGAGCTGCGCCGGGGCGGCATCGTCCTGATACGCGACGACGATGGCGGCGGCGGCCTGGTGATCGCCGCCGAATCCTGCGGACCACGGGCACTCCAGCGTCTCCAGGGCCTGGCCCAGGGCGCACCTGTTCTGGTGACCACGCGTCGTCGCGCCGAGGCGATCGGCATGGAAATTCCGCCTCATATCGCCGGCGGAATGGGCGAAACCAACAAGCCGATCACGCTCGACCTGCCCGAAGGGGTTCCGGTCGACGTCATCCTCCAGCCGCACGAGATCGTGCCGCCCGACCACAAGGGCGCCGCCGCCCGCCATGTGGCGCTCCGGCAGCTGTCGCGGCCGGTGGCGAGCCACGCGCCGCTGATCGCCCAGACCGCGATCGAACTGGCCAAGCTCGCGCGCCTGCTGCCCGCCGTCGTACTGGGACCGCTCAGCCGCGACCCCAACAACAAGCGGCGCGACTGGGCGCGCGATCAGGACCTGATCTACGTCGATGCCGCCGACATCCTGGCCTACGAGGACACCGCCTCGCGCACGCTGCAGCAGGTGGCCCAGGCGCACGTGCCGCTCGAAGGCGCCGAGAACGCCCGCATCCTCGCCTGGCGTCCGAGCGACGGCGGCAAGGAGCATCTCGCCATCGTGGTCGGCGAAATCGACCCGACCGAGCCGGTGCTGATCCGGCTCCACTCCGAATGCTTCACCGGCGATCTTTTAGGCTCGCTGCGCTGCGACTGCGGCGTGCAGCTGCGCGGCGCCATCGCCGAACTCGCCAAGCAGGGCTCGGGCGTTCTGCTCTATCTCGCGCAGGAAGGCCGCGGCATCGGCCTGGTCAACAAGCTGCGCGCCTACGAACTTCAGGACGACGGCTTCGACACGATCGACGCCAACGAGCAGCTGGGCTTCGACGCCGACGAGCGCATCTATGCGCCGGCCGCGACCATGCTGGCCCGCATGGGCATCCAGCGGGTGCGGCTGATGACCAACAATCCGGAAAAGATCCGCGGATTGGAGCGCTATGGCATCGAGGTCGCCGAGCGCGTGGCCCATGCCTTTCCGGCCAACGGCCACAACGAGAACTACCTGCGCACCAAGGCCGAACGCTCGGGGCATTTGCTCTAGGACTGCAAAACGATACGTCGTTCTCTCCGGGCGAAAGCGCCGCAGCAGCCTTCCTTGCGACCCGGCCAGGAGTACACTCTCCGCTGACGACCCCGAGCTGATTCAAACAAGCGGGGCGCAAGTAGGAGGAAACGAAATGTCCAAGATCCGCCGCCGCGGCCTCGTGGCGTCCGCTACTGCCTTCGCGTTCGCACCATCGATCGCCCGCGCACAGAAGAAGTACGACCCGGGCGTGACCGACAAGGAGATCAAGCTCGGCCACACCAACCCCTACAGCGGCCCGTTGTCGGCCTATGGCGTTATCGGCCAAGCCGAGGCTGCCTATTGGAAATCGATCAACGACGCCGGCGGCATCAACGGCCGCAAGATCAACTTCATCACCTACGACGACGGCTTTTCGCCGCCCAAAACCGTCGAGATGGTGCGCAAGCTGGTCGAGGACGATCACGTCTTCGCCATCTTCCAGCTTCTCGGCACGCCAACCAACACGGTGGTGCACAAGTATCTGAACCAGAAGAAGGTGCCGCAGCTCTTCGTCGCGACAGGCGCCTCGAAGTGGGGCAACCCCAAGGAATTTCCCTGGACCATGGGATGGCAGCCCGACTACGCGACCGAAGGCGCCATCTACGCCAAGCACATCCTGGCGACCCAGAAGGACCCCAAGATCGGCATCCTCTGGCAGAACGACGATTCCGGCAAAGACTACGTCGGTGGCTTCATGGCGGGCCTCGGCAAGGAGAACGAGAAGAAGGTCGTGGCGTCGGTGAGCTACGAAGTGACCGATCCGACCGTCGATTCGCAGGTCATCCAGCTCAAGAGTGCCGGCGCCAACATCGTCTTCATCGAGACCGCGCCGAAAGCCGCCGCCCAGGCGATCCGCAAGATCGCCGACCTCGGCTGGACTCCGGTCCGCTACCTCGCCAACGTCTCGGCGTCGGTGGCGGCCGTGCTGAAGCCGGCAGGCTTCGAAAACAGCAAGGAAATCATCACCGCCGCCTACCTAAAGGACGCCACCGATCCGCAATGGGTCAACGACGCCGACTACAAGGAATGGAAGGCCTGGATGGCCAAGTACATTCCCGACGGCAACCTGGCCGATTCCGGCTACGTCTACGCCTATGCCGTCTCGTCGACGATGCGGGATGTGCTGACCCGCTGCGGCGATGACCTGACCCGCGCCAACCTCATGAAGCAGGCGGCCAGCATGAAGAAGCTCGTGGTGCCGATGCTGCTGCCCGGCATCACGATCAACACCAGCCCGACCGACTTTTATCCCATCCAGGCGGTCCGCCTCGCCCGCTTCAACGGCGAGACCTGGGCACTGTTCGGCGACGTGCTGAGCAACGAGAGCACCTGAGGGTTCGTCAGTCCTCGGCTGGCACGGCGGATGCTTGGTATCTGCCGTGACTCCCGAGGAT
>Ga0194051_1000925_pt1 | contig 16178 bp, 15 predicted proteins | sample SepL2320m_MetaG_FD_161275 | JGI IMG/M metagenome (GOLD analysis project Ga0194051, IMG submission 161275) | Anoxic zone freshwater microbial communities from boreal shield lake in IISD Experimental Lakes Area, Ontario, Canada - Sep2016-L239-20m | ecosystem: Environmental > Aquatic > Freshwater >... | reverse complement strand
GCTCAGTATTCGGATACCGAATATCCGGTACAGGTCGCGGGACCTCCCCTGGTCCTCCAGGGAACTATACCCGGCGGGCGCGCCGGGCGGGGCATGGCCAAAATATCGTCGAGGACGCCTCCCGATCCGCAGCCCAGGCCCCCCAGCGTGACGAGTCACGTGGAGCAAGTTCCTGCGAGGAGGAGGCATTCCGTCACGACAAGGGGCTGCCCGCTCAAGTGAACGGGCGGCCCGGCCTTTGAAGACAGGCCTCGTACGATGATAGCGGATTTATAGGACGATTCCGGCCAAACCTGCAAATATCTTATTACATTCCTGCCATGCGTATTTCGCCAGGCTGCTGGCACTGCCAGCACTGCCCCCTCTGCCGTCATCCCGCCGCGACGACCGGAGCGACGCGCCGCCAGAGGTAACCGACCGCACATCGTGCTGAGTGATCGTGTTCGGCGACACTGGCGAGTGCAGCTACCAGTGAGTTCGCCACCCGGCAATCGCCCCGGCAAAAGAAGCAAGCAGGACAAGGAACAGGAGAAGATTTCGTTTCTCCCTGGATCGACCATTTGCACGCAAATGTAGCTGCACCAAACTGAACAGTGTCACGCAGGACTGAGCCGCGCATATCATCTGATAGCGTGCCCACGTCAGTCCGTGCTGGTACGGCCTCCAATCATCCCCCACTTCGTTCGCAGCATCTGATGGCGTCAGATAGTCGAAACAATACCAAGTCACCACTGCGGCAATCGGAATGCTTAACGCAACTGCCCATGTGCCAGGCAGGCCGAATTTCGTCAGCAAGAATCTTGTCAGGACTGCTTGTGCCGACTGCGACACCCCAAAAGTCAATGCCACGCCAATAACTGCTAGAAGGAAATTGAATGGCGCGAAGAGAAATGGCAGCGACGCAGCGTGCGTCTGCGACCTGTTTGGATTGACATGCAGGAAGTCAATCCAAAGAACGTTCACGACCAGCTGGAAGAAAAGGCCCGCCGTGATGATCACGGCAGTCCAAAGCAAGCTGAAGAAAAAGCTCGTTCCAACCTCATGTAGGTCGAAGTTGGCCGAGGCCGTCTTAGGGTTGTGAGAAATCGCCATGATTCTCGCGTCCATAGCTTTGCCGAGTATTGCTTCATTCGACCGGCAGATTGCGTTGATTTTGGGATCACTCACCCTTCATCCCAATTCTCAGTCTGTGCGGACAACCACATGCCGGACTCTTCTCTTGCTCATCCCAATCCTGCTGAACCTGTCAACAGCTCCTATTCTAGACCAATTCTACTTCCTCGCCGATTTCGGCATTCCCTTCCGCCCCCCGCCTCTGCACTCTGCCGCCCATGACCAACGAAACGACCCTCGCGAAAGATAACTGGGGCTGGCGAGCCCGGATCGGCATGTTCATCGTCGGCGGCGAAGCCGTGCCGGAAGCGGAATGGGCGGCGATGGCGCCTTCAGGCGTCTCGGTGCATGCCGCCCGCGTATCGGCGGGCGCGCCGTGGGCGCGCTGGCGGGCGGACAAGGCGGGCGTCGATCTCGCCAACGATCTGCTGCGCGGGGCGAAGCAGTTCGCCGCCATGCGCCTCACCGCCGTCGTGCTCGGCCACACCACGAGCAGCGTGGTCGGCGGCACGGGCTGGGACGAGGCCACCGCGTCGGGCATCTCCACGGTGCTGGGCGCCGGCACCCTCGCCAAGGACGCGAAGGTCACGACCAACGGCCTCGATACGATGGCAGCGCTCAGGGCTTCCGGCGTGAAGCGGCCGTTCCTGGTGCTGCCGCCGTGGTTTCCCGACGACACGGTCGGCGCGGCCGTTCGCTACTACACCGATCACGGGCTGGCGCCCGCCGGGCATCATCGCATGGACCCCGGCCGCAAGTGGCGCGACGTGCCGCCGGGCGATCTCTATGGCCACGGCATGGGCTTCGAGCAGGAGGTCGAGCCGCTCTATGCCCAGATCCGCGCCGCCTGCCCCGCCTCGGCCGACGGCGTGCTGATCGGCGGCACCGGCTTTCGCTGCGTGGCGATCCTCGAGACGCTGGAGCAGGACCTCGGGCGCCCGGTGATCTCGGCCAACCAGGCGAGCCTCTGGCATTGCCTCCGGCTGTCAGGCGTCAGGACGCCTGTTGCGGGCTACGGCAACCTGCTGAGGATCTGATCATGCTGGCGAATCATGGGGAAACGTCCGCGCCTTGAGGCCAGCGGATAATCGAACCTACGCAACTATTTGACCCTGGTGCAAGTTTCAAAATTGATCCTGGCGGTGAATTCGCAAGACTGGCGATGACCGCAAAGACGCTTGCACGGGGGAGAAAGTGCCATGAAGGAACTCGCTGGAAAGACCGCGTTCGTGACCGGTGCCGCGTCAGGCATTGGCCTCGGGATCGCGACCGCGCTCGCCCAGGCGGGGGCGAAGGTCATGCTGTGCGACATCGAGGAAGACGCGCTGTCCGCCGCGCTCAAGCAACTCAGGCTCACCAACGTCGATGTCGATGCCGTGAAAGCAGACGTTTCGCTCAAAGCCGAACTCGCGGCGGCCGCGGAGGCCACCACGGCCCGCTATGGCAAGGTCCATATCCTCGTGAACAACGCGGGCGTCGGCAGCGGCGGGTGGACCGACGCGTCGTGGAACTGGACGCTGGGCGTCAACCTGATGGCGACCGTCTGGGGCATCGAGATTTTCTGGCGCTTGATCGACCAGCATGGCGAGGGCGGACACATCGTCTCCACCGCGTCGATCGCCGGCCTCATCGCCAGCGGCAACCACGCCTACGAAGTCTCCAAGTATGGCGTCGTGGCCCTGTCCGAGGGGCTGCGGCCCGAACTGGCGCCGCGCGGGATCGGTGTCTCGGTGCTGTGTCCGGGGTTCGTCCGCACCGAAATCATGACGTCGGGACGCAATCTTCCCAAGCGCTTCGAAAGGGAAGGCACGTTCCGTGAGGTGCCGACGTCGGGGCCGATCGCCGAGCGGATCAAGATGGTCCGGGAACGCGTTGCCGGCGGCGTCGATCCCCTCTATGTCGGCGAACTCGTCCGCGAGGGCATCGAAAACGACTGGCCCTATATCTTCACCGAGCTCGAATTCGAGCCGTTGGTCGAAAAGCGCTTCGCCGCCATCAAGCAAGGCTTCGACCGCATCCGCGGGCGCACCCCGAAACGCTGAGCGGCTGTTACGGTCCTGCGGCCTACTGGTGGATCATTTCTGGCGGATCGTGTCCAGCGTATGGCGCAACGGCTCGCTCGAAATGCGGATCGGCGGCGGCGTCAGGCGAACGCCGCGGTCGAAGGGGTTGTCCAGATCGAGCAGGAGCTTGAAGGCCATCGACACCGCCAGGACGCTGAAGAACAGGGCGACGACGGTCGTGGTATTGCGCGGCGCGAACAGGCCGAAGCTGCCGAAGATGACGGCCAGCCACATCACGACCACGCCGACGAACGGCAGCGGCAGCGAGTGCGTATTCTGCTGGACCAGAAGCGAACGCGACGCGGACAAGGCCGCCGCCAGCCGCAACGACTCGGCACCCAGCCACCGCTGGCGATCATCTCCGGGCTTGAGCGCCAGGAGCCCATCCTCGACGGCGTCGAGCGACCGGGCGGCCTCCGGACTGTCCCCCTTCCACTGGCCGCTCGGCTTGTCCGAGAAAAGGCCTTCGATCTCTTGCGCGGTGAATCGCTGCAGGCTCTCCCGGATGGGGGCGGTCTCGGGCCCATAGCGGCGCAGCAGCCCGTCGAGCTGGCTGATGTTCGACGAGAGGAGGGAGATGGTGGCGTTGCGTGCGTTGAACGAACTGTTGGCGGCGGAAATCAGGAAGCCGAGGACCAGCGCCGTCATGGTGCCGACCACGGCCATGGCAACCGAGATCGTCGCCTTCGCTTCCGTGCTCAGATGTTCGGACGGCAGCCGCCGGCTGAGCAGCATGCCCAGCATGGCGCAGCCGAAGACGATACACAGGATGGCCAGGGCGATCAGAACGGAGGGCACGATCATCGGCGACGGTCTTTCTTCATTGTTCGTCGCAGCTGACTTGCTGGCCGCGGCCGACTCGGCGATCATCATTTAAGCTGTCAGGCCCAAAATGTCGAAGTCCCCACCGACCCTCCATCTCCTGTGCGGCAAGATCGCCGCCGGCAAATCCACGCTCGCCAAACGGCTGGCGGCGCGCCCCGGCACGGTCCTCATCAGCGAGGATCATTGGAACGCGACGCTGTTCCCCGACGAGCTGAAGACCATCGAGGACTACAGCCGCTATTCGGCCCGCGTCCGCGCGGCCATGGGCCCGCATGTCGTCTCGCTGCTGAAGGCCGGCCTGTCGGTGGTGCTCGATTTCCAGGCCAACACGCTCGCCATCCGCCGCTGGATGCGGACGCTGATCGACGACTCGGGCGCCGCCCACGAACTGCATTTCCTCGATGTCCCGGACGAGGACTGCAAGCGCCGGCTGCGCGCGCGCAACGCCGCTGGCGAGCATCCCTACCAGGCGAGCGACGCCGACTACGAGCTGTTCACGAAGTACTTCGTTCCGCCGACACCCGACGAAGGGTTCAACGTCGTCGTCCACGGGGAATGAGGTTCGTCTTGCAACTCAATCGCAACACGCCCAGCCACCGTCTTACAAAAGTCAAACAATCGTGGCCCCTGTAGGGGCACTGGCCTGCAACCCCGTCAGGCTGCGCTTCGTTGAGAAGCCAGGGACTATGGAGGTGTGTCGTGTCCGACACCTTTGATCGCGTGAAGAAGATCGTCGAAGAGCATCTCGGCTCGGCACGCGGGCCGATCACGGAACAGTCGCGGTTCGCCGAAGACCTGGGCGCCGACAGCCTCGACACGGTCGAACTGGCCATGGCGTTCGAGGACGCCTTCCAAATCGAAATCTCCACAGCGAAGGCCAAGCAGCTCCCGACCGTGGGCGAGGCCGTGGCCTACATCGACAGCCTGCCGCGGATCATCAAGAAGCCAAGGCGAAACCGCCTGCGCCGCCGGGCCTGATCGACCTGTCTGTCACGCCTATCGCGGGGCGTTTCGTGCCTTGAGGATGAGGAAGATCCCGAGGCCGCAAAGCGCCAGATAGAAAACCAGGAAGACCATGAATGTCCCCGGCCTTGCCGCCCACGTCGGCGGATCCGGGTTCGAGTAACTGGCCAGGCCGCTGATGCGACCCGTCATCAAAGCCGATCCGGCCTCGTAGCCGTTGATGAGCAGACAGAACCAGCCGAGCAAAAGTAGTTGTGTCCTGCCCAATATCGCCTCCCGCAAAAGTCTTGTTATCCTCTGAACCCGTTCACGATCGGGTAGCGCCGCTCGCGGCTTATCAGGCGTGAGGTGATCTTTACACCCGGCGGAGCCTGGCGGCGCTTGTATTCGGCGCCTTCGAGCAGGCGCCAGACGCGGTTCACGGTGGCGAGGTCGTGGCCTTCGGCGGCCAACGCCGTGGCATCGAGGTCGCGTTCGATCAGGCCCTTCAGGATGGCGTCGAGGATTGGATACGGCGGCAGCGAATCCTCGTCTTTCTGGTCGGGCCTGAGTTCGGCCGAGGGCGGCTTGGTGAGGATGCGTTCCGGGATCACCCTGCCCTGCTGGTTGCGCCACTTGCAGAGCTCGAACACCGTCGTCTTGTAAACGTCCTTGAGCACGTTGTAGCCGCCGTTCATGTCGCCATAGAGCGTGGCGTAGCCCATCGCCATTTCCGACTTGTTGCCGGTCGTCAGCACCATGCCGCCCAGCTTGTTCGACACCGCCATCAGGGTGACGCCGCGGGCGCGGCTCTGGATGTTCTCCTCGGTGACGTCCTCGGGCCGGTTGCCGAACAGCGGTTTTAGCATGGCGCGGAACGCGTTCATCGCGGGCTCGATGCTCACGGTATCGTACTTGATGCCGATCGCCTTCGCGCACGCCTCGGCATCCTCCAGCGACTCCCGGCTGGTGTAGGGCGACGGCATCATGATGGCATGCACACGGGCCGCCCCCAGCGCGTCGGCGGCCACCGCCGCCGTCAGTGCCGAATCGACGCCGCCCGACAGGCCGATGACGACGGAGGGAAAGCCCGTCTTGTTCACGTAGTCGCCGAGCCCCAGCACCATCGCCTGGTAGATCGATTCGATCTGCGTCAGCTCCGGCGCCATGGGGCCGGGCCGGCACTCCCACTTGCCGGCCTCGCGGCGGAACTCGACCGTGGCGACCTCCTCGCGGAACGAGGCGAGCTTGACCTTGAGCTTGCGGTCGGCGCCCAGCGCGAACGAGCCCCCGTCGTAGACAACCTCGTCCTGGCCGCCCACCTGGTTCACATAGACCAACGGCAGGCCGCTCTCGACGACGCGCTTCACGCCGTGCTGCACGCGCACGTCGAACTTGCCCACTTCATAAGGCGAGCCGTTGGGCACCAGCAGGATCTCGCCGCCGGTTTCGGCGATGCATTCGACGACGTCGGGCGTCCACACGTCCTCGCAGATCGGCACGCCGATGCGCACACCGTTGAAGACGATCGGCCCCGGCATCGGGCCGGGCGTAAAAACGCGCTTGTCGTCGAACACGCCGTAGTTCGGCAGGTCGACCTTGTAGCGCTTGCCGATGATCTCTCCCTTATCGAGCGCGATGATGGCGTTGTAGAGCTTGTCGTCCTCACGCCATGGCGTCGTCACCAGGATCGCCGGCCCGCCCCGGGCGGTGTCGGCGCGCAGCTCCTCGACCGCCTCGTGGCAGCGCTTCTGGAAGGCGGGCTTCAGCACCAGGTCCTCGGGGAAATAGCCCGACAGCACCATCTCCGCACAGACCACCAGATCGGCACCCTGCTTTGCCGCCACCTCACGCGCCGCCCGCACCTTGGCGAGATTGCCGTCGACATCGCCGACCTTGGGATTGAGCTGGGCGAGGCCGACTTTGAGGGTGTCTGTCATTTGCCGGCGATAGTGCCGGTTTTCCTTTTGGCGGCACAGCAGACTTTCACGCGCGGGGCGCCGGAACCCTGACTATCTCTCGCTGGCCGGCGGGAAGTGCCATTTGCCGTCACGGATCGGCAGGAAGCGCCCGTCGTCGACGCCGACCTCCTCGGCGATGCGCCGGTTGGTCTCCTGGTTCAGGGCGGCGATGAGCGCGCCGTTGCGCGTCGGGTCGAGGGCAAGATTGTCCAGCTCTTCGGGATCGTTGCGATGATCGTAGATTTCGACGTCGTTCATCGCGAACAGCTGCTCCATCGTCCCCGGCGTGTTGAACGCCACCGGCGCGAAATAGCGAGCGAACCGGTATCGGCCATCGAAGATGCTGCGGATCGACATCCGGTTGTTGAAATCGGGCGGATGCTTGTTCAGCTCGGCGATCTGTCCCGCCCGGTCGAGGCCCTTGAAGGGCTTGGTGTCGATGGTCATTGACGCCCACCTCGCATCCTGGAACGACAGCATGTCGAAATTGAACAGGGTCGCCGGGCGAACGGCGTCGATGGCGGCCGTCTCGGGGCTCTTCAGCATGGCCGAGAAGTCCCTTCCCTTCAGCCCGGCCGCCGCCTTGGCGCGCGCCTTCTCCTCGAGGCCGGTCAATCCGATGATCGTCGGCACCAGGTCCAGTTGCGATGTCATGGCCGCGCATTGTTTTCCGCCGGAAAAAGCCGGGTGCACGATCATCAGGGGGACATGATTCTGCTGGCGATAGACCGTGGCACCCTTGTTGCGCAGCTGGTGGTGTCCCCCCAGTTCGCCATGGTCGGCGCTGAAAATAACGATAGTGTTCCCGGCCATGCCGTTGCCCTTGAGCGCCTCGAGCAGAGCTTCAATCTTGCGATCGCAGTCGCGGATGGCATTGAAGTAATAGTCCTGGAGCGCCTTCCAGCGCCGATCCTCGTCGGGCCACGTGCCGACCTGAAGGTTCGTGATGGCCTGGTAGATGCGGTGCGCCCGGGGACGCCCCGGCTGGTCGAGCGGCTGATTGCGCGAGACCGGCAGCGGCACGTCCCAGCGCGCCCGGTAGATGTCGTCATCGGGCGCACGCGCGATGGCGAAGGCGTGCTGGCCGCCCTGGACCGTTTCATCAGCAAGGTCGGAGTTGAAGTACATAGTGTCGTGAGGATTGACGAGGTTGACCGCCAGGTACCAGGGCTGCGCCTTCTTTCGCAGCTCCTGGGCATCCTTGCGCAGCCAGGTCAGCGTCGCGGACAGCGTGGTGTCGTCATAGGCATAGCCGCCCTGTGTCCCGTCGATCAGGTCGCCGACGCCGAAGAAGTCCTTGAAGCCGTAGGTTTCAATGATCTTCCGGTAGTCCTTCATCGGCGCATCGATCGGATCCGACGTCTGATCGAGATTGACGGACATGTGCCACTTGCCCTGATAGCTCGCGTGATAGCCGAGCTCCGTCAACCGATGTCCGATCGTGGCGATGTTCGTCGGCAGGTTCTTCTGCCACACGTTCGGCGGGTTGTCGGCCACGCCCGTCTGCTGAATGTGCTGCCCGGTGTAGATTACCGAACGCGCCGCCGAACAGACGCAGGCCGCCGCCTGATGATTGAGGAAGCTGGTGCCCGTCTTCTTGATGGCTTCCCGGCCGGGCACCGGAAAGGGCCACTTGTCGAAGAAGTGCTCCTGGTCGACCAGCACGAACAGGATGTTGTAGCCCGCCGGCATGGCCGCTACGGCGGCGGGCGGCGCCGAAGCCGGGCCGGATTGCGCGTTGGCCGGCATGTTGGCGAGGATCGTCGATCCGAGCAGCGCCGCCCCCGAGACGATCGCCGCGCGACGCGAGGGATTGGAGGGATCGTCCGGGATCTGGGCCATGCGTGGTTTTCTCCGTTGCCAACACCTTGGCACGCAACACGCACACTGTGGCGGGATTACCGGCGACGGCGCCGACCCTGGGATTGAGTTGGGCGAGACCCCCTTCGAGGGAGTCCGTCATTTGCGGCAGATAGTGACGGATTTCGCTTTTTGCCGCACACTAAAGTTTCTCAGCGCGTCAGCTTGCCGGCGTAGGTAATTGCCAGCCCGTCCGGGACGACGAGATCGACCTGCACGGCGCCCTTGGTGTCGGCCCTGACCGCATAGGTTTGCGGCGGGAGGGACTTGTGTTCCCGGGAGGCGGGCTGCAGCGTAACGGTCCATTCGCCGCCCGCGGCTTTCACCGCCTCGATGTTCTTGCCGCCGAGCTGCATCGTGTACTTGCCCACCCCCAGGCGCTTCAGCGTGAACTCACCCTTGGCGTTGGTCGTGACCTGGATGATCACGACGCTGCTCGGCTGCGTCTTGATGAAGACATCGACGCCCTCGACGGGCTCATTGGCCGCCCAGGCGCCGGAGATTGGCCCACTGGAGATCGGCACAACGGCAAGCGCCAGCGCATAGAGCGCGGCGCAGAACGGCTTGTTGAACATCGAATTTCCCATACCGCCCGTCGACACCATCAAGTGCTTGTCACTGCCGGTCAATCCAGCGAATGCCGCCGCAGCCACGCGGCGAGCGCCAGGGTGGCGACACCGGGGCTGAAGCCGACGCCCTTCTATTTCGCCGCCACCACCTCGATCTCGACCAGCATGGCGGGATCGGCGAGGCCCTGGATGATCAGAAGAGTCGAGGCGGGGTACGGATCCTTGATGACCTTGTCGCGCGACGCCCGGTTGGCGGCGATGAAGCGGCTGTCGGTCAGGAACGAGGTGATCTTGACGATGTCGCCATAGCCCATGTCGGCGGCCTTCAGCACCTCGCCGATGTTCTTCCAGACCTGGTCGCACTGCGCCTCGATGCCGTCGGCCAGCTTGCCCGCGCCGTCGAGACCGACCTGGCCCGCGACGAAAAGCACGCGCGCACCGGGCGCAATCTCGCAGCCCAGGCTGTACTTGCCGGCCAGCGCCACAGATTTGGGATTGTGATACTTGTTCGCCATCGACGTTTCTCCCATGTAAGAACCCTACGGTTTCAGGCCCTTAGGTTTTCAGGTTGGGGAGCATGGCGTCAAGCATCAAGCACGTGCACATCGTGGGCGGCGGCCTCGCGGGCAGCGAGGCGGCGTGGCAGCTCGCCGAGGCGGGCGTGCCCGTGGTGCTGCACGAGATGCGGCCCGTGCGCGGCACCGAGGCGCATCTCACCGAAAATCTCGCCGAGCTCGTGTGCTCCAACTCCTTCCGTTCCGACGATGCACAGAACAATGCCGTGGGCCTGCTGCACGAGGAGATGCGGCGTGCCGGCTCGCTGATCATGCGCGCGGCAGACGCGCACAAGCTGCCGGCGGGCGGCGCGCTCGCCGTCGATCGGCACGGCTTCTCGGCCGCGGTGCAGGAAACGCTGCTCGCTCATCCGCTGGTGACGCTGGAGCGCGCCGAAGTGGCGGGGCTGCCACCCGAGGATTGGGACAGCGTGATCGTGGCCACCGGTCCCCTCACCTCGCCGGCATTGGGCGAGGCGCTGGCGAAACTGACGGGCGAGGAGTCGCTCGCCTTCTTCGATGCCATCGCGCCGATCGTGCACCACGAGAGCATCGATCTTTCGATCGCCTGGAAGCAGTCGCGCTACGACAAGGGCGGGCCGGGAGGCGACGGCGCCGACTATCTCAACTGCCCGATGGAAAAGCCGCAGTACGAGGCGTTTGTCGCGGCGTTGCTGGCAGGCGACAAGACCGAGTTCAAGGAGTGGGAGGCGAACACGCCCTACTTCAACGGCTGCCAGCCGATCGAGGTGATCGCCTCGACCGGCCCGCAGACGCTGCGCTTCGGGCCAATGAAGCCCGTCGGCCTGCGTGACCCACGGACCGGCACGCGGCCATGGGCGGTCGTGCAGCTCCGCCAGGACAATGCGCTGGGCACGCTGTGGAACATCGTGGGTTTCCAGACCAAGCTGAAGCACGGCGAGCAGACGCGCATCTTCCGCACCATCCCGGGCCTCGAGAAAGCCGAGTTCGCGCGGCTGGGCGGTCTGCATCGCAACACCTTCCTCAACAGCCCTCGCCTGCTCGATGCCACGCTGCGCCTGAAGGCGATGCCGCGGCTCAGGTTCGCGGGCCAGATCACAGGCTGCGAGGGCTATGTCGAGAGCGCCGCCGTCGGGCTGATGACGGGACGCTTTGCCGCCGCGGAACGGCATGGCACGACGCAAGCGCCGCCGCCCATCACCACGGCGATGGGCGCGCTGCTGGGCCACATCACCGGCGGTGCCGATGCCACCACCTTCCAGCCGATGAACGTCAACTTCGGCCTGTTCCCGCCGATCGACGGCACGTTCAAGGGCAAGGAACGCAAGCAGGCGATGAGTGCGCGCGCCTTGCGCGATTTCGACACGTGGTTGGCCCCGACGCCGCTCGCGGCGGAGTGAGTCTGCCGCAACAATCCGTAACGTCCCGCAACAGTGGGTAACGAATTGTTATTTCCCAGGACGCAGCCGCCGCGATCAGATGAGATCGACATCAACCGGCGGAGGCAGCCTTGCAACTCACACATGATTTCGCCGCGAATACCCGCTCAGCGCTGCAGTTCGACGTAATGCAGGAAATCTTCCGGCTTCTCGCGCCCTATCAGGTCGGTGGCCAGGCGATCACGCCGCAGACCGTGATCTCCAAGGGCACGACCGTGGATTCGCTCACGGTCATGGACGTGATCATGGAGCTGGAAGACCGCTTCGACGTCTCGATCCCCATCAACACGGTGGCGGGCATCGACACCATCGACCAGCTCGCCCAGACCGTCGTGACGCTCCACGCGCGGCGCTGAAAAACCTCCCTACCTCATGAGATAAGTTCGCGAGCGCGCGAGGCTTCGCGTGCTAACTAGTCGTTAATGACCCCCGCAGAACGCCGGCAGATGATGCTGGCCGGGCCGATCGTGCCCACCATCGTGGCGCTGGCCACTCCCAATGTGCTGAACGTGGCCATGCAGAGCCTGGTCAGCATCTCCGACGGCTGGTTCGTGGGCCAGCTCGGCAGCACCACGGCGCTGGCGGCGCTGGCCCTGGTGTTCCCGGCGCAGATGACGCTGGGCATGATGTCGGCCGGCGCCATGGGCGGCGGCATCTCCTCCTCGGTGGCCCGCGCCCTGGGCTCGGGCAACAAGGCGGCGGCGGAAGCGGCGGCCGCCCATGCGCTCGCCATCGCGCTCGGCATGGCGGCGCTGTTCGCGGTCATCTTCGTGGGTTTCGGCCGCACCCTCTTCGGGGCGCTGGGCGGCAGCGGCGCGGCGCTCGACGGCGCCGAGGCCTTCGCCACCATCCTGTTCCTTGGCTGTATCGTGCACTGGGTCGCCAACTCCATGGCCTCGGTGCTGCGCGGCACCGGCGACATGAAGACGCCGGGCTATGCGCTGGTCGCCAGTGCCGCCCTACAAATCCCACTCACCGGCGCGCTGACCCTGGGCTGGTTCGGCCTGCCGGCGCTCGGCATCCGCGGACCGGCGGCGGCGGCCGTCATCTCCTTCGCCTTCGCCGCCGTGTGGATGCTGTCCAGACTGCTGAGCGACAAGGCTACCGTGCGGCTGCGCTGGCCGGTCGACGGTTTCCGCTGGCGGCCGTTCCGCGACATCCTGAAGGTGGGCGCGATCGCCTGCATCGTGGTCGTGCTCACCAACGGCACGGTGCTGATCGTCACGGGCCTGATCGGCCGCCAGGGCGATGCCGCGATCGCCGGCTACGGCATCGGCAGCCGCCTCGAATACATGCTGATCCCGATCGCCTTCGGCGTCGGCGCGACCTTGACCGCGCTGGTCGGCACCAACATCGGCGCCAAGCAGTATGCCCGCGCCCAGCGCATGGCCTGGACCGGTGCCTTCATGGCCGGCGGCGTGGCTGCCCTGATCGGCCTGATCGTGGCGCTGTGGCCCGACCTGTGGCTGGGCCTGTTCACCAAGGACGCCGGGGCGCTCGCCTCGGGCCGCCACTACCTCAGCATCGTCGGTCCCGTGTACGGCTTTTTCGGCATCGCGATGGCGCTCTATTTCGCCTCGCAGGGCACCGGCGAGATGATCTGGCCGATGCTCGCCAACTTCACCCGCATCACCATCGCCGCCGGCGGCAGCCTCTTGGCCCTCGACACCTTCGGCTGGGGCGTCTCCGGCCTCTACGCCTGCGTGGCGACCGGCATCGTGGCCTTCTCCCTGGTGCTCGCCTTCTCGACGACCAGGCGAGCGTGGACCGGCGCCTGAGCGCCGTCGACCGCCGCACGGCGATGCTCTCGGGGCCGCTGGTCCCGACCATCCTGACACTGGCTGCGCCCAACGTGCTGAACGTGGCAACGCAGAGCCTGGTGCTGATCGCCGACGGCTGGTTCGTGGGCCAGCTCGGCACCGTCCAGCTCGCGGCACTGGCGCTGGTGTTCCCGGCCCAGACCACCCTGCAGATGATGTCGGCCGGCGCCATGGGCGGCGGCGTCTCCTCCTCGGTCGCGCGGGCGCTGGGCTCGGGCAACCGTGCCGGCGCGGAGGCGGCCGCCGCGCACGCCATCGCCATCGCGCTCGGCATGTCGGTGCTGTTCGCGATCGTGTTCGTGGGCTTCGGCCGGCCGCTCTATGGCGCGCTGGGCGGCAGCGGCGCCGCGCTCGAGGGAGCGGTCGCCTTTTCGACGGTCATGTTCCTGGGCTGCGGCGCCCATTGGCTCGCCAACACGCTGGCCTCGATCCTGCGCGGCACCGGCGACATGAAATCGCCCGGCATCGCGCTGATCGTCATGGCGATCCTGCAGATCCCGCTGAGCGGTGCGCTGACCCTTGGCTGGGCCGGGCTCCCGAAGCTCGGCGTCGCCGGACCGGCCGCCGCCGCGGTCGCCTCCTACGGCATCGCAGCCCTCTGGATCCTGCGGCCATTCCTGATGGGCCGTGCCGCCGTGCGCCTGCGCTGGCCGGTGAAAGGTTTCCGCTGGGCCGCCTTCGCCGACATCCTGAAGATCGGCGCCACTTCCTGCGTCGTGGTGATCCTGATCAACGCCGCCGTGCTGGTCGTCACCGGTCTCATTGGACGCGCGGGCGACGCCGCCATCGCGGGCTACGGCGTCGGCAGCCGCCTCGAATATCTCCTGAGCCCCCTCACCTTCGGCATCGGCGCGGCACTTACCGCCATGGTCGGCACCAACAAGGGTGCGAGGCAATTCGCCCGCGCCCGAAAGGTGGCCTGGGTGGGCGCGCTCCTGGCCGGCGCGGTCACGCTCGCCATCGGCCTCGTGGTGGCGATCTGGCCCGACCTCTGGCTGACGCTTTTCACCAAGGACCCCACGGCGCTCGAAGCCGGGCGTCTCTACTTCCGCATCGTCGGCCCGACCTACGGCTTCTTCGGCCTCTCCATGGCGCTCACCTTTGCGGCCATGGGCGCGGGCGACATGATCTGGCCCACCGCCGCCACCCTGCTGCGCTTCGTCATCGCCGCCGGTGGCAGCCTGCTCGCCCTCGACTTCTTCGGCTGGGGCGTCTCCGGCCTCTACGCCTGCGTCGCCGCCGGCATCGTGGCCTACGCGATCCTGCTCGCGGTCTCGACGACACGACGGGCCTGGCACACGGCCTGAGAGCATGTCCGGCACACGAAGTGTGCCGCTAAACGGCGCCAGCTGTGCCGCAGCGTGTGCCGCCGGCCCGTCATTGTCCGGCCGTTTCAACGGCTTGGTCGTCTCCCGCGGCACAGCGCCGAGGCGTTTCGGGCACAGCCCCGAATCGCGAAGCTGTGCCGCGGCGAACATCATGAACGACGTCGGCGACACGGTCGAAACACTGTTCATCGTGTTCTCTCCACGCAAATTTTGAGTCCCGAGAAACCAGCAGAACCCCTCCACAGGGTCGAAAAGGCCAGTGATCACACGAGGGTTCGGGCTCGGCCGGGTTTCTCCCGGCTCTTGTGCCAGTCTGCTGGAGTGACCTTCCAGGAACCGACTGAGTCTTGCGTCCCGCTGATGCGGACGGGGGGCCGGGCATGTCCGGTCGGACAAGCTTGCAGCACAGGACCCTCACGAGGAGGCAGGCACTGCAGGAAGTCGACCGCGCCAAGGGTTCTCCTGCGCGGGTATGCTCTCTCTAATCGCGTCATTTTGCGGCGCCTTCCCGACGGCCATGAGGGAAGGCATCGACTGTGGTTTTGATCGACAGGGAAATACGCCCCTGCACCCGTGGCTCGCGGTCAGGTCCTGGGACCCAAAACCCCTTGCATCGCCCGCGTGGAGAACGGGACGCCACCGGCCCACGAAAAAGGCCGCTCCGGGCAAGTGAACCGGGCGGCCCGCGCATTACACACGTCGTGGCAACGTATCAGAAATATAGCACATAACCTGCTGAACCTGTCAAATTATCTTCGAACTTTTTCAAATGCAGGCATTTTGCCAGCACACCCAGGGACTGAGACCTATTCCTTGTGGCTGGCACAGTCACCGCTGCCAATCCGGTAGCGTTGCCAGGTAGGCGGCCACGGCCAGGGCATAGAGGCGCGTGCCTTCCAGATTGAAATGCATGTCGCCGGGCCAATAGAAGGTCTCCGGGGAAGCGCCGAAGCGCTCGGCCAGGACATCGGTCGCATCGAAGAAATTCAGGCCGTGGCGTTCCGCCACCCGGGCGACGGCGGTGGCGACGAGCCGCTTCCAGCGGCGCCCCGACGCATCCGGGCGGATGTGCCCGAGGTGAGGATGGTGGATGAAGAACACGTTTTGCGGCGGCAGATAGCGCAGCAGCGTGATCGCCAGCTCATCGACCCTCGAGTCGAAATAGGCCAGCTCGGACCGATACCTGTCGGCGGCCCCGGAAGAAGTGTCGGCCGAATAGGCGAGCGGGGCCTGGGCACGGAAATCGGCCAGCACGCGCTGGCTGTGGGCACGGGTGAAGAGCTGCTTCTCGATGAACCTCGCGATGTAGAGCGGCCGCGAGCGGATTTCGTCGAGCCTGGAGAGATACGCGGCGTAGGCCGGCGATCCGCGAACGGCGATCGTGCGCCCTTGTTCGTTCCTGACGATCAGTCCGCGATAGCGCACGTATTCATCGAAGAGATCGGCTTCATCGATATCGACGACGACGACGTCGGGCCTCAGCAGAGGGATCAGCCGATTGGCCTGGACGATGAAGATGGACGGCGAATAGGAGGTATAGCCCGCGTTGTAGGCCGCGATGCAGAGGCCGGTCCGCGCTTCGACTTCGGTCGCCACATGGAACGGAATGGTGTTGCGGTCGTCGTATCCCTGCATGAAGGAATCACCGAGAAAGAGCATCGATTTCCGCTCCCGGCACGGCGGCGCAGGGGGACCGGGGCGCGGCAGGCGAATGCCGTCGGC
>Ga0194051_1000923_pt1 | contig 16214 bp, 12 predicted proteins | sample SepL2320m_MetaG_FD_161275 | JGI IMG/M metagenome (GOLD analysis project Ga0194051, IMG submission 161275) | Anoxic zone freshwater microbial communities from boreal shield lake in IISD Experimental Lakes Area, Ontario, Canada - Sep2016-L239-20m | ecosystem: Environmental > Aquatic > Freshwater >... | reverse complement strand
TTTTCGATGGTCTCGGTGGCCCCATCGTCTTGCTTGCCCAGCACGATCAGCACGCCGCCACCCCCGGCTGCATGGGCCACGCGAATGCAATGTTTGATGTTGGCCACGCCAGTCGCCCGCTCGGCGGGATCGGCGCTCGTGAGACGCTGATTCCAATGTGCATGATTAATCGCATTGTGCACAAACACACCCGACTCCTCGACAGCCAGCTTCGCCCCAAGCGGCGAGTGCTCGCCCGCCTGATCGAAGTCAACGCCATCAAAACCAGCCTCCGCCGCAAGTTGCAGTCGATTCACGGTAGAGAGCGGCAGGCCCTTGCGCTCCTTTGGAATCATGCTCAGCTTGCACGACAGCAGAATGCGGCGATCGCTGCGAGGGGCCACGAGCCCCCGGCTCTTTTGCACGTCCTCTCCTGGGGCAACCGCCGCAGCCATCGCTGCTGCTGCTGCGCTGGCGGTCAGGAGTCGGCGTCGCGAGAGCAGACGTTCTGTGACGGCAGTTCGATGATCGGAATCAGTATTTGTCGTCGGGGTCATCGGGAGCCTTCTGGGGCTGTCTGCTGGAGCGAGTCAATGCCGGCGAGGTCCTGCATGGCGCCATCAATCGCCTCGAGGGCTATTGCCAGTTCGGCAGCGCCGTGGACAGCGCCAACATACCAGCGTGCATCCGGCAGGACGAGCAGTCCTCGTTGGAGAAGGGCGAGTCGAAACTGCGAGGAGATGGCCGCTGAGGCCAGAAGCGTATCCCGGTAGTCGCGTGGTGGGGACGACAGGCCAAAGTGCACGCTCAACACGGTCCCGCTACCAGCGGTCACCACCTCGATCCCATGCTGCAAGGCTGCCGATTCAATCCGTCTGCGGATGGCCATTCCATGGGCGTGCATGCGGTCGAACGTGCCGGGAGCAGAGAGCGTGCGGATGGTGGCGATACCCGCGGCCAGATTGACCGGATTGCCATTGTAGGTGCCAGCATGAATCGTGCGTCCATCATCGAGCACGCGAAAGATGTCGCTGCGACCCCCAACTGCGGAGAGGCAGAATCCAGCTGCCATCGCTTTGGCGTAGACGGACAGATCGGGCTGGAGTCCAAAAAACTCCCGAGCCCCGCCGATCGCCAGCCGAAATCCCGTGATCACCTCGTCGAAGATCGATACCGCAGCGTGCCGACGGCACAGGTCCAGAACAGACTCCAGATAGCCGGGGTCCGGCATGCACGATCCGCTGTTGGCGAGGATGGGTTCGGTGAGTACCGCGGCGATCTGTTGAGGGTGCTCATCAAACGCCCGCTCGAGCGCACCGATGTCGTTCCAAGGCACAACGAGCGTGTCGGCAAACTCGTGCGGAGGCTGGCCTCCGCAGGTGGGCAGCGGCGAGATCGCGTCGTCGGCATGCGGCCGGTAGCTCACCAGCACATTGTTGAACCATCCGTGGTAGTGGCCTTCAAACTTCACAAACAGCGGCCGGCCTGTAAATGCCCGAGCCAGCCGAAGGGCGGCCTGTACGGCTTCTGAACCAGTGTTCGAAAAGATGACGCGTTCAACCCCAGGCAGAAGGCCTGTCATGAGTTCAGACAGTTCAATCTCACCTCGGTGCTGGGCACCAAAAGCAAATGCTTTGGAGAGTTGTTCCGTGACTGCGGTCACCACTGCAGGATGTCCGTTTCCCAGAATGAGCGGCCCCCACGCGAGCGTGTAGTCGAGGAACCGGTTGCCGTCTACATCGAAGTAATAGGGGCCTTCCCCTCGCTCAAAAAAGAGAGGCGTAGGCGCGCCTGCCCGTCGCATGCCGCTGGACACACCCATGGCCAGCGACCGCTGGGATCGAGTCAGGAGCGAGGCCGAAGTGGTCGTATTCGGTGGCATGCGCACGGCAACAGTGTTTTCCCCGAGGGTCGATCGAATCGAGGACGGCATCGTTCCGAATTCCTATGACGTGTTGCACCATCTTGAACGGCCGGTCACGACAGCCCATTTTTCTCATTGCGGGGCGTCAGAGGTCTGCACGCTCGTTAGCGTTGAGCGTTAACGGTCGACTGACTTCAAGGCTTTGGCCATCCCCGCACTGCTGGCAAGGGCCGCTCGCTGTACGAGTTTTAAAAGACGATCCAGATCGTCACCCGTCGCCCGGGCCGTTGGCACGCTGACACTGATTGACCCCGCGGCTAATGCCACTGGATCCAAGCTCAAGGCTTCCCCGTGGGCGGGAATCGCTGGGAACAGAATGGGGGCGGCGATGCACGTCACTCCAATGTCTGTTTCGTCAGTTTCAATTGCATATCCGTCTTTCGCCACGCGTTCCAGAATGGACAGAAGCTGCTTTCGATCGGTAATCGTAAGGGGGGTGCGTCGTTCTAGTTTGGCCTTGGCGAGCAGGCGAACCTGTTTGTCGTGGGGCAGAAAGGCCACGATGGCCCGTCCGAGGGCGGTAGTATGGAAGGCGTCGCTGGAACGCGTTTCTACCCGTCTCAGCGGCAGGGTGCACTCGAGTACCTCGAGGTAGAGCACGCGATCGTGTCGCAGCATGCCCAGATTGATCGTTTCCTTTGAGCGGCGATGCAACTCTCGGATATGGGGTTCAGCCGCCTCGATCAGCCGCCTTGAAGCTGAATCAGAAACCAGTCGCTTGGCCAGCATGCTCTGGCGATACACCCCGGCGTTTGGCCGTTCAACATAGCCAAGAGCCATCAGCGAGTTGAGAATTCTGTGGGCTGTGGGCTTTGGCATGCCCACCTCATCTGCCAACTCGGCCAACGTGCGACCCTGAGGATAGCCGGCCGTTGCCTCTAAGAGTCCACACGCTTTTGACAGTGATCCAGATTCCATAGAACGGAATTCTAGCACGCCCTTCCGAAGGCTTCAAGGGGCTTCAAGGGCTGGCAGACTACACTCCTCCCCATACTCATTTTCGGAATGAATCGTGGAATCTGTAGGCGAATTTCATGCTGCGTATCGCGATTGTGACAGGGGCATCGGTAGGGCTTGGAAAAGAGTACGTCCGCCAACTCGACCAGAGCGGCGACGTAGACGAAATCTGGATGGTGGCACGGCGGAGCGACTTGCTCGATTCCGTGGCCGCTGATCTTGTCCACAGCAAGGGGAGAGTTTTTGCCGCCGACCTGACGCGTGCTGAGACGATGAAGCCCTTCTACGAGGCGCTCCATCTGGACAAGCACGATGTTGTCTGGCTCGTCAACAACGCTGGCTTTGGAAAGACAGGTGCCTTTGACGGCCCGCTCGTGGAGGTCAATCTGAGCATGGTCGACCTCAACATCCGGGCGATGGTAGAGATGACCCAGCGGGTGTTGCCCCACTGCCGACGCGGTTGCCACATCCTGCAAGTAGGTAGTTCAGCGGGATGGAAGCCGATGCCAAACTTTTCGCTCTACGCAGCCACCAAGTCTTTTGTGAATAGCTTTGCGATTGCGCTCCACTACGAACTGGCCGACCGCGGCATCACTGTCACTGCGGTCTGTCCTGGCCCCGTGGCTACGGACTTCTTTGATGTGTCATCGATGGGTAGCGACAAAGCCCCCCGGCAAACCCGCGGTGCCGACCCCGCCAAGGTTGTCGCAACCTCTCTGCAAGACGCTCGAGCTGGCCGAGCGGAAAGCGTTTGCGGATTTTCTGTCAAGCTGTATGGCTGGATGTCGCCGCTGCTGCCAACGTGCCTCACGGCGATGGTGGTCAAGCGTATGCGCAGCGGAAATTCATAAGCAGTGCAAGCCCAACTGGATATGCATTGCCAGGCTGCTGGAAGCGCGCACGTGGGCAGGGTATGATTCGGAGTGCCGCGTGCCCTGTGCCTGCTGCAGCAGCGTTCTGCCTATATTTCCTCTCGCCAAAACTCTCCTTCGGTGACTCACTTGTTCGAACGATTATCCATCTCGCGCCGGCTCTTGTTGATCAGTCTGGCTTACACAATGCCGATCGCGGTGCTTCTCTATTTTGTCGTAGATGGCATCAATCAGGACATCCGTTTTTCCACGCTTGAGAAGTATGGCAATGCCTATCTGCGACCGCTGGCTCTGCTCTTGGAGCATCTTCCCCAGCACCAACGCATGAGCCGCCGGGCTTTGGCTGGAGTTAGCGGGCAGCAGTCGTCGCTGGCTCCAAAGCAGACGCAAATCGATCAGGCATTCGCACTGCTGCAAAGCGTCGACAGTCAGCACGCATCCGACCTGCAGTTTACGCCAGAGGAACTTGCTCGCAGGAATCGGCAGGAGGCACTTCCCGCCAAAGTCCAACAGGAGTGGGAAGGTTTGAAAAAAGACGTTCTCGTCTCGCCTTCGGGATCAGGCAACGCGGCCCACGGCAGGCTCCTCGAGCGGGTGCTCCTGATGATCAAGCATGCCGGCGACACGTCGAACTTAATTCTGGATCCAGATCTGGACAGCTATTACCTGATGGACAGTACGCTCTTGGCACTTCCAGAAACCCAGCGTCGCTATGCCATGGCACTGGAGGCATTTGAGGAACTGTCGCCGCAGCAGTCGCTCGCAATCGCCGATCGCGTGAAACTGGCCGTGCTGGCATCACAGTTTGCATCCGATCTAGGCCGTATCGCGGCCGACTGCGAGACTGCTTACGTTGAGGACCAAAACTTCTACGGCGTCCTGCAAAGTCTGCAAGCGGGACTCCAGCCGGCATTCAAACGCTACGATGCTGTCGCACAACCCATGCTGCAGACGTTGGCTCGCATCCAAGAGTCACGGTCGGATTTTAATGCTGCACCACTGGTCAAGCTTTTGATCCAGCAGACGGATGCTGCTCGTGAAGCCAGTTTCACGCTCTGGCGGGAGGTCGTCGGTTGGTTGGACGGACTTCTCGACCGCAGGCTCGACCACTACCGTTCCCTCCGGGCAATCGCCCTATCCTTAGCTGCCCTGGCATGGTTGGCTGCCGTTGGCCTTGTGGTGCTGATCACGCGAAGCATAGCGGGGCCGCTGCGACGGGCTGTGGGAATGTTGGACACTGCATCGGACGAAGTCGCACTGGGAGTGGAAGAGATTTCTCGCAGCAGTGAATCGCTGGCGGCAAGCACTCAGGAGCAGGCAGCGTCGCTCGAGGAAGCCGTGAGTTCGGTGGGCATCATCACAGACATGACCCGTCAGAACGCAGCCGATGCTGGGCTCGCGAATACGAAGTCGAGCGTGGCCGCCGATGTCGCACAGCGCAGCAAGCCCTCCATGGTGCGGATGTCTTTGGCTATGGACGCCATCAAGAATTCGACCGATAAAACGACCCAAGTTGTGAAGACAATTTCTGAAATCGCTTTTCAGACAAATCTGCTCGCGCTCAACGCGGCTGTAGAGGCCGCCCGGGCTGGTCAGGCCGGCCAGGGATTTGCAGTTGTTGCCGAGGAGGTTCGCAGTTTGGCAAAGCGATGCGCCGAGTCGGCCCGGAGCACTACGGATCTCATCGAGCAAGTGAAAGAGAGCACTCGCAACGGCATTACTGTCGCAGAAGGCGTGGCCGGTATGCTCGAAGAGATTACTTCAAGCTCCGAGGAAGCAGCCGCCCTCATCGCAAAAGTGGCGGCTGCCAACGTGCAGCAAGCCGACGGGATCGGGCAACTCAATCGAGCATTTGAACAGATGAACAATGTCACCCAGTCGAATGCCGCGAGTGCTGTGCAAACCGCATCGGCGAGTGCCCAGATCACTGCGCAGGCAAGGGAGTTGAGCGATTTAGCAGACTCACTCACGGCGGTTGTTGAGGGACAGGGGCATCGATCCTTGTGATTCTGGCCCAAGAAACCTCGCGGATACCTACGGAGCCGAGGATTGTGCCACCGATTCGAGGATGCCAGCGGCGATCTCTTGCAGCGGGAGTATTTTGTCGATTACGCCGAGTTCAATCGCAGCCCGAGGCATGCCGTAGACAATGCACGTGCGCTCGTGCTCGGCAATCGTTTTTCCACCAGCTTTTCGAATAGCCTGCATGCCAAGTGCTCCGTCGCTGCCCATGCCCGTGAGGATCGCAGCGACAAGACGTTTGCCCGCACACTCCGCAGCCGATCGAAACAGCACATCCACCGAGGGCCGGCAGTGATGGATCGGGGGGGTGTGCAGCAGACGCGTGTGGTACCCATCTCGATCCCAAGAAACTGCTAGGTGGGAGTCGCCGGGTGCAATCACGCACATGCCTCGCCGTAGCACCATGCCGTCTTCCGCCTCACGCACGTCCATCGAACAGATGGCATTGAGTCGTTCCGCAACAACTTTTGAAAAATAGGGGGAGATGTGTTGCACCACCGCAATCGGTGGGAGGTCGGATGGCAGGTGTGACAAGAGCATGCGGAGAGCCTCGATGCCGCCGGTGGAAGAACCGATGGCAATTAGTTGTCGGGGATCGACGTGGCCCGCGTAGGGGGCCACGTCGATCCCCGACGGCACAGCCGTACGCACCGGGGGGGCTTGTGGGCGACTGAGCAAGTCTCTCGCACGTGGTTCCCCCGAAGTGTTGGGACGGCGAAAGCGAGTTGATGCGGCGGCGGCTTTCACGTGAAAGGCCAGCTTTCCAGCGAGCGCACCGACGGATGTATCGCCGTTGGGCTTCGCCAATACATCCACCGCCCCGGCTTCCAGGGCATCCATGGCGGCCTGCGAGCCCGCCTGAGTCAGAGAGCTCACAACCACGACAGGCAGTGGGTGGTGTTGCATCAAGATACGCAGGAATGTGAGCCCATCCATGCGAGGCATTTCCAGATCCAGCGTGAGTACATCGGGCTGGAGTCGTACGATTTTTTCTCGGGCCACATAGGGGTCGCACGCTGTTCCCACCACTTCAATCTCTGGATCCTGGCCCAGCGCATCGGAAATGGCTTTGCGCACAAGTGCAGAGTCGTCAACGACGAGCACTCGCAGTTTGGGCGAAGGGTTGGGGTTCATGAAAAACTTACTTTGGTCGGATGTAAACGCTTGGACATACTGTCTTGAGGGCGTGTTGAATGCCGATCAGACTTTCTGAGTGACCGACAAACAGGTAGCCCCCGGGGGCCAACTGTTCGGTGAGTCGCTGGACCAATAGTTGCCGCGACGGCACATCAAAATAGATCATGACATTACGGCAGAAGATCACGTCCTGCCCAGGCGGCAGGGAATACGTGCTGTCAAATAAATTCATATATTGAACCGTGACGTGCCGTCGGAGTTCGCTTTTGACGCGGTAGTAGCCCTCGCGTTCGCCAAAGCCCCGTTGGAAATAGCGGCCCAACATGTCTGGTGCAGGGAGGTTGACTTTGGCCGCTTCGTACGTCCCCACCTGGCAACGCTGGAGCATGCGCATCGAGATATCAGAGGCGTCGACGTGCCAAGTGAGCGACGGGTGAGCGCGGCAATATTCCCCTAATACGATGGCAATGGAATACGCTTCCTCCCCCGAAGAGGCTGCAGCGCACCAGACGCGCAGGGGTCTTTGTGCAGCAATCGCCCGATCGGCTAGGGCCGGCAAGATGTGCTGGCCGAGAGCTTCAAAGTGGGAGGGTTCCCGAAAGAAATGGGTGTGGTTGGTGGAGATGAGATCGATCAATTCGCCGACCTCATTTTCGCCATCTGGCGAGATGAGCAGCGAGCAATATTGCTCGTAATCGCTCAAGCCCAGCGATCGCAATCTCTGCGCAAGGCGACCGGCCACGAGCGACTGCTTGTCGGATCCTAAGCGGATGCGACTCCGCTCGTAGACGAGATTTGCTAAGAAATCGTAGGCCTGCGCCGAGAGCGGTGCTTCTGGGGGAAAGAGCATAGAAACAATTCTACAAAACGTTGCTAAATCTGAAGGCAATGGCTGAGAAAATGATCAGAAAGAAGTGAAGTGCTTGTCTTCCTGATCGAAGGTCCCTTCGGGGGTCGCCATCGAGTCCTCTGGCATCGGGATTTGCATCGGCAGGCGTTGCGCATTGGTGAACGTGCTGTGGGCTGAGGAAGCTAGGGGCATCCTCCGAAGCTTGCCTGCGGCCTGCGACGGCAGGGGGGTTGTAGTCCTTGATGTGTTGACGTTCGCCCGTTTCAATTCGGGTGATGGGGCTATTTTTTGTGAACGATTCCCTCGCACGACAAGTGCCCGCAGAAGGCCGACATTACCCTGCATGGTTTCTGCTTGGGTGTTGAGTTGTTCGGCGGCGCTGGCGCTCTGCTCGGCATTGGCAGCGTTGCTCTGCGTGATCGTGTCTATCTGGGTCATGGCGATGCCGACTTGCGTAATACCCTGAGACTGCTCTTTGGCAGCCGTCGCAATCTCGGCTACGAGGGCGTCGGCCGAGGCCACCTTCTGTAGTATTTCCTCGAGCGATTCTGCTACTTTGCCGCAACTGGTTGAACCGCGCCGGCTATTGGCGATGGCCGCTTCGATTTTTTCGGCCGTTTCTTTTGCGGCCGCCGCACTCCGCTGTGCCAGTGAACGCACCTCATCGGCCACCACTGCAAATCCGGCTCCTGCCTCGCCTGCACGAGCCGCCTCAACGGCTGCATTTAAGGCCAAAATATTTGTTTGAAAAGCGATCTCGTCTATGTTTTTCACAATCTTTGCCACTTCAGCGCTGGAAGCTTCAATGGCGTGCATGGCCGTATTCATTTCTCCCATCGTCTGGCCCCCAGACTGAGCGGCTGCCCTCGCTTGATTCGCAAAAACCTTTGCCTTTTCGGCATTGTCTGACGTGCTGCGGATCATGGCCGACATTTCCTCCAAGGCCGCGCTGGTCTCGGCCACCGACGACCCCTGTTCACTGCATCCCGATGCAAACGACTGGCTCGCCGACGCAAGCTGTCCCGAGGCCCTTGCAGTTTGTGTAGCGGCTTCCTGCAGGGAGTCTGAGAGAGTGACCAAGGAGCGGCTCACACCCCGACTAATGCGCCACCCAAGCAGGCCTCCAAGCACCAATGCTCCGGCCAGCGTGCCGCCGATGATAATATAACTGGCAGCAACCGTCTCCTCGGTTGATTTCGCCACCGCATTGGCGAGCCGTATGTTGTGCTCAATACTGGTATTGAATCGCGATTGGCATTGCGACAAGACCGGATCCACCTCCTCGAGCAGACAGGCTTCCGCTTCTGCGTGCTTCTGTGTGCTCACCAATCCGAGCATCTTTCTGGCTGCAGCCAGAAAAGCGGCTCGTGCTATCTTGGCTTCGGCAAAGAGGTGATCGTCTTCGTTGTCCGAAATAAGCGATGTGTAGGCAACACACAGATCATCTCCCTGTGCCTTCGCATTTTCGAACGTCTTTTCCTCTTCATCGCTTTCGTTACTCTGTTTTTTCAGAGCCAATTTGCTCAGCAGAAGCCTTCTTCGAACGGTCCGAGACGCCAGCGCATTGGCTTGACTGATGTTGTTGAGCACGACAACGGAAGGGAGCCCATTCGAGGCGAGACTTTGAACGTTTTGCTGGACCCTTGCGATCTGCCATAGGGCTATCGCCCCCAAGAGCATCGTGAGCAGCACCAGTATGGAGAAACCAACGACAATCCGGCGGGAGATGGTCCAGGTACGCATTGAAATTCCGAGAAGTGGGGCTGAAAAAGGAGTGTAAAAGCCAATAAGACGATGGATAAAAAACAACCTAATCTAATGTGATAGGGACTCTTTGATTTCCCTGATAGCAATCGTGGCATCGATGGCAGAAATTATGTCCAGATCGATGAGGGTCTTTACGTTGCCGCCAGACTTTGCCATGCCCGTGATGCACTGCGTATCGATCGTGCCACCAAAGTCTGGGGTCGGTTCAATATCGGCAGCCGTAAAATTGGCAACGTCCTCGACGCCGTCCACGAGCACGCCATAGAGCCGGGTGCCGCCGGCGGCAGCAGCGAGTTGAGTGACAATAATACAGGTGCGATTGTTGTCGATGGCGATAGGCAAACAAAACTTTGCGCGGAGATCAACCAGCGGAATTACCTTCCCGCGCAGATTGATCACCCCCTTGACGTGCTCCGGCATATTGGCGACCGGGGTGATCGGGCAGAGACGAATGATCTCACGGACTTTGAGAACGGGAATGCCGTACGACTCGTTTCCGAGCGTAAATGTCAGGTACTTGCCCGGCTGGGCAATGGCCGAACTCACGTGCCCAGAGGGTTGCGGGGTTGCTGTGGAGTGCATGATTGTTTTGGTCACCTTTTGTGGAGTCGTGGGAGTCGTGTGAGAGTATGCATGAGTATGAGGCGGGCACAGGCGGCTATGCGGCCGTATCTCCATTTGTAAACTTCAACTTTACCAGCGAGTTGACATCCAAGATCAGCCCCACTCTCCCGTCTCCCAGAATGGCTGCGCCAGCAAACGCCGTTTGATTGTAGAACATCTCGCCCAGGCTCTTGATGACCACTTCTTGCTTGCCAATCAGTTCGTCCACGAGCAGGCAGCGGGAGTCCTGTCCAGCTTCCACGACTACCACAATACCCTGCGTGGGATCGTTGGATTTCACGGGTGTATGGAGATGGTTGCCCAATCGCAGCATGGGAGTGAGCCGTCCTCGAACGTTCACCATCTCGCCCCGTCCGTGAACGGTTGAAATCATGCCTGGCAGCGGCCGGAACGATTCTCGCACCGAGAGCGTCGGGATAATGTATCGCTGTTCGCCCACACCGACGAGCAACCCCTCGATGATGGCCAGAGTGAGTGGCACAAAGAGCGTAAACGTGGTGCCCTCACCTGGCACCGATTGGATCTCAATTTTGCCCCGCATTTTCTCGATATTGCGTCGCACGACATCCATTCCCACGCCCCTTCCGGAGACATCTGTGATCTGTTCGGCGGTAGAAAAACCGGGGGCAAAGATGAGTTCAAACACATCCTGTTCGTCGAGGTGGGCGTCTGGCTTTACGAGTCCACGTTCAATCGCTTTCGCCAGAATGCGATCAGCCACCAAGCCCTTCCCGTCGTCTTGAATCTGGATGACGATGAATCCGCCTTGGTGGAAGGCTCGCAGCGTGATGGTGCCAGTCCGTGGCTTGCCGTCGGCGATCCGCCGGTCGGTCGTCTCAATGCCATGATCGGCTGAGTTGCGGATCATGTGAATCAACGGATCGCTGAGTTCCTCGACGATGTTGCGGTCGAGTTCGGTGTCCTCGCCTTCCAGCACGAGTTGGATTTCTTTTCCCTGCTGGACGGCTAAATCCCTTACCAGTCGGGCCATCTTCTGGAATGTGTTGCGAATGGGAACCATCCGCAGGGCCATCGCCGTGCGTTGGAGGTCGGACGTAATGCCGCGAAGCTGGCCCAAGCTGCGAGACAAGTGCTCGCAGGTGATGCCTCTCAGTTCAGGATTCTGTACGACCATCGACTGCGCAATGACCAGTTCGCCCACCAGATCGATGAGGCCGTCGAGCTTGTGTGTGTCGACCCGAACGATCCCGGCAGCACTGGCTACGGGGGTTTGTTTTGCCTGCGTTGCTCGTGGCAGCGTGGCTTCGGGGATTGCCAGAGGTTGCGGTAGTTCCGGCTGTGATTGTGGCTCGCGTGCAACAGGAATTGCGTTGGCTGGAGCCAGCGGGACGGCCGCGTGAGTTTGTGGAGACAGTACGGCAGGAATGGAGGGGGCACGACCAGCATCCCCAGCGAGCCCATTTTCCGCTGTCAGGATGTGATGCACCCGGCTTACAAGCCATGGGATGGGGAGCGAAATCTTTCGCCCGGCGTCCGCACCAGTGAGCTGGCGGGAGAGTTCTGCCACGTATCTTTTCAGAATGTCGGCCCCCTGCAGAATTAAATCGATTGACTCTCTGCCTAGCTGAAAAGTGCCCCGGCGGGCAGCATCCAGCAATGACTCGAGTTCATGCGTGAGCCGCTGCAGAACGACAAACTTCATGACACCCGAGTTGCCCTTGAACGTGTGGAACGCCCGAAAAACCGTGTCAATTGTCGTGGATTCGTTTGGGTTCTCCTCCAGCACGAGTACACCTTGCTCAATGTCCTGAAGCAAATCCTGGGCTTCGGCACAGAAGAGCATGACCATCTCACGGTCTGCGTCGGCGGCGAGGCCATCGGCGAGTTGTTCCTCCACATCTTCCATCCTTGGCACGGTGGTTGTGGTGGGTGGCGTGCGGTCTGGCAACACCTTGTTGGCCGGCAGCGTACTGGCCTCGCGTGCAGGAGCAGCGAACTGGGGTTCGTCGCTGTGCCAATCATTGGGAAGCGGAGGGCAGGGCAGGTTGTATTCCCACGCATTGAGAGCCGATTCCATCCAGGGCTGCCAGTCGTTGAGCCTTTGGATTGTTTCGCCAGTCAGACGGGAGTCGGCGGCGATGCGATCGTCGATCCATCGCTGAGCCGTACGCTGCGCCACGTGGAGAAAGTCGGGTGACCCCGACCCACTCGCTCCAGCAATCACATCACCGAGTTGTAAGAGCAGTTCGTGGACACCATCAACCCCGTTTTCCCGGATTGGATCCACAAAGGCCAGTTCAAACGCGATGTGCTGGAGCAGTTGTTTCGCCTTCCCAATAGAAGCTGATGTATTCTCAGTCATGCCAAGCGATTCGATGAGGGAGGTGGATGGGAGTGGACGGACGATTGTCGGCGAGGCAATCACGGAGCATTTTCCGTGGAATCCATCAGTTCATTCACTCTAGCTCCAAAAAGTGCGTGGAGCCAGCATGCTCGGGCCGGCCGATAAAAAATCAAAAACTGATAAAAAACACGAAAAAGAATACTTCTCCTGTGTAGTCCCGTTACAGAAAGGCCCTCAGAAGCCTGCGCAATTTGCCTTGGCTCGGATCTGGAGCTAGGGTCTAGCCGATCGCATTCTTGAGTGTCCCCCTATCCCGAGGCATCTGTTTTATGAATACTTCTGCCACGCCTCGTCGCATTGCTTTGGGATTCCTCCTTGTTTTGCTGTTCACCGTGCTCTTGGGCGTGATCGCTCTTTGGAGCATTCGGGGAATCAACGAGAGATTTTATCGAGTAGCAAGCAACACCGTGCCCTCTGTAATGGCACTCCAAAGTATCAATCAACTGAACTCGTCGGCGAAGTCGTACGCGAGGCGGTTCTCCCAGTTAGACCCGCTTTCTCCGCTACGATCCGGGGCAAAAGCCAAATTCATAGCCGCTCAAAAGCAGGGAGACGAACTATGCAAAGAGTACGAACCACTCATATCAGATGCCGAAGACGCTAAGCTCTTTTCGGAGGCACTCTCAGCTCGCGCTCAACTGTTTGAGAAGATCGAGAAAACATTTGAACTTACTGCTGCAAAAAAATCGGCAGAGGCAGCCGCGTGGCTCCTCACAGAAGTCGACCCTGCCGATGAGAAGTGTGTCGCTGCCTTCGATGCAACGACACAGTACAACCTCACATTGTCACGCACAAGCATGGCTGCGGTGCGACAGTTGGTGGCATCGAGTTTGATCGTGATCAGCGCTGTGCTGCTGACTGCCTTGCTCCTCGGTTCTCTGATTGGATGGAACACGGTGAACACCACCCAGAAAGCGTTGGCCGCGATCGCTGAAACGATTCGGTCAGGTATTGAAAAGACTAACCGAACGCTCGCGGCAATCTCCGACTCGCTCCAAGAAGGCGCTGACCAGACAGCGGTCAGCTCGGAGCAGCTATCAGCGTCCAGCAGAGCATTGGCGGCCGGTACCAGCGAGCAGGGAGCCTCCGTAACTGAGACGAGTGCGTCGCTGGAAGAGATTTCCGCCATGATCCGCAGTACGGCCGACAACGCCATGAAGGCCAAGGATTTTGCGAGTCAGGCAACCAATGCAGCCCAGTCGGGTAAAAATGCGATGCTGGAAATGAATGTGGCGATGCAGTCGATTGAAGCCTCCAGTCTGGATGTGGCAAAGATCGTGAAGAATATCGACGAGATCGCTTTTCAGACCAATATTCTCGCGCTCAATGCCGCAGTGGAAGCCGCCCGTGCCGGTGAAGCTGGAGCGGGGTTTGCGGTCGTGGCCGACGAGGTGCGATCGCTCGCCCAACGCAGTGCAGCAGCCGCCAAGGAAACCGCTGAAAAAATCGAAACCGCGATTGCCAGCACCAAACGAGGATCAAAAACGTGCACGAACGTCGACGAATCCCTGGAAGAAATCGTGAAGAAAGTGTCGGCAGCCGATGTGCTTGTGGCAGAGATTGCAATGGCTGCCAAGGAGCAGGCCCAGGGGATCAAGCAGGTGGACATCGCCATGACCCAGATGGACAGGGTCACCCAGGGCAATGCATCGAGTGCGGAACAGACCTCAAGTGCGGCCGAGCAACTCAACAGCCAAGCCAAGTTGCTGCAGGACAACGTCGAACACTTGCGAGCACTCATCAACGATGCGTCGCAATCTTCGGATGGGGATGAGTCCAACGGCGTCTCGAGTCGTAGAAAGCCTGAGCCATCCCGTCGAAAGACACGGCCCACAACCGGCGGTGCCAAAGCCGCATCCCAGCGAGAAATCTCTGGACGACAGGGTGCGGATTCCAATCGCACCGTTTTTCACCCATCCCCGCAGATTGTGATGCCTGGTGACGCGCCGTCGCCGACGGATAAAGAAGACAGTCACTTCCGAAATTTTTGATCGACTCCCGCCAGTCAAGCATAGCAGGCTGTGGATAAACCACGTGTTGGACCGCACGATGCGGTCCCGGGTGCGTAGCACCCGCAAAAAACCGGAGGTTTTCAAGTGGACAAAGTGCATGGAGGACTTTGTCCACGGGCAGATAGACGCAGCGTGCGCAGTGTGTCGGCTGTACCGCCGAGGTTGATCGCATGGTCCATCCGTTCATCAACGTTATTGTGTTCGCAATCGACGGAGTGGGTGCTGCCGGCGAAAAAGTTTGTAGCGGTGGTAACGAGCTGCTGAGCGATCGAGAACGACTAGGGGCTTTTGGGGAGTCTTTCCTGGAGAGATAAAGAAGGGCGTCGCATCCCGACAAAAAAACAAGAACCTCAATATCCGAGCCATTTCTAGGGTCCTTGACGCTCGTTGAGGATTCGGCTAATGTCCAATCAGTTGAGCGGCCGATCCCAATTTGTTCCGGATCGGTTCCCGCCGAACCGCTCGTGAAGCTGTCCTGAGTTCTTCCCGTTTCTTTTTCTGGTCCGTTCTTCGCTTGAATTCCCTGTTTTTAAGGGTATTGCTTGCGAAGTTGCCCAGGGCCTCGATGAGGCAGGAGAGGGAGGCTCGGATTGCAGACTGTGGCGTGGGTTGAGGCCCGTTGCGGGATTTCGCAATGAACCTCTGTCCATGACAGATTCACGGGCCGGCTAGACTGTGCAGTGTGCTTCAGGCACGTTACTGCACAGTGTGGTCGGCTTGTTTTGTTCTTTGACAATTTGGTCGTGGTAGTTGGCATCTTGAAAAGAATGCCTCACTCAGTCCGTTCTCAAGACGGGCTTTGGAGGCGTTCTCCCAAAGGCTTAGACGTAATTGACGCACGTTCGCGTGCGGTCAGTTACAGAGCAAAAAGATAGAGTTAACGTTACTGTCCTGAATGGGGCCGGCGCGCTTGCCGGCGATGATTCAGGACGTAGTTTAAACTCGGATTTAATGTCTCCGAAGTGTCTGGTTCGAAAGTTCCAAGATCTTCGCGAGCACTCGATTCGGGTGGTCAAGCTACAAAGGGCACATGGGGGATGTCTTGGCGTCAGGAGGCTTTGAAGGGCGCGGAAGACTGCGATAAGCCCGGGGGAACCGTCAAACAGGTGATGATCCCGGGATTCCTGAACAGACCGTGTCTGAATACATAGGGCACGAGTGGCGAACGCGGAGAACTGAAACATCTCAGTATCCGCAGGAAAAGAAAGAAAAATCGATTTCCTCAGTAGCGGCGAGCGAAAGGGAAATAGCCCAAACCGTGGTGGTTTCCACCGCGGGGTTGTAGGGCCCTCCACCGGAGTTATCAAACAATTGGCTAGCAGAATGATCTGGAAAGGTCGTCCATAGAGGGTGACAGTCCCGTATGCGAAAGCTGATTGTCTCTGGAGGGTACCCTGAGTAGGTCGAGTCACGTGGAACCTCGACTGAATCAACGGGGACCATCCCGTAAGGCTAAATACTCCCTGACGACCGATAGTAAACAAGTAGAGTGATCGAAAGATGAGAAGAACCCCTGTTAGGGGAGGAATGTGAACCTGAAACCATGTGCCTACAAGCGGTCGGAGCGCTATGGCGGGAAACCGCAATGCGTGACGGCGTGCCTTTTGCATAATGATCCGGCGAGTTACCGTCAGCGGCTCGGTTAAGGTCCTCAGGACCGTAGCCACAGGGAAACCGAGTCTGAATAGGGCGACACATGTCGCTG
>Ga0194051_1000922_pt1 | contig 16231 bp, 14 predicted proteins | sample SepL2320m_MetaG_FD_161275 | JGI IMG/M metagenome (GOLD analysis project Ga0194051, IMG submission 161275) | Anoxic zone freshwater microbial communities from boreal shield lake in IISD Experimental Lakes Area, Ontario, Canada - Sep2016-L239-20m | ecosystem: Environmental > Aquatic > Freshwater >... | reverse complement strand
GGCTTGTAGCGGACCAAGCTGGGCCAGCGCCGGAGGCAGGATGACCTCGGCGTAGAAGCGTGCGGTGATCAGCTTGGCTTCCAGGAAGGCGGGATCGCCATCGCGGGTCGCGAGCCGGGTTTGCGCGACCAGGGCGCTCCGGGCCAGCAGCCAGCCGCCCAGCGCCGTGCCGGCCAGCCGCAGGAAGGGCACCGAGCCCGCCAGCGCCGTCACCAGGTCGGCCTTGACCGACTGCGCCACCCATTTGGTGGCGTCTTCCAGAGCGTCGGCCGATGCAAGGAGGCTGGTGCGGATCGCCGCCAGATCGTCGCCGGGGGCGGCCTTCATCTCGTCGGCCAGGGCGCGCATCTCGGCCACCAGCGCCAGCATGGTCTCGCCACCATCCTTGGCGACCTTGCGGCCCACCAGGTCGCGCGCCTGGATCCCGTTGGTGCCCTCGTAGATCGGCAAAATGCGGGCATCGCGCAGATGCTGGGCGGCACCTGTCTCCTCGATGAAGCCCATGCCGCCATGGATCTGCACGCCGGTCGAGGCGATCTCGTTGCCGAGGTCGGTGAACCAGGCTTTGACGATCGGGATCAGCAGGTCGACGCGATCCTGCGTTTTGCGCGCGGTTTCCTTGTCCGGGTGTCTTAGCGCGCCGTCGATGCCGGCGGCGGTGTAGTAGCCCAGCGCTCGCATCGCCTCGATCTGGGCGCGCATGGTCATCAGCATGCGACGCACGTCGGCATGATGGACGATCGAGACCGCTTCGGGCTTCGGGCTGCCGTCGTCCTTCGACTGCACCCGCGTGCGGGCGAAGGCGGCCGCCTGCTGGTAGGCGCGCTCGGCGATCGCCAGGCCCTGGATGCCGACCGACAGGCGGGCGTTGTTCATCATGGTGAACATGTAGGAGAGGCCACGGCCTTCTTCGCCGACCAGGTAGCCGACCGCGCCGCCGTCGTCGCCGAAAGACATGACGCAGGTCGGGCTGGCATGGATGCCGAGCTTGTGCTCGAGCGAGACGCAGCGCAGGTCGTTGCGCTTGCCGAGCCCGCCGTCGGCGCCGGCCAGGAACTTGGGCACGATGAACAGCGAGATGCCGCGCACGCCGGCGGGTGCATCGGGCGTGCGCGCCAGCACCAGGTGCACGATGTTCTCCGCCATGTCGTGCTCACCGTAGGTGATGAAGATCTTCTGGCCGGTGACCAGGTAGTGGTCGTCCTTCTTGATGGCGCGGCTCTTGAGCTGGCCGAGGTCGGAGCCGGCCTGCGGTTCGGTCAGGTTCATGGTCCCGGTCCACTCGCCCGAAATCATCTTCGGCAGATAAGCGCTCCGCTGCTCGGGCGATCCATGATGATGGATGGCGTCGATTGCACCCTGGTTAAGCAGCAGCACCAGCCCGAAGCCCATGTTGGCCGCCTGCCACATCTCCTGAACGGTGGTGGCGAGCAGCCACGGCATGCCCTGGCCGCCGAACTCCGGGTCGAACGGCAGCGAATTCCAGCCGCCGGCGACGAATTCCTTGTAGATCGCGGCGAACCCCGGAGCGGACCGAACGACGCCGTTTTCCAGCTTGGCGCCGACCTTGTCGCCGTCGCGGTTGAGCGGCGCCAGGCCGTTGCCGGCGAGCTTGGCGGCCTCTTCCAGCACCGCGTCGACCGTGTCGTCGGTGGCGTGTTCGTAACCCGGCAGCGCCGAAACGCGTGCCAGGCCAGCCACTTCGCGCAGCGCGAAACGCATGTCGGCGAGCGGGGCAGTGTAGGTCATCTGTTTTCCTCCGGACCGCAATATGCCGCGCCCAGTCGCTTTTGGCGACCGGCTCGGGTACCTTGTCGCCATCATGACAGACACAGTTCAGCTTGCTATCGACGGCCCGCGAGCCACCATCACCCTCAACGATCCTGCCAAGCACAACCGGCTCGATCCGGCCGGCCTAAGCGCGTTGCGCGTGGCCATCGAGAAGGCCGATGCCGATCCCGATGTGCGCGTCACCGTGATTACGGGCGCAGGCGAGAAGACCTTTTGTTCGGGCTACGACCTCGGCTCGATTTCAGCCACCGAGCGTCGCTCCCAGGCGACCAATGACGACAGCTTCGAGAAGGTCATGGATCGCCTCGAGGCGATGCGCATGCCGACGCTGTGCGCCCTGAACGGGGGCGTCTACGGCGGCGCGACCGACCTGGCGCTCGCCTGCGATTTTCGCCTGGGCGTCCGGGGCATGAAGTTCTTCATGCCGGCCGCCCGCTTCGGCCTGCACTACTATCCCGGCGGCCTGCGTCGCTACACCCAGAAGGTGAGCCCGAGCTTCGCCAAGCGCGCCTTTCTGCTGTCTGAGGATTTTTCCGACACCGAGCTGCTGGCTGTCGGCTATCTCGACTGGCTGGTCGACCGTGCCGAGTTCAAGGACAAGGTCGAGGAGAAGGCGACCAAGCTCGCCTCCCTGGCGCCGCTGTCCATGGCCGGCATGAAGCGCGCCATCGAGCAGTTCGCCCAGGCGGCGCCGGATGTCCCATCGATCCGGCAGAGCGCCCAGGCCTGCGCCGGGTCGGAGGATTTGCGCGAAGGGCTGGCGGCCCTGCGCGAGCGCCGCACTCCTGCCTTCAAGGGCCGCTAGACCGGGTCGATCATGCAACGCCGCCTCGCCGCCATCGTTCATGCCGACCTCGCCGGATTCACCCGGATGATGGAGGGCGCGGAGACGCGCACCTTCCGGCACCTGAAAGCAGCCCAGATAGAGGTCTGGCGGCCGGCGATCGTGGCGTCGCAAGGTAGGCTGGTCGGAACGGCAGGCGACGCCATGCTGGCGGAGTTCGGCTCGGCCGTGACCGCCGTCGGGGTCGCCATCGATATCCAGGAACGCATGGCACGCTTCAACGAGGCCCTCCAGGAAGACCAGCGCATGATGTTCCGCATCGGCGTTCACCTGGGTGAGGTGATCGTCGACGCCGAGGACCAGAACATCTTCGGTGACGGCGTCAATCTCGCTGCCCGTATCCAGGCGCTGGCCGAACCCGGCGGCATCGCGGTGTCGCGCGTCGTGCGCGACCTGGTGGAACTCAAGGTCGACTATGCCTTCGCCGACGGCGGTGAACAGCAGATGAAGAACGTGAGCCGCGCCGTTCAGATATTCCATGTACGCCACGCTCGTCAGATGCCGCCGATCGGCACGACGACCCGGATGGTGCCGCAGATCACATTGCGCTTCGAGGGACCGGATTCCGCCGGCCACAAGCACGCTTTCGACGTCGCCCTCGACAAGTTGATGAACCAGTCGAAGGGGATGGTGATCGGCCGCTCGGCCGACCAATGCGAGCTCGTTGTGGCGCATGCCACGGCGTCGCGCCGTCACGCGCGTCTCTTCCTTGCGGGCGAGGCCCTTCAGGTCGAGGATCTCGGTTCGACCAACGGCACGATGGTGAACGGTACGGTTCTGCGGGCCGGTGCACCGGTGGCGCTTCACGCCGGCAACAAGCTCCGCATCGGTGACGTCGAGCTGCTGGTTCGTCAGGTCTAGGACATGCATCGACCATGACCGGGCCCGCGAAGCCGCCTCCGGGTGAAGTACCCGAGGTTGATTATGTGGCGCTCCGCGCGGGGCAGACCATCGGCCGCTACGAGATCGTCTCCGTGCTCGGCCAGGGCGGTTTCGGCATTACCTACCGCGCACGCGACATCCAGCTCGGTCGCGAGGTCGCGATCAAGGAGTACCTGCCATCGGCCTTGGCGGTCCGCCAGGATGGCGCCACGGTCCTGCCGCGCACGACCAAGATGGCCGACGATTTCGGCTGGGGACGCGATCGCTTTGTCACCGAGGGACGCACGCTGGCGACGCTCCATCGCGTACCGGCGATCGTGCACGTGTTCGACTTCCTCGAAGCCAACGGTACCGCCTACATCGTCATGGAGTTGCTGAGCGGCGAGACGCTCGAGGATCGGCTGAAGCAGAAGGGCACGCTTACATCCGACGAAGTCGATCGCATCCTGTGGCCGCTGCTCGACGGGCTGGAGCAGGTTCATGCCGCCGGTTTCCTGCACCGCGATATCAAGCCCGCCAACATCCTTCTCAATGCCGCGGGCGATCCGACGTTGATCGACTTCGGCGCCGCGCGCGAGGCGATGGTCGGCCGGACCTCGGCGATGACGGCGATCTTCACGCCAGGCTACGCCGCTGCCGAACAGATGACCTCGGCCAAGCAGGGGCCGTGGACCGATATCTACGGGCTTGCCGCCACGCTCTATCACGCGATTGCCGGCAAGACGCCGCCCAGCGCCTTCGACCGCATGCTGGACGACGGCTACGAGCCGCTCGTCCGGCTGATGCCCAAGGGATTTTCGCCGGGCCTCTTGGCCGGCGTCGATGCTGGCCTTGCCGTGGCCGCCCGCGACCGGCCGCAGTCGATCGCCGGCTGGCGGCCTATCCTCGGAATGACCGTGGCGCCTGCCGCCGATGCCACGGTGATGATGGCCAAGGCGCCGCCGCCGCCGGTGGCCGGTCGCCATTCCGTCCTGACGCCGCCGCCCGACGCGACGCCCTCTACGTCCATGGGAGGGCCGGCGCCAAAATCCCGTGCCGGCCTCTGGATCGCCCTGGCAGTCGTTCTGGTCGCCGTCCTCGGCGGTGGCGGCTACTACGCGACGGCGATGCGGGGACCGGATCCCGAGATGGTCAAGGCGAGGGCGGCGGCTGAAGCGGCCGAGGAGGAGAAGCGCAAGTTCCAGGAGGAAGCGCAGAAGCTTCGCGCTGAAAAAGAGGCGGCGGACCAGCGCAAGGCCGCAGAGGACGCCAAGCTCAAGGCCGACCAGGAGGCGCGCCAGAAAGCCGACGCCGATGCGGCGACGAAGCGACAACTCGAGGACGAGGCCCGCCGCAAGGCCGACGCCGAGATTGCTGAGAAGAAGCGTGCCGACGATGAGGTGCAGCAGAGGGCTGCGGCCGAAGCGGCGGCCAAACGCAAGGCAGAGGAAGACGGGCGCAAGGCGGCCGAACTGGTCGCAGGCCAGTTCGACTATTTCGGCAAGACGCTGATGTTGCTGAGCTTGCGCAACAATCCCGCCGAGATCCGCCTGCAGGGGGTCGACGTCGTGGACGAACCTGGCCTGCGCCAGGCTGGAGTCAACGCCATGGCGGCCAAGCCGCGCAACCTGCGCTGCCGCCAGACCGACCGCCTGACCGACGGTACGCCGCTCTATCGCTGTCTGGTCACCAAGCTCGATGCCAAGGATCCTTTAGCCGACATTCCGGACTCAGATCGGGTCGATCTCGCACTGCAGCTGGTCCGCGGCGGCCTGGTCCTGGCCTCCTGCGACGCGCCGCGGGCCTATGCCGATGCCGAGGACGAAGCCCGTGGCAAGAACCTGAACTTATGGGGTATGATAAAACCCGCTGAATACAGACGGAGATGTGCGCGATGAATGCTGTAGTTGCCATGCCGAGCCCCCGTGCGGCCACGCGGCCGCGATTCCTCGTCAAGCTGATCGGCGTCGTGGCGGCGATCGGATTCGCGACGGGTTGCACGACCAGCGAAAGCGGCGGTCCATCCAACCAGACCATGGGAACCGTCATGGGCGCCGCGGTCGGCGGCGCGGTCGGCGGACTGGCCTTCGGCAGTGCGGGCGGCGTCGTGGGCGGCGCGCTGGTCGGTGCGCTGGCCGGCAATCTCGTGGGCCGGGCGCTCGACAACCAGGAGCGCGCGCGGCTTGCACAGGCAACGCAGAACGCCTTCGTGGCCGAGACCAACGTGCCGACCACCTACACGGTCGAGAAATCCAATCAATCCGCGTCGACGCCGGCGACCGTGGTCGCAGCCAAGCCTGTCGGCCCGGCGGCCGGACGTGCCGATGGCAGCACCTGCCGGCCGATCGAACTCACGGCGACCAAGAACGGCCAGACCACGACCGAGACGACGACTTTCTGCAAGGCCTCCGGGTCCAACGATCTGAAGCCAGTTACGGTCTGATTCTTGGAGCGACGGCCGGCGGGTTCAAGGCCGCCGGTCTTCGCCCCTCGATAGATTTCGAAGTTCACGCGCGAGGAGTCCGACATGGCGGGCAATGAAAAGGCGCGCGTGCTGCGCGATCGGCTGGCGAAGGGCGAATTCATCCTGGCCCCCGGGATCTACGACGGCATTTCCGCTCGCGTGGCAGACAAGATGGATTTCCCGGCCCTCTACATGACGGGCTACGGCGCCACGGCGTCGATGCTGGGTTTGCCGGATGCCGGCCTCGCCACCTATTCCGACATGGTCGGACGCGCCGAGATGATCTGCTCGGTTGTGGCGACGCCGCTGATCGCCGATGCCGACACGGGCTACGGCGGCCTGCTCAACGTTCGCCGCACCGTGCGCGGTTACGAAGCGGCGGGAGTCGCCGCGATCCAGATCGAAGACCAGGAGACGCCCAAGAAGTGCGGTCATACGCCCGGCCGCCGGGTCGTGCCGGCCGAGGAGATGGTGCTCAAGATCAAGGTTGCGGTCGAGGCGCGGCGGCACGACGAGACGATGATCGTGGCGCGTACCGATGCGCGCACCGCCCTTGGCCTCGACGAGGCGCTGCGTCGTGCCGCCCTCTACGAGGCGGCGGGCGCCGACGTGATCTTCGTCGAGTCGCCCGAGAGCGAGGCCGAGCTGGAGCGCATCGGCCGCGAAGTGAGCAAGCCGCTGCTCGCCAACATGGTCGAATTCGGCAAGACGCCGCGGGTGGAAGTGGCGCGGCTGAAGCGGTGGGGCTTCGATCTCGCGATCTATCCGGGCCTGGGCTTCAGCGTTGCCGCCGAGGCCATGCGCCAGGCCTGGTCGCATCTCAAGGACAAGGGCACCAGCAACGGCGTGGCAGCCCCTCAGTATCGCGACATGCACGAGCTGATGGGCTTTCCCGAGGTCTGGGACTTCGAGAAGCGCTGGGCGCCGTGAACGGCAAGCAGTTTCTCGAGCTGTTGGCGCGGCTGCCGGCGCGGGTCTGGCTGCAGGCAATCCTCGGCCTGATCGGCTTCGTGGTCTTGGCCGTTCTGGGCTTTGCGGTGATCGCGGGCGTGGCGGCAATCGTGCTGATCGCCATCCTGGGCTTCAAGGCCAAGGCCTGGATCGCCAGCCTGTTCGGGCGGACCCCGACCGAGGAGTCGCCCCACCAACGCGAGACGCGCCAGGTGACCGACGTCCAATACGAGATCGTCGAGAAGAAGGACGACACCCTGCCGCGCTGAAGGCCTAGAATCTTTCCGGCAGAGATCGAATCGCTCAAGATTGATCGACAAAAAAACCTCATGCTGAGTCGGGCGGAGTAATCTCCGCCCTGAGCCACGAAGTGGCCGTCTCGAAGCATGGGCTACAGCACCGTTGACCCCACCCTTCGAGACGCGGTCCTGCGGACCGCTCCTCAGGGTGAGGTGAGTTTGTGTCAGCCAGACGCGGTCCCTAGACGCGGACGATCTTGCCCGGGTTCATGAGGTTCTGCGGATCCAGCGCACGCTTGATGGCGCGCATGGCGTCGAGTTCGATCCGGCTGCGGTAGTGGGCGAGTTCGTCGACCTTCATCAAGCCGATGCCATGCTCGGCCGAGATCGAGCCGCCATAGCCCACGACGAGATCGTAGATCGCGCCGCTGATCGCCGGGGCATGGGCGTTGAAGCGCTTCTTGTCCCAGCCCGGGGGAGCCTGGCAGTTGAAATGGAGGTTGCCGTCGCCGACATGGCCGAAGGTCACGGGCCGGCACTCGGGCAGCGCCTTGCGCATCGCCGTCAGCCCCTCGGTCACGAAGGCCGGGATCTTGCTCACGGCGACGGAGATGTCGTGCTTGATCGAGGGCCCTTCCTTCTTGGAGGCCTCAGTGTGGTTCTCGCGCAGGCTCCACAGCGCGCGTGCCTGGGTCTCGTTCTGGGCGATGGTGGCATCGAGCACGAGCCCTCGCTCCATCGCTTCGCCGAGGTAGCCCTCCATCTTTTCGCGGAGCCCGGTTTCGTTGGCGCCATCGCGGCGGGCGCGGGTCGAAGACCATTCCAGCAGCACGTACCAGTCGTGGCGCTCGGCCAGCGGATCGGCCGCGCCGGGAATGTGGGCGAGGACGAGATCGATGCCCTGGCGGCCCATCAGCTCGCAGGAGGTGACATTGTCCTCGCTGGCGGCGTGCGCGCCGCTCAGCAGGTCGACGGCGGCCTGGGGCGAGGGCACGGCGATCCACGCGGTCGCCACATCCTTGGGCTTGGGCCAGAGTTTCAGCACCGCCCGGGTGATGATGCCGAGCGTGCCTTCGGCGCCGAGATAGAGATCGCGCAAATCGTAGCCTGTATTGTCTTTCTTGAGGGCGCGCAGGCCGTTCCAGATGTCGCCGTTGGGCTGCACGACTTCGAGGCCGAGCACGAGATGGCGCGTGTTGCCGTAGTGCAGCACCTGCACGCCACCGGCATTGGTCGAGAGGTTGCCGCCGATGGTGCAGCTTCCCTCCGCCGCGAGGCTGAGCGGAAACAGGCGGTCGTGCGCGGCCGCCGTCTCCTGGATGGTCTTCAGGATCACGCCGGCCTCGACGGTCATCGAGTAGCCGATCTCGTCGATCTCGAGGATGCGGTTCATGCGGTTGAGCGACAGCAGGATCTCGCGGCCGTCTTCCAGCGGGATGCCGCCGCCGACCAGACCGGTGTTGCCGCCCTGCGGCACGACGGCAACCTTCTCGGCCGCGCACAGTTTGACGACACCGGCGACCTCCTCGGTCGAGACCGGCCGCACCACGGCGAGCGCCTTGCCGAGGTAGGCATCGCGCCAGTCGGTGAGGTAGGGACGCTTGCCCGCGTCGTCGGTGATCAAGCCCTTGTCGCCGACGATGGCGCGCAGCTTGTCGATGAAATCGGTCACAGGCGCAGGATCTTCCCAGGGTTCATGATGTTCTTCGGATCGATCGCGCGCTTCAGGGAGCGCATCGTGTCGAGCTCGATCTTGGAGCGGTAGTGTGCCAGCTCGTCGAGCTTGTCGATGCCGATGCCATGCTCGGCGGAGATCGAGCCGTCGAGGCTGGTCACCAGGTCGTTCACCGCGCGCGTGATGGCGGGCGAATACTGGCTGAGCGTCGGGCGGTCCATGCCCTTCGGTCCCATAAAGGAGAAGTGGATGTTGCCATCGCCGATATGGCCGAGCGGGTAGGGCCGGATGCTGGGCAGGATGTCGAGCGCGGCCTTGAGGCCCCGTTCAATGAACTCCGGCACCTTCGAGATCGACACCGAGATGTCGTAGCTGAGGCCGGGGCCTTCGGCGCGCGAGGCGGGCGCCACCGATTCGCGGATCACCCACATGTTGCGCGCCTGCGCCTCGCTCTGGGCGATCACCGCGTCGATCACGCGGCCGGCGTCGAGCTGATCAGCGAGGAACTGCTCCATCTTGTCGGACATGCCCTCGGCCCCGTCGGCCTTGGGGCGTGACGAGGTCCATTCGAGCAGCAGGAACCACGGCGTGTCGGCTTTCAGCGGGTCCTGCGTGCCGGGAATGTGGCGCAGCACCATGTCGGTGCAGACGCGGCTCATCAGCTCGCAGGAGCCGACGTTGTCTTCGGACGCGGCATGCGCCTCCGACAGGATCTCGATCGCGGCCTGCGGGTCGCGGATGGCGAGCCAGGCCGTGGCCACGTCCTTGGGCGCCGGCCACAGCTTCAGCACCGCTTTGGTGATGATGCCCAGCGTGCCTTCAGCTCCCATAAAGAGATGTTTCAGATCGTAACCGGTATTGTCCTTCTTGAGTGAGCGCAGCCCGTTCCAGACGTCGCCGTTGGGCAGCACGACTTCCAGCCCCAGCACCAGATTGCGCGCGTTGCCGTAGCGCAGCACTTGTACGCCACCAGCGTTGGTCGAGAGATTGCCGCCGATCATGCACGAGCCCTGGGCGCCGAGGCTGAGCGGAAAGAAGCGGTCGTGCCCCGCCGCCGTCTCCTGCAGAGTCTGCAGGACGCAGCCGGCCTCGACGGTCATCGAATAGCCGACCGGATCCACTTCGAGCACATGGTTCATGCGGCCGAGCGATAGCAGGATGCCAGAATGAGTAGGCCACGGCGTGGCACCGCCCATCAGGCCGGTGTTGCCGCCCTGCGGCACGATGGCGATGCCGTTGTCGAAGCAGAGTTTTACGACCTTCGACACTTCCTCGGTGGTGGCCGGACGAACCACGACGGCGGCGGTGCCGACGGTCGAGCCGCGCCAGTCGGTCACGAACGGCTGCTTGCCCTGCTCGTCGAGGATGAGGCCTTTTTCGCCCACGATGGTGCGTAGCGCGTCGAGGACGGCGGGCGTCACCGGGACGGTCGGAATGACGGGCGCAATGACGGTGTCTGGCATGGTCTTGTTCTTCTCCCTAGGCCGGGAAATCTAGCGTCCGCGCCGGCTGCCGTCATCCGCGGCTGCACGGCGCAGACGGTCGTTGATCGCAAGGCCGAGGCCCGTTTCCGGAATGGGCATGACCGCGATACGGCCGATCCCGGGCCGGTCGAGCGTACGCATCATGGCAAACAGGTTGGCCGCCGCCTCGCCGAGATCGCCCGACGGGCTGAGATTATAGGTGAGCATCGCGCCTTGCGGCACCGTGGGTCCGAAAGCCAGCAGGCCCTCGTCGGCGCCGACGCTGATGGCGCCCAGCCGCACCGGCCGCGCCGGTGCATAGTGGCTTTCGAGCTGGCCGGGCGACTTGCGCGCCGAGTCGCCGGAGGGAAGCGCGTCGCTCACGGCGATCGGCCCGACCACCGCCTCGATCGCCTCGCGGGTGGCGCCGCCGGGACGAAGCAGGGTGGGTGTGGTGCCTGTGAGATCGAGCACCGTCGATTCGACTCCGACGAGGCAAGGCCCACCGTCGAGGATCAGTGGCACGCGCTCGCCCAGTGACTCCGCCACATGCTCGGCACGCGTCGGGCTGACGGCGCCGCTGCGGTTGGCGGAAGGCGCGGCGATCGGCCGGCCAGCGGCGCGGATCAAGGCTTGTGCCACGGGATGCGAGGGCGCGCGGATCGCCACGGTGTCGAGGCCTGCCGTGGCCAGCAGCGAGATCGGCGAACCCGGACTGCGCGGCAGCACCAGAGTGAGCGGGCCGGGCCAGAACCGCGCCGCGAGCTTCTCGGCAGTCGGCGTCCAGCACACGAATTTTTGCGCCTCGGTGGCATCGAGCACGTGGCTGATCAACGGATTGAACTGTGGCCGCCCCTTCGCCTCGAAGATCGCCGCGACCGCACGATCGTTGGTGGCATCGCCGCCCAGCCCATAGACTGTCTCGGTCGGGAAGGCGACGAGCTGGCCGTCACGCAGCAGCCGTGCCGCCTCGGCGACCGACTGCGCCGTCGGCTCGGCAACCCTCATCGCGCCGCCATGCTGCGGGCGATGAAGTGCGGATTGGAGAAGCGCGGCTTGCCGTAGAGCAGGGGCCGGTCGTCGGTGGTGACGACTTCGCCGCCCGCGGCTTCCAGCACGCCCTGGCCCGCCGCCGTGTCCCACTCGTTGGTCGGCCCGAAGCGCGGATAGATGTCGGCTCTGCCTTCGGCGATCAGGCAGAATTTCAGCGACGAGCCCGCCTGCACGCGGTCGGCGACGGTGAGGTTGTTGTTGCGGAACCAGATGTCGAGGTCGCTGTAGATGGCATGGCTGCGGCTGGCACACGCCGTCAGGCCCTGCGGCGGACATGCGCGTGTCGAGATGGGCACGAAGGCGCCACTGCCCTCGCGCTTGTCGGCGCCGAGACCGGCGGCCCCACGCCACAGCAACTCGGTGGCGGGCGCCAGCACGATACCTAGGGTCGGTCGGCCGTTCTCGATCAGGGCGATGTTCACTGTGAACTCGCCGTTCCTCTTGATGAATTCCTTGGTGCCGTCGAGCGGGTCGACCAGCCAGAACGGACCGCCGTCGAGCTTGGGCACATGGCCCGCGGCCATCTCCTCCTCGGCCACCACCGGCAGGCCGGGTGTGAGCGCGCGGAGGCCCGCTACGATGACCAGCTCGGCGGCATGGTCGGCGTCGGTGACCGGGCTCTTGTCGGCCTTGTCGCGCACGCCGAGGTCGCCGGCATAGATGCGCATGATTTCGACGGCGGCGGCTTCCGCGAGGTCTGTGCAGGCCTGGCGAAGGTCGGAGAGCGGGGGAAGGGTGTGGGTCACGGAACCGGTTGTGTGGGAGGCGGCGAACTTATAACCCATTCATCCATGGTGAACAGGCTCCTGGGCGTCATAACGGCTCTTCCTGAGGAATTGGCGCATCTCTCCGACCGGTCGGCCGAGGTGACCCTGATCGGGGGATTGCCCTTCTGGCGGGGCCGGATCGCCGGCCGCGAGGCGGTGTTCGTCGAATCGGGCGCGGGCAAGGTCAATGCCGGCGTGGCCACAGTCCTGCTGCTCGACCGTTTCGATTGTCGCGCGCTGATGCTGTGCGGCGTGGCCGGCGGCCTCGATCCGGCGCTGGGCGTCGGCGATATCGTGGTCGGCACCAGCAACATCCAGCACGACTACGGCATTGAAAAGCAGGACCGCTTCGTCCACATCCAGCCCGGCAGCCGGCCCTCCCTGGGCCAGGATTCGACACCGGGCTATCCCGTGGAAGAGGCCTTGGTGGCGCGCCTGCGGGAGGCCGTGGAAGGCCTGGCGTTGGATCCTTTGCCGGAGACCGTGGGTGCCGGTCGCCGAACGCCGGCCGTGCACTTCGGCGCGATCCTGACCGGCGACAGTTTCGTCAATTCGGAAGACACGCGGCGGCGCCTCCACGCGACGTTCCAGGCGCAGGCCGTCGAGATGGAGGGCGGCGCGGTGGCCCAGGTCGCGAGCCGCTGGGGCCACGACATACCGGTCGTCAACGTGCGCTGCCTGAGCGACCTCGCCGGTGCGGAGAGCCACCTCGATTTCCGTGCGTTTCTGCCGGTGGCCGCGCGCTATGCCTCGCTGGTCGCGCACCGGCTTGCGCCGGCGATTTGATTTACTGCCTCAAGACTCGGCCAGCGACGGCATCGAGCTTCTTAACCATCTCGGGCGATCGCGCGTCGGGCGCGGTGATCAGCGCGTACTGGAGCGCATGGTCGCAGCCGGCCTGGCAGGGCGCGGGCCGCGTCGCCTTGAGGCGCGGCGCCATCATGGCGACCAGCGCCTTGGCCTTCTCGGCATTCTCGGTCAGCACGCGCACGATGTCGGCCACCTGCACGTGGCCATGGTCGGGATGCCAGCAGTCGAAGTCGGTGACCATGGCGACGGTCACGTAACAAATCTCCGCCTCGCGGGCGAGCTTGGCCTCCGGCATGTTGGTCATGCCGATGACGTCGCACCCCCAGCTTCGATACAACTTCGACTCGGCCAGGCTCGAGAACTGCGGCCCTTCCATCGCGATGTAGGTGCCGCCGAACCTGATCGGAAAGCCGGCCTGCACGGCGCAGTCGTGCACCGCCTCGGCCAGCCGGTTGCAGGTCGGCTGCGCCATCGAGACGTGCGCCACCAGGCCTTCGCCGAAGAAGCTCTTCTCGCGGGCGAAGGTGCGGTCGATGAACTGGTCGACGACCACGAAATGCCCGGGCGGCAGATCCTCGCGCAGCGATCCGCAGGCGGACAGCGAGAGAATATCGGTGACGCCGACGCGCTTCAGCGCATCGATGTTGGCGCGGTAGTTGATCGACGTCGGCGAATGGCGATGGCCGCGGCCGTGGCGCGGCACGAACACCACGTCGAGCCCGTCGAGCACGCCGAACAGGAATTCGTCGGAGGTTTCGCCGAACGGCGAGGCGATCCGCCGCCACTCGGCATTCTTGAGCCCCGCCATGTCGTAGACGCCGCTACCGCCCAAAATACCCAACACCGTCATCTGCTGCTCCTCGTTGGCGTTGGTGTATCATTCCGGCCAAGCAAAGGGGAGATGGCCATGGGAAGACTCGACGGCAAGATCACCATCGTGACGGGCGCGACCAGCGGCATCGGCCGGCGCACCGCCGAGATCTTCGTGCAGCAAGGCGCCAAGGTCGTGGCGAGCGGCCGCCGCGAGGAGCACGGCCGCTCGCTCGAGGCCCAGCTGGGCAAGGACAACTGCCTGTTCATTCGCGCCGACGCCACCCAGGAAGCCGACGTGAAGGCGATGATCGACGCCTGCCTCGCCAAATGGGGCCGGCTCGACTGTCTGTTCAACAATGCCGGCGGCCCGTCGCCGGTCGGCGGCATCGAGACGGTGCCGGTCGAGGGCTTCGACGCCGCGATGGCCACCCTCGTGCGCTCGGTCATGCTGGGCATGAAGCACGCCGCGCCTGTGATGATGAAGCAGGGTTCGGGCAGCATCATCAACAACGGCAGCGTCGCCGCCCGGCGCGCCGGCTACTCGACGTCGATGATCTACGGCGCCGCCAAAGCCGCCGTGAATCACCTCACGGTGTGCGTCTCCATGCAGCTCGGCGAGAAGAACGTGCGGGTGAATTCGATCTCGCCCGGCGGCATCGCCACCGGCATCTTCGCCAAGGCGCTGGGCCTGCCGCCCGACAAGGCCGACAGCCTGGCGGAAGGTATGAAGGCGCGCATGGCCAAGGCCCAGCCGATCCCGCGCGCCGGTCTGACCGACGACATCGCCAATGCAGCACTCTTCCTTGCATCGGACGAATCGAGCTTCATCAACGGCCACGATCTTGTCGTCGATGGCGGCATGATCGGCGGCCGCATGTGGACCCCGCACCAGGAAGGCGTGCGGGCGATGCAGAAGGAGTTCGGGGTGGAGGAGGGGTAGGTTTAGGCCTAGGCCTCACTCTTCATGTTCCTCTCTCCCTTGGGGGAGAGGCTAGGTGAGGGGGTAGAGCACTAGCTTCGGGAGCTAGGGGCCGGAGGCTTTGTCCCTAGCTCAGTGGTAGAGCACCCCCTTGGTAAGGGGGAGGTCCACAGGGGTGAAATCCATTGTCAGGTGGGGTGAAGGCGTGAACGACCAATCAAAACCACCTGAATTCACCGTACCGCTTTCGGTCGAGCAACTCGCTCAGCTCGGCTATTTCAATGCTGTGTGGTCTCAGATCGACTTTATCGTCACCGTCTTGATGGCACGTCTTGCCAAAATTGAGATCGGGACAGTCATCACAATGACGGGTGGCGCCACGACGGCGCCCCGCATCGCCATGTTAAAGCAGCTCGCCGATGAACAAAAGGCGGCACCCATCGTCGCAGTCTGTAAAGCCATGGGAAAGCTCATCGGGCACAGGAATCACCTCTCTCACGGCGTGTGGGGGCAATATTGGGCGCCTGACGGCAGTGTAACTCCCGGTTGCCACTACCACCTTGTGCCTTTGAAGCCCATTCTCGCCTCTGATCTTCCTTCGCTGATTGATCAAGTCTCGGAGGCTTCACACCATCTTGGGCTAGCTATGCGCGCACTTATGCCGGATCTGGCGCAGGAGGGTCCACGGAACTTCTTTTTCGGGCCTGGAGACCCCAACTCGAAGCCTGCACCCGGTGCTGTAAAAGTGACAACTGAACCGGTCGTGACCAATCCGACAGACAAGCCCCGCTAGTGGGCGAGTTTGTAGGCAATCTTCCAGTTCTTTGAGATCGTCGACGCCACGACCCTTTGTAAGGGGGAGGTCCACATTGTTCGGACGAGAGTCCCCCTCACCTAACCTCTCCCCCAAGGGGAGAGGAATAAGAGTAGATGAGTCTGGCTACTCCGCCGCCTGCTTGCCTAGGCCCTTCGGCACTTGCGCCGCCGCGGCGCTGACGCGCGGGTTGGACGTCACCTTGAGCGCTTCGGCGGCGTCCTTGTTCTCCATGATCTTGGCCATGATGGCCTGGCCGGCGCGGTCGAACACACCGCGGTTCTGCTGGAGGTACTTCTCCGACTCGCGCAGCTTGGTCACGTAGCCGTTGATCTCGGGGATGACGTAGCGCGCGACCATGTCCCAGCTGCGGAAAGTGTTCTCCGGATTGGCCCAGTCGTGCACGAAGCCGACGCAGGTGCCGAACCCGCCGCTCTGGTCGACCACGGCCTTGATCATCTTCACCAGATCGTCCGGCGTGCCGATGACGGCAGCGGAGCCCGGTCCCGACATCTCGTCAACGGCGGCGTCCGGGGTCTTGTAGGGCTGCGAGCCGGGACGCTGCAGCGTGCCGTGGATGTATTCGTTGTGCCAGCGCATCAGCCCGTGCTTGGCCTCCTCGCGTGCCTTCTCGCGGGTTTCGGCGATATGCCAGTTGAGCAGCACGCGCCAGTTCTTGCGGTCGACGGTCTGGCCGTACTTCTTCGCCGCCGTTTCGGCGAAGCCCCACTGCGTCGGCAGCGCGGTCAGGCCCTCGGTCGCCATCG
>Ga0194051_1000918_pt1 | contig 16276 bp, 13 predicted proteins | sample SepL2320m_MetaG_FD_161275 | JGI IMG/M metagenome (GOLD analysis project Ga0194051, IMG submission 161275) | Anoxic zone freshwater microbial communities from boreal shield lake in IISD Experimental Lakes Area, Ontario, Canada - Sep2016-L239-20m | ecosystem: Environmental > Aquatic > Freshwater >... | reverse complement strand
GCCAGAGGTCTGCGCAGAACGTTTTTGGCGGGGTGTGGAAAATGTCGCTCGATATTGATGCCGATGGAGGCAGCTCTTTGGTCCTCGATCAAACGCCCTGCAATGCCCGCTGGATCGCCACAACCGTGCAGCTGGATGGACGGCCGCTGGCCGTGCGATCTGAAGCAGATGGCAGAATGATACGAGTAGTCGTTCCAAGCTCAGGACGGCATCGCCTCGAGGTTGAAGTTGAGCCAGCAGGGATGCGCAGCGGCGAAGTGGAGACGGCAAGAGCCTGCATCCCGGTCGCCCCCACCGCGTCCGTTGAGTTTCTTGAAAGTCGCGAGGATGGCACGGCTGCAGGGTTCGTGTGCTGTGAATGCGCCCCTTTCGGGGGCGTTTTTCTCGGAGCAAAACGTCAGCCAATCGATAGCAGGCAGTCGGCGAGCCGTGGGTCTGTGCGGTATGACGTTTCTCAGTCTGCAGAAGTGCGGCTTGTGCGATCCTGCGATCCGCGCGGGACGTTCGTCGAAACCGTGCGTGTTATTGAAAGCCGAAACGACATAGTGTGGGACCTCGATGCCTGCCGGGTGACAGCTACGTATGCGATTGATTCTGGGGATGAGATTATACGATCGGTCATCGTGAGGGCCGATCCTCGACTCGAGCAGATCGAAGAAGTTGATTCTGAGTTGCTCGTGCATCCGCTGGGCGGGCAGCGGTTTCAGGTTGAGTTTCGCCGGCCCATGCGAGGGCCAGTGCGGATGACAGTTCCGTTTCGCATGGACTTGGTCGATCCGGTGGGTGTGTTTGATGTGCCGGAGGCGTGGTTGGAGGGCGTTGCCAGTGACCGCCGCACCACTCGCCTCGTGCCTTCACCGGATCTGGCCGTACAGGTGATGCTCCGCGATGGAGTGCTGTCTCCAACCCCCAGCGATACAGATGCATTCATACCGACGCACTCGTGGCGAGTGGAGCTCCCTCGTGGCGAGAATTCCAACGTTCAGTCTGGGTCCATCGCCTCTGTGCCCGAGGAGATGAAACGTCCATTTTTTGATCGCGAACCACCTGTGCGGGTGACCGTTGAGAGGAAGGTGCACGCAATCCGGAGTACACAGAATCTGGCCATCGGTTTTGAGTCTGACCGCATCCGATTTGAATTGCGCGCTCGGCTTGACGCGAGTTCGACCGCTCTGCTGACGATCCCGCTGGAGGTGCCCACCGATTGCGTGATTGACCGAATTAATCTGTTCGAGGACGACGTTGTACCTTTGACCCACGCCGATCGCGGTGCCATCGACCTGCGATGGTCGCGGTCTGCAGCCAATCGAGTTGTGGCCGTGCTGCAGCGGCCGCGGGCTGGCTGGTTTCGGCTGAATGTGGTGGCCCACCTTCCAGGGAAGCCAGTCGCCGCTGGAACGCTACCGCTCCTGCGTACTGCCATGGATTCACCACTGTCTCAGGCTGGTTCGGCACCGCCTGCCTCACCCCTGGTCGTCTCGTGGACGGCGACCGACGCAATGTCTGTGAACGTATCGCAGGCTGCGTCATCGGGGGTTGATGAGCACCCTGGAGAAAAAAGCCACTCGATCGAGATTTTTGCGGAACAGGCTCCCTCCTATACGCTCAACGATGACGTTGCGGTCGGTCGCGATTCCATCCGACCATTGGTTCTGGATACCAACGGCTCCATCCAACGACCTGCTGCGGCCTCCGATGGCAACGCATCGGGGGCCCGGGTTGAGTTTGCAGAGATTCACCTCACCATCGACGAACGTGGCCGCGCCTGGGGAATCGCGAGGTTTGACTTCGTGGCTCTGGAACCAGTTGTGCTCTTCAAAATTCCTCGTGGTATGCGCCTGTTTGAAGTGTATGTGGATGGACATGCCGTCGGTCACACGGTGTCATCCGGGCCGCAGCAGGAGAACGTGGCGAAAGTGCGTCTACTGGACGTGCGGTGGCCGAGGTCGCTGGTGGCAGTGTTTGCGGGCGACGTGGGGCCCCAGTTCGTTGATGGCGAGCCGTTTCAGCTGGAGTCACCCGCGATGATTGGCATGCCGTGCACACGGGAGATCTGGGCATTGAAAGCCCCGTGGGGCGTGTCGCTGCGGATCACGGAGCCAGCGGAGGTGTTGGATGCAGGCGTGGTGGTGAGTGAGCGCCGCGCGGCCCTCACTCGGCTCGATGGCGACTTTGAAAGGGCTGCCGTCGGAGCGGATCCGTCGGAGCGGACTCGCCTGGCGGAGTATCTGCGATTCCGGCGGGAGCAAGCGACTGTTCCTTTGGAGAGAGCGTGGTGGAGCACTCTGAGTCCACAGGCCCAAGCCGCATCGGAATCCCTTAAAACCCCCGTGTGTGTGGGAATGGCTCCTTTCAAAAAGAGCCTCACGATTCGGGGGGTGAGAGATCGCGATCCCACCGTGCCGACGCGGGCGATTGCCACGCTGACGATTCTGGCGATGTGCACAGGGGTGTGGGTGTACGTGCGCCGTCGTCCATCGGAGGGATGGCAGGTGACTCTGTGGGGTGTGCCAATCGTGGTTGCCATCGTGGGGATCGTTTGGATGTTGGTGCTCGATCCAGCATGGCCCGGCGTTTGTTTCATCGCATATGCCATTGCATCAGCACTCAACCAGTGGCTGCGTTCAGTGCCCCAATTCATCCAGATCGACAGTTCGATCACCCAGATCGCCCCGTCTCCCGTCGCACCTACCGCTTCGTTTTCTAGCCGCTAGAAAACGCTCTGGCTCCCAGTTGCAGCAGTTCGCTACTGTCCGTCCGCTCGGAGCCGACAGGTGCCTGCATGCCTCGTATTCCTCGGGAATGAATCCGTTGGAAACGGGCAGCTATCACTCCTCGCGGGATGGATCCCGCAGGCCGGCTCGCAGCGCACATGGAGGCGGTTTGACCATGCAGTGTGGACGAAGAGTCTGTCGGCCTGTCTGTGAGTCGGCATGTCGGTGTAGCAGCACCCGTTGCACTCCACGATCGTTGGCATTGGGTGGTGCGATCAAGGCGATGATGGCTGTCGTGGCTGTCATGGTTGTCATGGCTGTCATGGCTGTGGGGACAGAAGCCCTGGCTGCTGGGCATCGCACGGCCAACTTTCTCGTGGATGCTCCAACGGAGGCACAGGCCCGCCGGATTGGCGACGCAGCGGAGCAATACAGACACGATCTTGCAACCGAATGGCTTGGAAAGCCGCTGCCGCGTTGGAGTCGGCCCTGTCCGATCAAGGCGCAGGTGGCAGCCCATCTGGGCGCGGGCGGTGCCACGAGCTTTGTTTTCGATGCAGGCGAGGTGTTCGGATGGACCATGACGATTCAGGGCAGCGAGGAGCGTATTCTGGACTCCGTTTTGCCGCACGAAATCACGCACACCGTGTTTGCCAGCCACTTTCGCCGGCCGCTGCCGCGTTGGGCAGATGAGGGCGCATGCACCACTGTCGAGCATCCCGTCGAGCGGGCGCGTCAGCATCGGCTCCTCATTGAGTTTCTGACAACAGGTCGGGGGATTGCCTTTCCAGAAATGTTTGCGATGCGGGAGTATCCAGCAGATGTCCTGCCACTGTATTCTCAGGGCTACTCTCTAGCCCGCTACCTCATCGAGCGAGGTGGACGACACAAATATGTGACGTTTGTCAGCGACGGTCTAGCAACCGACAACTGGTCGGCTTCGCTCATGCGGCATTATGGCGTGGGAGGCCTTGCGCAGTTGCAACACACGTGGTTGGAATGGGTGCGACAAGGATGCCCGGCACCGCCCGCAGCGCTGGCTCTTGCGCAAAGCCGTCCAGGAACGCCTCAACGCGCCTGGTCGGGCACGCCCCGAGGGCAGAGCCCAGATGATCCCACGCCCAGTGGCACTCCCGGTACAAATACAGTCGCCATCGGAGGCCGCCGTTCGATTTATGCCCTGCAAACGAAACGGCTTGCCAACGCGGACCAACAACCCTCGCCGGCCATCGCGCCCTAACGTTTCGATTCATGCAGTTGAGAACTCGCTGGCCCGTTCGCATTCTACCTCGGCTGCTGGAGAAGGCAGAGGCACCTGAAGCGGCATGGATCTGAGTGTGTCTCAGGCGCCGGTGACGAGCAGCGTGATGTGATAGAAGATCGGGGCTGCAAAGCACATCGAGTCGATGCGATCCAAAACGCCCCCGTGGCCCACCACAAGCGTGCCGTAATCCTTCACGCCGCGGTCGCGCTTAATGGCCGACATTGTCATGCCACCAGCAAAACCCATGATCGCCACGACAAAGCCGGCCAACGCTGCCTGCCAAGGCTCAAACGGTGGGGCTGCCCACCAGAGCACAGCGGCCAAGAGGGCTGTGCTGGTGGCGCTCCCGAGTAAGCCCTCCCAGGTGCGGTTGGAACTCACCGCCGGGGCCACTAATCGCCGGCCCAGCATCCTGCTCCAGACATACTGCATGCAGTCGGCGAATTGCACGAGCAGAATCAAAAAGAAGAGCAGTCGGAAGTTGACGTTACGGCTTTCGGCTGTGGGGCCATTGATTGAAAGCTGCAACAGTGCCGGTGCGAAACTGAGACAGTACACGCACACCACGAGGCCCGCTTGGATTTTGGCGGTGCGTTCGAGGAATCGCTTGTAGTCGCCAGCGACAGCCACGCGGGCCAGTACGAACAGCGTTGCATACACGGGCAGAAAAACGCTGAAGATGTCGTAGCGATTTAAGCCCACAAGCACGTAGTGCAGCGGCGTGAACAAGAAAAATACCCAGAACAAGGCACGATGATCACCCTTGCGAGTGGGTGTGAGTGTGATGAATTCTCGCAGCGCCCAGAACGATACCAATCCGAACAGCACAACCGTCGCCGTGGTGCCAAGCCAGAATGCTACAGCGAGCACCGTGCACATGATCCACCAACCCCGCAGCCGAAGGTTGAACGTATCAATGGCAGCCGGATCGAGTCCGCGGTCGGGATGGCGCTTCAAAAATTGTCCAACGGCAGTGGCCAACGTCAACAGGGCGAGTACTCCAGCGATGAGTGCAATCGTGCGAATGTCGTTCATACGCGAACTTTTATTCCTTCAGGGCGAGCACCGCTCGACGGGCACGGGCTAGGAAGTCGAGCTTGGCTTCGCCGCGTTCCAGCCACAAGGGCGGCCCGAAACTGATGCAGGAGAGCAGGGGTACAGGGAGAAATTCGCCCCGCGGCAAGACCCGGTTGAGGTTGTCAATGTGCACAGGGAGCAGTTCGATTTCAGGACGTTTTTTTGCCAGATAGTAGAGGCCGCTTTTGAACTCGCCGATCTCTCCCGTCACGCTGCGACTGCCCTCGGGAAACACAATCAGCGATTTTGTTGTGCCGACCTCGCGGAGCATCAGGTCTACTGGGCTCTGGTGCACCTTGATGTCGGTGCGATCAATGAGCAACGCGTCGAAGACCTCCTGCGCAAGCCATCGCCGCACGAATCCGCGAGACCAATAGTCCTTGGCTGCTACAGGACGCGTGAGTTCTCGTACCGCTTGTGGCAGCGACGCCCAGATCAGCAACGCGTCGAGATGGCTGGTGTGGTTTGCAAAGTAGACGCGTTGGCAGGTGTCGGGTTGGCTGGCGATCCAGCGAACACTGGATCCACTCAGCAGTCGAGCCAGCGCTGCCAGAGAGAGTCCAGCAGCGCGGCACAGCGCGGAGCGGCCCTGCGACGCCAAGCTTGGCTGGGCGGACGGCGGTGGGAGTGGGTCGGCAGGGGAAAGCATGATGAGTGCGTCGAGGAAGGAATCAGACCAGTGGCTTCAGCCGCGTGCTATGGGATGGTAAACGATGCAGAGGCTAGGCCGGAACGAATGGGTTGTGTCGCTTTTCGTGGCCAATGGTTGTGGGGTCGCCGTGTCCGGGAAACACGACCGTGCCGTCTGCAAGCGTGTAGAGACGATGAGTGATGCCTGCCGCGAGGACCTCAAAATCTCCGTCCGGAAAGTCTGAACGTCCGACTCCCTCGCGAAACAGCACATCCCCTCCAAAGACCAACTGTGGAGTGGAGTTCTGGATCAAAAAAACGACATGGCCACTGGAGTGCCCTGGGATCTCGTGGACTGTCATCGTGAGGCCCGCAAGGTCAAGCGTCTCTCGATCGGCCAGCAGTCGGTCTGCCGGCGGGCTTGTGATGGCCAGCCCAAACGCGCCGGAAAGATTGCCGGCTGGATCCAAAAGTTTGGAGGCGTCGCCGTGGCCAATGAAAATCGGCAGTGTTGGCCATTGAGCTCGGAGAGAGGCATTTCCAGCGATGTGATCAGAGTGGCCGTGCGTCAGCAGAATGGCTTCCGGTTTGATCTGGAGCGAACCGATGCAGTCGATGATCGCCTGGGGTTCAAAGCCTGGATCGATGACGAGGCACTCGGTCTTGCCGTGTAGGAACACGACATAGCTATTTTGGGCAAACGGAGCCGACTCAATCCGGACCACACGGACAGTCGGGGATGGGTTGAGGAAATCGACGTGTGCCATAATAAAAGACAAAAAACAATTGCGTGGTGATCGGGCGGCCAGCATTGGCTGGGGTTGTTCGGCCAGACACTGGAGTCTACACGAGCCCGTACGGACTCAAACGTGGCCCAAACAAACATCAATCGAGCATGGTTGGCCTCCCCCGGCAGGGCAATACGGGGCCAATGTTTCTCGGAAAAAGCATAGAAAAATGGGGTGGCGGGCTTATGGCGGTGTCGCTAGAGTCCGCACTCTGCGGCGGTTGTCGTGGCAACATGCTCGAGGTGTTGGCCGAAGCCGTGGAGGTTCTGCCGGCGGTACCGCGAGAGTTTATGGTGTGTCGCGCTCCCATTCGATAAATAAGAAACAAAATATCTGCCTGTTGGGCGCGTGCTCCGGCTCAGCAGATTCATGGAGGCATTCAGATGATCGGTTCGAAAAAAACGCTTTTGCGTAGTGCCGCTAGCCTCGCGTTGGTCGTGGCCACCGCCTGTGGTTCCCTGGCCGTCGTGTGCGCTCAGACGCCCGCTGCACCTGCTGACGTTTTACCGGGACTCATTCCAAACGGGGACCAAGCACAAGGCAATATTGGCGCAGGGAATGCTGTGGCCCCTGCCGCTGGATTGCATCCATTGGACCCTGCGCTGGATATCGCCCAAAAGGGGCTTGCGAGCATCCGCGAAAAAATTCAGGACTATTCTTCCACGGTTGTCAAACGCGAGCGGATCGATGGCAAGCTCGGCGAGCACGAATATATGTTTGCCAAAATACGCCAACAGCCGTTTAGCGTGTATCTCTATTTTCTCGGCCCAGAATCCGTGAAGGCGCAGGAGGTGCTGTACGTCGACGGTCGGAACGATGGCAACATGCTGGCCCACGCTGGTGCTGGCGTGCGGGCCATGGTGGGGATGGTGTCGCTCAAGCCGCAGAGCATGCTGGCCATGGCCGGCAACCGCTATCCGATTACCGAGCTAGGCGTTGAAAATCTGACTCGTCGACTCGTTGAAGTGGCCGAGCACGACAAGCAGTTTGGTGAATGCGATGTTAATTTCTTTCCAAATGCCAAGGTGAACGGCCGCATCTGCACGTGCATTCAAGTGACGCATCCAGTGCCACGTCGAAACTTTCGCTTCCATCTGGCACGGGTTTTTATTGACGACGAACTCACGATCCCGATCCGCTACGAGGCGTACGATTGGCCGCAGGCTGTCGGCGGCCAACCGGTGCTTCTCGAGGAATATACCTATATGAACGTGAAGATAAACAACGGATTCACCGACTTCGACTTCGATCCTCGCAACCCGGCCTACAAGTTTGGCGTGAAGTAGCGTGAAGGCGGTTATTGGCCTTTCGCGGGTTGGAGTCGAAGTCTCGGCTGGCGTCTGTGCTGTTCCGTTCCTCCTGTTTTTTCTCGGCTTCTGGCGATTCTATCCGGCAGCGTGCTAAAACGCATGCGGTGCCCATGAACCCAGCAAGTTGCCACACAGCCGTTTTGCCTGCCGAGGTGATGTCGTTTCTCGCCGTGCGAAATGCCGCGCGTATTGTGGATGGCACGCTCGGTGGTGGCGGCCACACCCGGCTGTTGGCAGAGGCTGTGGGGCCTGAGGGCCTCGTGATTGCGATCGACCGCGACCCTGCAGCGATTGAGCGAGGGGTTCGCGAACTCGCCGGCCTGCCCGTGCGGTTTGCGCAGGCCAATTATTGCGACCTGCCTGAAGTGCTCGACGCGCTCTCGGTCGAACATGTGGACGGAGTCCTTCTGGATGTCGGTCTGTCCAGCGATCAATTAGCCGATCACTCGCGGGGATTTTCGTTTGAGTCCGATGGGCCTCTGGATCTGAGGTTCGATCCCACTGAAGGCGAGCCAGCATGGAGAATGTTGAGCCGGATGAAGGCCGAGCACATCGCCGATATCATCCACGAATACGGCGAAGAGCGCTTTAGTCGTCGCATCGCCCGGCGGATTGTGTCGGCCCGTGAAAAGGAACCGATCCGTTCATCGCGTGAGTTTGCGAGGATCGTGACATCAGCGGTTCCTCGGCAGACGCCACCGTCTCGAATACATCCGGCCACCCGTACATTTCAGGCGTTGCGGATTGCGGTGAATCAGGAACTCAAATCGCTGCGGATCGCTCTGGAGCGGATTCCCACCCGACTGTCTCCCGGCGGGCGGTTGGTTGTGATCTCGTTCCACTCGTTGGAAGATAGGCTTGCCAAGCAGGCCTTCTGCAACTCGCAGGTGTGGGATCGCCTGACTCGGTCGCCCGTAGGGGCCTCCGATGAAGAACTTGCACGCAACCCCCGCAGTCGTTCGGCAAAGCTGCGGGCTGCCCAACTCGCCTTTCATCCGGTGGATTGAGGCTCTGGCGGCCGCCCGACCGGTCTGGCGGTGGAAGGCACAAATCAGAATAATCCCCGGCCTTGGGAGCTCTTTTGAACCCACGGTCAGGGATCGTTCATGGGTCGCGAGAAAAAAATGCTGCTGGCACTGCTCAGCGTGCTCGCCTGCGCATTTGTTGGCGTGCTTTTGACCAAACTACTTGTACCCAGGCCGCCTACCGGTGCCGGGCCTGACGTGCATGCCGAGGATTCAGCCGCCAAGTCGCATGATCTGGTAGAGCCACCGGCGTTCTCGTCTGGTGGAGGCAGCGAGTCGACCTCTTCGTTTGTGGAGAGTCGCTCGAGACGAACGACCAGCGACTTTGGAGGCGGTTCACGATTTTCGAACTCCGCCGGCGAGGCATCAGCGCAGGCTGCGTCGCGGCAGTCCGAGTTGACGAAGCAAGAGTTGACGAAGCAAGATCCGTTCGTCAGGCCAGCGGCACTCGAGCAACCGCTGTCTGCAGCGACGTTGGATGCGGTGCCCGTCATACCAGCCGGGCCTTCGGGTCCACCATCGCGATCAACGGGAGTGGCAGCGGGGAGTTGGTATATTGCCGCAGTTGGCGATTCGTGGTGGTCGCTGGCGGAGCGGGCCTACGGAGACGGCCGACTCTATCGGGCGCTCTTCGCGTGGAATCGCGTGCTGGATGCGCGAGTGTCACTTGCTCCAGGCACGCGGCTGGAAATCCCGCCACAGTCGAGGCTTGAAGCGGCATGGCCCAAGCTCGTGTCTTTTGGAGCACCCGACGGTGGTTGATCGGAATCGTACGGCTAGAAACCGTGTTGTTGTCGGTTGCTGAGCGGCCAGAATGGCGAGCCGAAGGGCAAGCGGATCGCGACACTTGATGCCTCACGGTACGATAGCGGGCATGGGCGACGCCGATCTCTATGACTACGATCTTCCCCGCGAGTTGATTGCACAGCATGCATTGGAGGACCGGGTTGCTGCGAGGCTCTTGGTTGTGCGTCGCAGCGACGGTGCGATTGAACACAGCCACATCCGGGATCTGCCCCAGTTGCTTCAGGCAGGAGATTTGGTCGTGTGGAACGACACCCGCGTCGTGCCTGCTCGGCTCGTTGGCCGCAGGCTTAAGACGGGCGGTCGTTGGGAAGGGCTCTTTCTTCAGGTTGATTCATCAACGGGTGTCTGGCAGTTGCTGGCCAAGTCGCGTGGACGCGCAGCCATTGGCGAGCGAGTGGTGCTGGTTGGACGCGACGGAGCCGATGCCCTATCGCTTGAGCTCCGCGGTCGTGGGCATGGGGGCACGTGGCTGGTTGTGCCGGACTCACAAGAACCAGCGGAAAAAATTCTTGCGGCGGTGGGCCGCGTGCCCCTGCCAGGCTATATCCGCGGCGGCCATGAAGAGCAGGGCGACAGCGAGCGGTATCAGACTGTGTTTGCCCGCACCGCGGGTGCCGCAGCGGCGCCTACGGCCGGTCTTCATTTTACTAAACCGCTCCTCGACTCGCTGGCAGCCCGTGGCGTTGGCCACGCCAGCGTCACGCTGCACGTCGGCCTCGATACGTTCCGACCAATTGCAGTCGACACTCTCGACGATCACCCAATGCACTCGGAGTGGTGCCATTGTCCTGCGGAAACGGTGGCGGCGATTTGCCAGACCCGGGGTCGAGGCGGTCGGGTTGTGGCGATCGGCACGACGACCGTGCGTACGATCGAAACAGCGGCTCTCAAAGCGAATGCGCCTGAGTTGGGGCAGGGTGGGGCTTTCAGTGGGCCCACAAATCTTTTCATCCGGCCAGGGTTTTGCTTCGCGGCTACCGACTGCCTGTTGACGAATTTCCATCTGCCGAGGACAACGCTCATGGTGTTAGTGAGCGCATTTGCTTCTCGTGAGTTGATTGGAATGGCGTACCGCGAAGCCATAAGCCACCGCTACCGCATGCTGAGTTATGGCGATGCGATGTTGATTCTGTAGTGCCAGCATAGGATAGAGAGACAGAGCTGCTCTTTGAAAGGACTGCCGATGGGAAATATACCCCAAGAAGACGTGTTGGTCGTGCCACGTTCGCTCTTTGAACGAGCGGGAGTGTTTCAAGGATTTTGCGCTGACACAGCGGCCTATCTGCCGCTCCTATTGGATCCGCAGCATACGAGTTGGCGGCCACGGGCGAGCGTGGAAGAGGACCCATCGTTCAAACAACTGATTCCCTATTGTGTGCTTACGTGGAGCAACGCCGATGGGCCCCCTCTCTTTTTTGCCTATACGCGAGGCGGAGGTCAGAGCGAGACACGCCTCCGCGCAAAGCGATCGGTCGGCATTGGTGGTCATATTGCAAGCACCGACGGCAAGCACGGCGACGATGCGTCTTACGAATCGGGAATGCGTCGAGAACTCGCAGAGGAAGTCGCGATTGACGGCAGTTACGCCGCCAGATGCGTTGGTCTTATCAATGACGACTCGACCCCGGTGGGAAGCGTTCATTTGGGGATCGTGCACGTCCTCGAGTTGGAGCGACCGTTGGTCGCTTCCCGCGAAAGCGAGCTCGTGGAGTGTGGCTTTGAGTCGCTGGAATCGCTCCTAGCGGCTCGGGACCGTTTTGAAACATGGTCGCAGATCACACTCGATGCGCTGGCCTCAGGATTACTGGTATAAGTGCCAGCCGATATTCGACGGCCGATTGGAGAATGCGGTGCCGTGGCGATCTATCTCGACAATCACTCCACAACGCGGCTGGATCCCCGCGTGCTCGACGCGATGCTGCCGTGGCTGACCGACCACTACGGCAATGCTGGGAGCGTCACGCACGAGATGGGTCGCGAGGCTCGCGAGGCTGTTGAGCATGCCCGCGAGTTGATGGCCGCTGCGATTGGCGCAAGCCCACGCGAGATTGTGTTTACCAGCGGTGCGACAGAAAGCGCCAATCTTGCAATTCTAGGCAGCGCATCCAGAGCATGCGCGACAGGAGTCACTGGTGGCTTCGGGCAACCAACGCAGATGCAGGGGCACGTGATCACGGTGGCAACAGAACACAACGCCGTCCTGGATCCAATCGAGCATCTCGAACGGCTGGGCCATGCGGTGACGCGGCTGCCTGTGGTGTTGCAGGCTGACGCGGCTGGTGTGGTCGGCAGAATTCGTATCCCAGATCTGGAAGCCTGCTTCCGTTGCGATACTTTTTTGGTTGCGATCATGCTGGCCAATAACGAGATCGGCGTGGTGCAGGACATCCCAGCCATTGCCGCTTGTGTGCACGCCAGAGGTGGGCTCTTGCACGTTGACTGCGCGCAGGCCATCGGCAGGATGCCGGTGTCTGTCAATGACCTATCGGCTGACCTAGCCAGCTTTTCATCGCACAAGTTTCATGGACCTCAAGGGGTGGGGGCTCTTTATGTGCGACGTCAGAAGCGTGCAGTACGCATCGATCCGATCGTTTTTGGCGGCGGCCAGGAACGCGGCTTGCGCAGTGGCACGCTGAATGTGTCTGGGATTGTCGGCATGGGTGAGGCAGCCCGTTTGGCCTCAGAGAATCTTCAGCACGAGATAGTGCAGGTGCGAGCCATGCGAGACGATCTTTGGCGTTTGCTCAGGGAACGCATTGATAGGATCAGCCTCAACGGGCCGGAGTTGGACGACGTTGGCGTGCGGCTCCCCAATAATCTGAACGTGCAAGTCGCGGGCGTGGACGGCCACTCCCTGCTAGCAACATTAGCGGGCGCAGGTTTGGCAGTGAGTTCGGGGAGCGCGTGTTCATCCGAGAACCCGCGGCCCAGCCACGTGCTTCGCGCGATTGGGCTCAACGACGATGAGGCCCGGGCAAGCCTTCGGTTTGGTCTCTCTCGGTTTACCACTCGCGAAGAAATAGTGGAGTCTGTCGCGGTCATCGCGGCCGGTGTGGCCCGCCTGCGGGGCTAAAAAAGGCTCTCTTGCCAATGTGGAGCGACTCTTTTTTCCTAGGCTTTGCCTTCTGGGCTCTTGACGATAAACTTTTCTATGAAGGCCTTCTGTCGGCCACGCTCATACCCATGCAACAGGAGATCGGAACCCATGTCGGTTTTGCTCACAGAAAAAGCTGCCAGCGAAGTTATAAAAATCATTTCGGACCAGAAGATGGATCCAGCCACGGTGCTGCGTGTCGGCGTTGCCGGAGGTGGTTGCAGTGGATTTTCCTACTCGCTCGGCTTTGACACCGCGTGGGATCCCAAGAGCGACTCTCGCAGCCAGCAACATGGCGTGGCGGTTGTTGTCGATAAGAAGAGCGATCTTTTTCTGGACGGCACCACGCTCGATTTTCACGAAGGGATCGAAAAGCGCGGATTCACATTTAACAACCCCAACGCCAAAAAGAGCTGCGGTTGCGGCAGTTCATTCCAAGCCTGATCCCAGTGCTAAACAAACCGGTGCTTGTGCACCGAGTACAGGGAGAGCCGGTGGCTGCGGAAAAAGTCTATATCGTTGGTGTCGGAGATGACGGCGTTGAAGGGATGACCGCGCAGGCCCGGCGGCTCTTGGAAGCGGCTGATTTACTGCTTGGCCCGGAGGCGTGCGCGCCTCTCTTGCCGGCGTCGATGGTGTCGCGTCTGCGCGCGTGTACGAATCTCGAAGAACTCGTTGAGCGGATTGAGTCGGCTGGATCGCAGCGACTCGTCGTGCTGGCCTCTGGCGATCCTTTGTTTTACGGCACGGCGCGGTATGTCTGTTCGAAGCTGGGCAAGGATCGGTTTGAAGTTGTGCCGCACGTCAGCAGCATGCAACTGGCGTTTGCGAGAGTGAAGGAGAGTTGGGAGGAAGCATTCCTAGCGAATCTTTCTGGGCAGTCGATTGAGCGAGTGGTCGATCGGATTCGCTCCAGCGAGACAGTGGGCCTCTTCACAAGCGAGCAATGGCCCCCGTCGGCCGTGGCCCGCACGCTTTTAGAAGAGGGGATTGATTCCTTTCAGGCGTATGTCTGCGAAAATCTCGGCTCGCCCGACGAGTGCGTGACCCAGGGCAGTTTGGCAGACATTGCCAAAGAATCCTTCGGCCCGCTGAACGTCATGATCCTTGTGCGGAAGGCACGCGCGATCGATAAGCCTGGGCATGTTGGCACGCGGCTTTTTGGGAACCCAGACGAGTCGTTTTTGCAGTCGCGTCCCAAGCGAGGCCTCTTGACACCTGCGGAGGTTCGGTCGCTGGCGCTGGCCGAACTGGGACTCCAGACAACGAGCATCGTGTGGGACGTGGGTGCGGGGAGTGGTTCAGTGGGGCTGGAGGCCGCTCAGATAGCCCGCCATGGCGCCGTCTACGCCATCGAGATGGATCCCGACGACCATCGCCTCATACTGGCCAACGCCGAGCGTTTCGGCGTGACGAATCTGCATGCCGTCTTGGGCCAAGCGCCAGACGCATGGCACGATTTGCCCGATCCGGATGCGATTTACGTCGGAGGAAGCGGTCGCGATGTGGCCAGGCTCGTGGAGGAGGCGTGGAAGAGGCTGAAGTCCGGTGGGCGGCTTGTGTCGGCCTGCAACAGTATCGAGAATCTGGCGGCGGTGCACGTGTTCTTGAGGGCCCAATCAAGCGATGCCGCCTACTGGCTGGTGACCATTGCTCGTGGCATCGAACAACTCGACCGCATTCGCTTCGAATCCCTCAACCCGACGTTTTTGATCGCCGCAACAAAGGCGTAACGCTTTTCGTAGCTGCCTATCTTTGTTCAGTGTGGCCGTTCCAGCGGATGAATTATGCGTACTGATCCAGAAACCCTCGATGTGATTGCTGTGGGTGCCCATCCGGATGATGTTGAGATCGGATGTGGCGGCACGCTGGCGATCCTTACCGGGCAAGGGTTTCGCGTCGGTATCGTGGATCTGACGGATGGTGAGCCAACTCCACGTTCAAGCGGCCCAGCGGAGCGTTTGGCGGAGGCTGCCGCAGCGGCGAAGGTGCTCGGCGTTGTCCATCGTGAACAACTCGGGTTTGAAAATCGTCGGTTGTTCGATTGCTTCGAGGTGCGCGTCGCATTAGCGAAAGTGTTTCGCCGTCATCGCCCCCGTCTGGTGCTTGGCATGGGCGACAAAACACCGCTGGCTTCGCCTGACCATGCGCAGGCCGTCGCCATTACCGAAGCCGCCGTATTTTACTCGCGGCTGACGAAGTGGGACGATCTATTCGAAGGGCTTCCGGTGCACACTGTGCCGGTGTTGATGAACTATTTTCTTTCCGCTACGGTGCCCAGCATGCCCGTGGGCCATTGGCCGTTGGTGGTTGATATTGCGGGTGCCTTGGATACCAAAATCGAGGCGATAGCCTGCTATGCTTCGCAGTTTCCCCCCGAAAAATCCCATGTGTTTACGCGTGTGCGATCCTCCGCCGATATGATCGGAACGATGGGCGGGTGCTCGGCAGGCGAACTGCTTGCGGGCGCGAGGATGCCCTGCACCACAAATCTCCTATCGTTACTTTTTCCGTTTGATTCGATCCTCTAGCAGGCGTGGCGGCCAATCGTGCGACGTCTCAAAGATCTGCCATGAGCCCTGCCGCCGACGTGATCATTGTGGGCGCCGGAATCGCCGGTCTCTCCGCAGCCGAGGTGCTGACAGGTGCTGGCCATTCGGTGATCGTGCTCGAAAAAGCGACCGGTGTAGGCGGGCGCATGGCCACGCGGCGAGTGGGCGATGCCGTATGCGATCACGGCGCACAATTCTTTACGGTGCGTGGCCGAGCGTTTGGAAAGAGAGTAACGGCTGCCCATGCCGCTGGCGTGGTACGGCCATGGTCAAATGGTTTTCTACGAGCGGCGTCGAACGGATCTGAAGTCCTCCCCGCCGTCGACGGCCATACACGATGGTGTGGATCGCTTGGCATGCGCGATTTCCCGAAACACATCGCCGCGGGTCTGCCTGCCGATCGCTGTACGATCATGTGTGGCACGCGAGCGGCTGCCATTGGGATCGATGGCGGCCGCGTTCGCACCACGATCGAAGGCGCATCGCATCGTTTTGCCAGTCAGCCACTGTTGTGCTCGCTCGAAAGCATCGAGACTGCCGCTGCGATCGTGACGTGCCCGGTGCCACAGTCGCTTGCCTGCATGGCCGCGGGCGGGCTTTTGGACCGAGGCGGGGGGATCGACGACACGGCCATGCGATTGCTGGCCGGTGTCTCCTATGATCCGTGCTTCGCGTTGATCGTTGTGCTGGACAAGCCCAGCCGCGTGCCGGCCCCAGGTGCGATTGTGTTTGATTCGGGTCCGATTGCGTGGATTGGCGACAATCAGCAAAAAGGGATTTCGCCCGTACCGGCCCTTACAGTCCATGCCTCCGCAGCCTGGAGCCGTGAGCACTTCGACGTCCCGCAGGATGAGGTGGCCCGACTCCTGCTCGGCGCGGCCAGTGCGTGGATTGACGGCCCACTCAAGACATCAGTTATTGAGCGATCGATGCAACGCTGGAAATATTCGCAACCCACGACAATCATCCCTGCACCCATGGTCGCCGCGACAACACAGCCCCCGATCGTCTGCTG
>Ga0194051_1000916_pt1 | contig 16292 bp, 18 predicted proteins | sample SepL2320m_MetaG_FD_161275 | JGI IMG/M metagenome (GOLD analysis project Ga0194051, IMG submission 161275) | Anoxic zone freshwater microbial communities from boreal shield lake in IISD Experimental Lakes Area, Ontario, Canada - Sep2016-L239-20m | ecosystem: Environmental > Aquatic > Freshwater >... | reverse complement strand
GACCATGATCCATGCCCGCTCGCGGCGGCGGAACGAGCATCTTGACCTGCGCGACGCCGTGCTGGCGCGCAACGTCGATCTCGCCTGCGGGCTGATCGAGAAGCACATCAGGACGACGGTGCAACAGGCGGCGTCGGAAGTTCCCGGGCTCACGCTCGACATGGCGAAGCGCAAGAAGGCGTAGGAGGACATCATGGACTCACTTCACAAGACGGCGACCTACGATATCGGCGGCCTGCGCTATCCGCAGCCGTTCAAGATCCGCCGGCTGGGTCATTTCGGCTTCAATGTCGCCGACCTGCAGGGCGGCATCGACTTCTATTCGAAGCTGCTGGGTTTTCGCATCACCGACGTCCGCGATCTGAAGAAGAATCCCGGCCGCGAGGAAATGGCCAAACGCCTGGAAGACGGTCGCATCGTCTTCATGAGCCACAATTCCGACCATCATGCCTTCCTGCTGGCGCACAAGTCGCTGGGCGCGATCTTCGGTGACGACGCGGTGGCCAAGGACATCACCGTCAATCAGATCACCTGGCAGGTCGGCACCATGGACGAGGTGTTCGCCGCCGCCGACTACTTCCGCGAGAAGCAGGTCGAGATCCGCCGCGTCGGTCGCGACATGCCCGGCAGCAACTGGCACACCTATATCCGCGATCCGGACGGCCACACCGTCGAGCTCTACTACGGCATGGAGCAGATCGGGTGGGACGGCCGCAGCAAGCCCGAGGCGATGTACTATCGCGCCTTCCGCGAGCAGCCCGAGCTGCCGCAGATCTCGGAGGAGCAGGAGGTCCGTGATGCCGTCGCCAAGGGCGTCGATATCAATACCGGCAACACGATCCAGGACCGCAGCAGCGAAGAGTATGTCGTGGCGGGCGTGCGCCTGCCGCGGCCGTTCAAGGTCACCAACATCGGCCCGATGAGCCTGTTCGTGGCCGACGTCAGCGCCTCCGAGGCCTTTTATACCCAGACCATGGGTTTCGTGCGGACCGAGGCAGTGACCTACAAGGGCCATCGTTGCGTTTTTCTGCGCAATGGCGGCGAGCATCACAGCCTATCGCTGTTCCCCAAGGCCCTGCGCGGTGCACTGGGTCTGAACCCCGACACTTCTGTCGCCTCGATGGGTGTTCAAGTCGGCAGCTACCGGCAGCTCCGAGATGCCGTGTCGTTTCTGAAGAAGAACGGCGTCAGCTTCAGCGATGCAATTCCGCCGGAGCTGTATCCCGGTGTCGACTACGCCGCGCACTTCCTTGATCCGGCCGGGCACTGCCTGATGCTCTACTATTACATGGAGCGGGTCGGCTGGGACGGCAAGCCGCGCCCGGCTGCGGAGCGCCGCAAGGTCGGCAAGGAGTGGCCCGAGAGCCTGGAGCCGATGTCGGACACCTATGCCGACCCTGCCTTCATGGGGCCGTTGGGCTAGGAGTCCGGGCCAGTCGAGCGAGAGTCGATCTATTGCGGGGAGTGAAGACGTCATGAGCAAGTATGGAATAGGCCAGCCGGTGCTGCGGTTCGAGGATCCGCGCTTGCTGCGCGGGCAGGGCCGCTACATCAACGACGTCAATCTTCCCGGCCAGGTCTACGCCGTGTTCGTGCGCTCGCCGCATGCCCATGCGCTCATCAAATCGATCGATGTCGAGGCGGCGCGCAAGGCGCCCGGCGTGCTTGCGGTCTACACCGGCCATGACGTCGTGGCCGACGGGCTCGGCATGCCCAAGGCCAACATGCCGAGGAAGCGTCCCGACGGGAAGCCGATGTATGCCCCGCAGCGTCCGCCGCTCATCACGGACCGCGTGCGATACGTCGGCGATCCGGTGGTGATGGTGATCGCCGAGTCGCTGGCCGAAGCCAAGGACGCCGTCGACCTGGTCGAGATCGACTACGAGGCGCTGAAGTCCGTGACCTCGACCGCCGACACGGTGAAGCCGGGCGCCGCCGCAGTGTGGGACGATTGTCCCGACAACATTTCCAACTTTGTCGAGCGCGGCAACAAGGCGGCGACCGACGAAGCGATCAAGGGCGCGGCGAAAGTCATCAAGCGGCGCTACGAGATTACGCGTGTGCATGCCCAGTACATGGAGCCGCGCGGAACGCTGGGCGTCTACGATCCCGGCGAGGACCGCATGACGCTCTATGCCGACGTGCAGTATCCCCATCGCGTGCGCAACATGCTGGCGCAGAACGTTTTCAAGGTGCCCGAAAGCAAGATGCGGGTGATCGCAGGTGACGTCGGCGGCGGCTTCGGGACCAAGGGCTGGCAATACGTCGAACACCGCCTGACGCTGTGGGCGGCCCGCAAACTGCTGCGTCCGGTGAAGTGGACCTGCGAGCGCAGCGAGGCGGTGATGGCCGACGAGCACGGCCGCGACAATATCGGCGAGATCGAGCTGGCGCTCGACAAGGACAACAAGTTCGTGGCGCTGCGCCTCAACATGCTGGCCAACATCGGCGCCTATGTCGGCTCGGACCGCAACCTGCTGTCGCCCTTCGGCATGATCGGCACGGTGCTGGGCGTCTATCTGATTCCCAAGGCCTACATCAACGTGGTGGGCGTGCTCTCCAACACCAACCCGACGGCACCTTATCGTGGCGCCGGCCGGCCGGAGGCGATCTACCTGATCGAGCGACTGATCGACGAGGCGGCGCGCGAGCTGGGCGTCGATCGCGTCGACCTTCGCCGCAAGAACATGCTCTCGGAAGCCGCGTTGCCGTACCAGAGCCCGGTCGGGCCGTTCTACGACTGCGGCCAGTTCGAGAAGAACATGGACATGGCGATCGAGCTCGCCGACGTAGCGGGCTATGCGGCGCGCGCCGAGGATTCGAAGAAGCGCGGCAAGCTGCGCGGCCTCGGCATCGTCAATGCCATCGAACAGGCCGCCGGCACCGCCCAGCCGGAATATGCCGAGATCCGTTTCAATCCCAGCGGCACGGCGGCGCTCCTCATGGGTACCAAGAACCAGGGCCAGGGCCATGAGACGATGTTCAAGCAGATCCTGAACGAGCGTCTCGGGATCGATCCCGCCGAAGTCCAGTTCATCGACGGCGACACCGATCGCGTCGCCTTCGGCATGGGCACCAACGGCTCGCGCTCGACGGTGCTGGGCGGTTCGGCGCTCTATGGCGCCGCCGAAAAGGTGATCGCCAAGGGCAAGCGTATCGCGGGGCACCTTCTGGAAGCGGGTGAACAGGACATCCAGTTCGCCGAGGGCGCCTTCAAGATCGCCGGCACCGACAAGAGCGTGTCGCTGAAGCAGGTCGCGATGGCCGCCTTCAATCCGACCAAGCTGCCCAAGGGTTTCGAGGGCGGCCTCTACGAGAACGCCACCTTCCTCGGCGAGAAGGACACCTATCCCAACGGCTGTCACATCTGCGAGGTCGAGGTCGATCCCGACACCGGCGAGGTGAAGCTCGACCGCTATGCCGTGGTCGACGACGTCGGCACGGTGATGAATCCGATGGGACTGAAAGGCCAGATCCATGGCGGCGTCGCTCAGGGCGTCGGCCAGATCCTGAGTGAACAGGTCATATGGGATCGCGAAAGCGGCCAGCTGCTCACCGCGAGCTTCCTCGACTACGCCATGCCGCGCGCCGACACGATGTGCAGCATGGAAGTGAAGTCCAACCCGGTGCCCACCAAGTATAACCCGCTGGGCGCCAAGGGGGCGGGCGAGGCGGGCACGGTGGGCGCCATGCCAGCGGTGATGAACGCGGTGCTGGATGCGGTGGCTCCGCTCGGCGTCAAGGACGTGGCCATGCCCGCCACCGCGCAGAACGTGTGGCGGGCAATTCAACAGGCGAAGAAGTAGGGAGCAGCCGGATGAGCGTTTTGGAAGGGCCGCGGAAGGAAATCCGCCACGTCATCAAGGACGGCAGCGCCTATTGGGTGGAATTCAAGGACGGCAGGATCGTCTTCGCCGATGGACGCACCTGCGACGAGAAGGACGTGGTCCACTTGCCGCCATGCACGCCGACCAAGATCGTCTGCGTGCACGTGAACTACATCTCGCGTTACTTCGAGTTCAACAACACGACCAAGCCGCCGGCCACGCCGACCTACTTCCAGAAGCCGCTGACGGCGCTCAATGCGCACAAGGGCGAACTGGTCCGTCCCGCCGGCTACAAGTACGTGAACTACGAGGGCGAGATGGCCGTCGTGTTCGGCAAGGTGACCAAGAACGTCACGCGCGAGGAGGCCTGGGACTGCATTGCGGGCTTCGCGCCGTCGAACGATTTCGGATGCCACGACTTCCGCGACACGGACGCAGGCTCGATGTTGCGTGTGAAAGGTATGGACGGATTCTGCCCGATCGGGCCGGGGCTGGTGTCGGGCGTCGACGTGCGGAAGTCGACCTTGCGGTCCTACAAGAACGGCAAGATGGTTCAGGAAGGCGCGGTCAGTGAGCAGATCTTCGACTGCGGCTATCTGATCGCCGATCTCGCGCGCCACATGACCTTCCTGCCGGGTGATATCCTGCTGACGGGCACGCCCGCCAACTCGCGGCCGCTCGAGGTCGGCGATACGATCGACGTCGAGGTCACGGGTGTCGGCCGGTTGTCGAACAAGGTCGTGGAAACGCCGGCGCCGCGCTCGAAGGACGGCTTTTCGTCCAGCCCTGACAGCGAAGGTGTTCGTCGCGTGGCGCTCGGCAACGAGGAGCGCCTGCCCGACAAGTTCAAGGCGTCATAAGACCGAACCCGGAGGAATATCATGGTAGCGATCAAGGTTGCCGAGTTTGCCTTTCCCCGCATGGAAGCGCCGGACCTCGACGAGATGGAGGAGTTTCTCACCCATTTCGGCATGGTCCGGGCCGAGCGGACACCCGACGCGCTTTATATGCGCGGTACCGACGGCCACCATCACCTGCACGCCGTGCACAAGGGTGGCACCAGGTTCATCGGCTTTGGCTACCACGCAGCCAGCGAAGACGATCTGAAGCGCATCGCCAAGTTGCCGGGCGCCTCGGGGATCGAGACCATTAACGAGCCGGGCGGCGGCAAGCGCGTTCGCCTCACTGAGCCCAACGGCTACCAGATCGAGGTCATCCATGGCATGGCTAAGGTACCGGTGACCAAGACCGAGCGCGATGTCCCGAACTCCGGCAGCGAGCCGCACCGGCGCGCCGGCCGGCTGATGCGGCTCGGTAAGTCGCCCACGCCGATCCAGCGCATCGGGCACGGCGTGCTGTCGACGCCGAAGGTCAAGGAGACGGTCGCCTGGTTCCGCGAGACGCTGGGCATGATCCGCTCCGACGACGTCTATGCCGGCGAGAAGGACAATGTCATCGGTTCCTTCAGTCGGCTTGACTGCGGCGAGGAGTACGTCGACCATCACGTGCTGTTCTGCGTGCACAACGAGAAGACGGGGCTCAACCACGTCTCCTACGAGGCGCACGACATCGACGCCATCTTCCAGGATCACGAATATCTCAAGCGCCTTGGCAAGTACGACCACATGTGGGGCATCGGCCGCCATCTGCTGGGCAGCCAGGTCTACGACTATTGGAGCGATCCGTGGGGCCGGGTGCATGAGCGCTGGGCCGACACCGACCGACTGAACGCCTCGAACGGCGGCCATCTGCTGAGCGCCGAGGAGGGCTTCCAATCGCAATGGGGCGAACGGCCGCCGGAACGTTTCCTCGGCCACGCTAGCCCCTGATCCAGTCCCTGACACAGAAAGGAAAAAGATGTCCAAGCCACCCGTTCCAAACGCCCGCGACGCCGTGCGATCGTTCGTGCCCAAGCTGATCGATCTCACCGAGAAGGTCGTCTATGGCGACGTCTGGGAGAGGCCCGGTCTTTCCAAGCGCGACCGCAGCCTGATCACCTGCGCCGCCCTGGTCGCCATGAACCGCACCGAACAGCTCAAGGGCCACGTCGCCCGCGCCATCGACAACGGCGTGACCAAGGACGAGATCGTCGAGGTCATCACGCACATGGCGTTCTACTCCGGCTGGCCGACCGCCATGTCGGCGGCGGGCGTCGCCAAATCAGTACTCGAAGAGGGAGAGAAGAAGTGAAGCTTTGCTATTTCAACGACTGGCGCCTGGGCGTCATCAAGGGCGACCAGGTCGTCGACGTCACCGACGCAGCCAAGGGCGTGCCCCATCGCGACACGCGCGACCTGATCGTCGGCGTCATCGCCGAATGGGACAGCTACAAGGGCAAGCTCGAGAAGGCTGCCGCTGACGGCAAAGGCGTGCCGCTTGCCAGCGTGCAGCTCCGCCCGCCGGTGCCGCGTCCCGGCAACATCGACTGCATGGCCGTCAACTACATGGAAGACGGCACCCTGCCGGAGAAGCCCGCCATCAACTGCTTCCACAAGGCGGCGACGGCGGTGATCGGAGACGGCGACACTATGGTGCTGCCCGACGTGCCGGCCAGCATCTTCGAGGGCGAGGCCGAGCTCGCGCTGGTGATCGGCAAACGCGCCTCCAACGTGAAGGCCGCCGACTACAAGCAGTACATCTTCGGCTACACCTGCTTCATCGATGGTTCGGCCCGCGGTCTGCCGCCACCGGGCAACGTGTTCTTCCAGATGAAGTCGCGTGCCACCTTCGCGCCGATGGGCCCATGGCTGGTGACGGCCGACGAGATCGCCGATCCGCAGAAGCTCAACATCGAGCTCAAGAACAACGGCGTCACGATGCAGAAGTTCAACACCGACGACATGGCGCACCAGATCCCGCGCGTCATCGAGTGGCTTTCCTCGATCCATACGCTGGAGCCCGGCGACGTCGTTGCCACCGGCACCAATCACCGCGGCCTCAACTCCTTCATGGACGGCGACAAGATCGAGCTCACCGTCGAGAAGGTTGGCACGCTCAGGTTCAGCATCAAGGATGATCTGAAGCGTACCTGGGCGCGCACCACGCGCTCCCAGCACAAGGACAAGGGCGGCGAGGGACCGCACACGCCGCAGCTCACGGGCAAGTACGCGAAGAAGTAACCTAAGGTCTTGTGTCGAGCTTGGCCTGGATGCTTTGCATCCAGGTCTCGCGCGACATGAAGCGCGGCCGGCTCCGGCACATTGCCTCGGTGCACGCAAGAATCTGGTCGTTCGGCTGATCGAGGTCGAGCGGCTCGCCACAGGGCTGCGGTGTATAGAAGGGCGTGTCGCAGTACATCTCGACCGGATTGCCTTCGGGATCCTGAAAATAGAGCGCCCAGGCGTTGCCATGGTCGGTGACGCGATGCTGGGTGATGCCGGCGGCGACCAGCGCCTTGCGATAGGCCTTCAGCATGTCGAGCGAGTCGAGCCGGAAGGAGATCTGGTTGACCGGATTGTACGGCATGTCGCTGGGCCGCCCGTCGAACAGCACGAACTGATGGTGGCATTCCGGATTCTGGGTCATGAACACGACGCGTGCGCCCGATCTCCCGGTGCCGTGGTCGCTGATCACGAAGCCCATCACGCGGGTGTAGAAATCGACCATACGGTCGATATCGGTCGCATGGATGCCGAAGTGGGTGAGCTGGGCGGAGAGGGTCATGCCGCCATTGTAACGAAAATGGTGTAACGAAAAAGGGCGCCGCGGTCTCCCGCAGCGCCCCCTCGAAGACAGTTAGTGCGTCAGCGCCGGCAGAGCGTCGGCCACGACAGGGATCGCCCGGGCCTTCTTCTCTTCCGGGATCTCGCGCTGCAACTCGATCGTCAGCAGGCCGTTGGCAAGCTTGGCGCCCACGACCTTCACATGGTCGGCGAGCTGGAAGCGACGCTCGAAGTTGCGCCCGGCAATGCCGCGGTAGAGATACTGCTTCTCGTCCGGGGCGTTGGCCGCCGTCTGGCCGGTGACCAGGAGCTCGTTCTCCTTCTGGGTCACGTTGAGTTCGGCCTCGGCGAAGCCCGCCACCGCCATCACGATGCGGTAGTCGTTATCGCCTGACTTTTCGATGTTGTACGGGGGGTAGCCGTTGGTGCTGGCTTGCCCGGCCACCGAGTCGAGCAGGTTGAAAACCCGGTCGAAACCGACGGTGGCGCGATGAAACGGTGAATAGTCGAACGTACGCATAGATCATCCTCCAGTGAGCGATGTTGTGTCGCCGCCCGCCCCGGAATGGGCACAGGCGACAGCAGGGATTTAGGAACGGCTCTCCCGAGGTCAAGGGGGGTAAAAATTTCCTTCCTGAGCGGTTGAACGGCAAGAAATGCTCCAGTGCGAGGAACCTTCGGTAATTCAAGTTATGGCGGACGTGCGAAACAACGCCAGATCAAGAATTCATCGAACGCGGGTGCCCGCATGTCCAAGTTCCTTCGCAAGCCCAACTCTCTGCTGTGGATCCTGTCGATCTCCCAGGCCGCCGCCATGCTGGCTTTCAATGTCCTGCTCCGGGCCGCCGTGTCGTGAAGCACCTGCCGCTGTTCTTCGACCTTACCGGCCGCAAAGTCGTCGTCGTGGGCCATGGCCCCGCCGCCGATCGCCGCGCGGATCTCGCGCACTCCGCCGGCGCCAAGGTCGTGAGGCCATCGGCCGATGTTGCTGAGTCTGCCGACTTCCGCGGCGCCGCGGCGGCGTTCATTGCGACCGGCACCCTCGAGGGAGACACCGCGGCGCAGCGCATTGCGAAGGCCACTGGTGTGCCGGTCAATGTCGCCGACCGGCCGGCGCTCTGCGATTTCATTCTGCCTGCCATCGTCGATCGTGACGGCGTCGTCGTTGCGATCTCGACCGGTGGTGCATCGCCGACCTTGGCCAGCATCCTGCGTGGCCGCATCGAGGCATCGCTGCCGGAGCGCATCGGGGCGCTGGCCAAGCTGGCCAATACCTTCCGTGCCCAGGTGAATACGCTGATCGCCGACCCGGCACGCCGTCGCGGCTTGTGGCGCCGCCTCATCGATGGGCCGGCGGCGCGGCTTGCCTTGGCGGGTGACGAGGCCGGCGCCCGGCGCGTGGCGCTGGGCGAACTCGACGCCGTTCGCCGCCGGACGTCTCCGGTCGGCATCGCCCATATCGTGGGCGCAGGCCCCGGCGATCCCGATCTGCTGACGCTCCGAGCGGCACAGCTTCTACAGGAAGCCGATGCCATCCTGCACGACGAGCTGGTGCCGCCAGCCATCCTTGGTCGCGCCCGGCGCGACGCTGAATTGGTGCCGGTCGGAAAGCGCAAGGGGCAGGCGGGCTGGGCACAGGCCGCCATCGAGGCGGAGCTGGTACGTCGCGTGCGCGCTGGCCAGACCGTGGTGCGCCTGAAGGCGGGCGATCCCTTCATCTTCGGGCGTGGCGGCGAGGAAGTGGACGCATTGCGTGCCGCCGGCCTGCCGGTCACGGTCGTTCCCGGGATCACCGCCGCGCTCGGCGTCGCCGCTTCGGTGGGTATCCCCCTCACACAACGCCGCCTGGCTTCAGCGATAACCTTCGTGAGTGGTCATGGCGCCGATGGCGGCGAAGCGACCTGGCCTGCGCTGGCTGCACGCGGTCACACACTCGCGATCTACATGGGCGCCACGGAAGCCGCTTCCGTGCGCGACCGTCTTTTGGACGCCGGCACCCACCCCAACACGCCGGTCGCCATCGTCGAGAACGGCACGCGACCCGACGAACGGGTCTCGGCGGGCCGGCTCTCCGACCTGGCGCGGCTCGCCGCCACCCACACAAGTGGCGACGCCGGTCCCAGCCTCATCATCGTGGGCGAGGTCACGGCCTATGTGGCCGACGCCGGGCGTCCGCAACTCGCAGAGGTGTCGTAATGGCCAAGAATTTGAGCGGCGACCTGCAGGTTGCGAGCGCCAACCGCCTGTCCGACGGTGTCGTGGTATGGCTCGACGATGCCGGTGAGTGGACGATCCGGCTCGATCGCGCCGCGGTCGCCCGCGACGGCCGCACCGGAGAGATCCTGCTGTTGCGTGCCCGGGCCGAGGCTTTCCCGGTGATCGACCCGTTCCTTGTCGCGGTGGCCGAGGAAGAGGACGGCACCATCGAGCCGCTCTCGCTCCGGGAAAAGATCCGCGCCTCGGGTCTCACCTTCGACGCCATTGCCGCCGACGCGGTGCGTTATGCCTGACACCTATTTTTATCACTACGACGACTACGACCGCACGCTGGTCTCCGAACGCGTCGACCAGTTCCGTGACCAGGTGCGTCGTCGGCTCGCCGGCGAACTGACGGAAGAGCAGTTCAAGCCGCTCAGGCTCACCAACGGCCTCTACCTGCAGCTTCACGCCTACATGCTGCGGATCGCCATTCCCTACGGCACGCTGTCGTCGCGCCAGCTGCGCAAGCTGGCCGAGATCTCGCGCAAGTACGACCGCGGCTACGGCCACTTCACGACCCGGCAGAACCTGCAGCTCAACTGGATCAAGCTCGAGGACGCGCCTGATGCGTTGGCGGCGCTGGCCGAGGTCGACATGCATGCGCTGCAAACGAGCGGCAACTGCATCCGCAACGTCACCGCCGATCATTTTGCCGGTGCCGCCGCCGACGAGATCGAGGACCCGCGGATCTGGGCCGAGATCGTGCGCCAGTGGTCGACGCTGCATCCCGAGTTCACCTTCCTGCCGCGCAAGTTCAAGATCGCCATCACCGGCTCGCCGAACGACCGCGCGGCGGTCCGCGTGCACGACATCGGCCTGCGTCTGTGGCGCAACGACACCGGCGAGGTGGGCTTCGAGGTGATCGTGGGTGGCGGCCTCGGCCGCACCCCGATGATCGGCAAGACGCTGCGCGAGTTCCTGCCCAAGAACGAGTTGCTCGCCTATCTCGAGGCGACGCTGCGCGTCTACAATCGCTACGGCCGGCGCGACAATCTCTACAAGGCCAGGATCAAGATTCTGGTGCACGAGGTCGGCGTCGACAAGATGCGCGCCGACGTCGAGGCCGAGTACGCCGAGACCCGCGATGGTTTGCTGGGCCTCAGCAACGAGACCATCGAGGCGATCACGCGCCAGTTCGCGCTGCCCGACCTGCCTCCCAAGTCGAATCTGGTGGGTGCCGTCGAGGCGCTGAGGCTGGAGAACCGCGACTTCGCCTTGTGGCTGAAATCCAATGTCGCGCCGCATCGCGTGAAGGGTTATGCGATCGTGACCGCGTCGTTGAAGCCCGTGGGCGCGCCGCCGGGCGATGCCAGCGCCGTGCAGATGGAAGGCGTGGCCGACATCGCCGATGCCTTTAGCCAGGGCGAGCTCAGGGTCAGCCACGAGCAGAACCTGATCTTTCCGCATGTCGCCATAGAGGATCTGCCGGCGGTCTATGCGGCACTCGGGCGTCTTGGTTTCGCCGAGGCCAACGTCGGCAAGATCACCGACATCATCGCCTGCCCGGGCCTCGATTATTGCGCGCTCGCCAATGCGCGCTCGATCCCGGTGGCCCAGCGCATCTCCAATCATTTCTCGGAGCTGGCGCGTCAGCACGACATCGGCGATCTCAAGATAAAGATCTCGGGCTGCATCAACGCCTGCGGCCATCATCATGTCGGCCATATCGGCATCCTGGGCGTCGATAAGAACGGCATCGAACTCTACCAGATCAGCCTGGGCGGCGACGTCGACTTCGGCAAGACGGCACTCGGCACGATCCTCGGGCCGGCCGTGGCGGCCGACAAGGTCGTCGAGGCTGTCGATGCGCTGGTTGCCACCTACCTCGACACCCGCGCCGCCGGTGAACGCTTCGTCGACACCTATCGGCGCATCGGCGCCCAGCCGTTCAAGGAGCGAGTCTATGCCACTGTATAGCGAAGCGGGCGGCCTGCCCGCGACCTACGTGCCGCTGTCCTTCGCCGACTGGCAGCAGCGGCCCGAGTGGCCCGCCGTCGCACTGGCCAACACCGACCCGGTCGAGGACCTGGCGCCGCACGTCGGTCGGCTCCGTCTCATTGTGCTCGACTTCCCCAAGTTCAGCGATGGCCGTGCCTACAGCCAGGCGCGTCTGCTGCGCGGGCGCATGGGCTATCGGGGTGAACTGCGGGCCACCGGCGGCGTCCTGCAGGACCAGATCGCCTTCATGCTGCGCTGCGGCTTCGATTCCTTCGAGAGCGAGCAGAAGGGATTCGGCGAGGCGCTTGCCCGCGCGCGCACCCTGTTCAGCGTCGTCTACCCAGCCGACCGAGGATGGCCGCGCGCCGGCCTCCCGCCTGCGCCTGGAGAACCGGCCTCTCGCCGCTGATTAACGCTTGTCCTCCGGCAGGGGCTTGCCCTCGGGTTGTGCTTCGAGCCATGCCATGGCTTCGTCCACCGAGAAGAAAATCCGCGCCTCGCCGGTGAACTTGCCCACGTTCACGAACCGTTTGGCCAGTTCTGCGCCCATGCCGGGCTTGGGTATCAAGGCAAGCGGTCCACGCTTGGCGATCGAAGCATAGGCGGCCGCTCGCGCCGCGAGCGCCATGACGTCCTCGTCGGTGTAGGTTCCGTCTCCCTCGCGGCCATCGAATAATTTGCGGTATGTGAGAGCATCCTGCCCGGCGACGGCATCGGTGAAGTCCTCGATGTCCTTCAAGGCGATGACGCCCAGGACACGTGCGTGAACGAAGCGCTTTTCGTGGTCGATGGTGAACTCGATCGGCATGCCCCGATTTTAGCCGGACGCCGGGGGAGCCGTCGAGCCGCTTGGCGACCGCTGCTCGCCCGGATAGGCTCGGCCCAATAGTCGGGAAAACACCGGCGGGAGGAAACGCATGATCAAGGGAGCGATGGGCGCCGCGCTGGTGCTCGCGATGGGCTGGTGCGCGCTCGACGCGCCTGCTTCGGCGCAGACGCTAGTGAACATCCGCTCGCAGGATGCGCCCAAGTACGACCCGCACAGCAATACCTCGAGCGGCATGGGCCATCCCATGTTCATGATGGGCGACACGCTGGTGGCGCTCGGCTGGGACCTCAAGAGCGTCCATCCGCTGCTCGCCAAGTCGTGGTCGGTTTCCGACGACAAGCTCACCTACACCTTCAAGCTGCGCGACGACGTCACCTTCTGCAGCGGCAAGAAATTCACCGCCGACGACGTCATCTTCTCGTTCACGCGGCTCTCGGATCCTTCGTCGAAATGGCCGTTCTTCTGGCGGCTGGGCGAGATCCAGAGCCTGACGGCGCCCGATCCCTACACGCTGGTCTACAAGTTGAAGCGGCCGCACTCGGAGCTTCTGGTCGACCTCGCGAACTTCGCCGCCACCATCATCAACAAGGAAAACGTCGAGGGGCTGGGGGCGGATTTCGGCGTAAAAGGCTTCGACGGCACCGGCCCGCTGTGCTGGGAGAGCTGGCAGCCGCGCAAGGAGCTCGTGCTGAAGCGGCACGATGCCTACAAGTGGGGCCCGACCGACGTCTACAGCAATAAGGGGCCGGTGAAGTACGAGCGCATGATCTGGCGCATCGTGCCGGAGGAGACGACGCGCATCGCCACCATGCTCTCGGGCCAGGCCGATTTCTGCCACTGGAACCCGCTGCAGGCGATAGAAACCTTCCGCAAGGCACCGAACCTGGCGATCTACGAGCCGACCGCCGACTTCGCGATGTATTACTGGGGGTTCAAGAGCACGCGCGAGAATGTTTCCGACAAGCGTGTCCGCCAGGCGCTCTCCCTCCTGGTCGACCGCGAGGAGATCAACAAGGCGATCTTCTTCGGTCAGGCCGAGACCGCGCGCTCGCTGGTCCATCCGAAGTCGCTCGACTTCGAGCCGGCAACGCTCGACGTGCTGACCAAGCGTGATCCCGAGAAGGCCAAGAAGCTGCTCGATGAAGCGGGCTGGAAGGTGGGCGAGGGCGGCTTCCGCTACAAGGACGGCAAGAAGCTCGAGATGCTGATGTATTCCTACACGGTGGGACAGAATCCCAAGCTGTCGGAAGTGCTGCAGGGCGCGGCGCGCACGGTGGGCATCGACATCAAGATCCAGACCTGGGATCCCACGGTATTCTTCCAGAAGATCGCCCAGCAGGACTACGACATCTGGACCCTGTCTGTGCCCTACACCTCAGCCGGCGACCAGATGTACCTCTACTACCACTCCAAGAACCGGCCGGTGCCCAACCGCATGATGTGGAACGACGCCGAGACCGACCGCCTTCTCGACGCCGGCCGCACCGCCACGACGGACACTGAGCGCGAAAAGAACTTCAAGGAGGTTCAGCGCAAGGTCCACGACGAGGCGCTGATGATCCCGGCCGCCCATTCGCGGCTCTTCCTGGTGGCCAAGAAGTCGATCAAGGGTGTTCGCGCCCACGGCATCTACAGTGCCGCGCTCTACAAGGGGATCGACCTTCAGCCTTAGCTCGTCAGAAGGACCGCGAGCCTCCAGGCCCGCTCAGAGTGCGCCTTCGTGCTCGAGCAGCCACTGCTTGCGCGGCAGGCCGCCGCCGTAGCCGGTGAGGCTGCCGTCCGAGCCGATGACGCGATGGCAGGGCACGACGATGCTGATCGGGTTCTGGCCATTGGCGAGTCCGGCCGCGCGGATAGCGCGCGGCTTGCCGATGCGCCGCGCCAGTTCGGCATAGCTGATGGTGTGGCCCTTTCCGATCTTGCGCAGCGCGCGCCAGATGCTGGTCTGGAAAGGCGTGCCGGCAGTCTCGACCGGCAGCCGGTCGATCGCGGCGAGATCGCCCTTGAAATAGGCGCGCATGGCGCGCGTCAGACCGCCGGGATCGCGCGCCCGGTCGAGCGCGTAGCCACCCTTGCCGTAGTAGCGGTCGAGCAGCTGGCGCATGCGGGCCTCGTGATCGGTCCAGTCGATGGTGCGCAACTTGCCCGCACGGTCGGCCACGATCAGCAGTTCGCCGATCGGCGTCGCCAGCCGGTCGACGAGGAACTCTAGCTGCTCAGCCATGGTTCGCCATCCGCAGATGTTGCACGGCATAGGCGTGCCATGGCCGCCACGCCTGCGGCGTCCTGTCGTCGATGCCCGACACGATCGTCTCGCGTTCCCAGTCGCCCGGCGCGCGCAGGCCGGGTCGCCGGGCGATCAACGGCGCGAGCTTCGGATCGCGTGCCAGATGGCTGCCGATGGTGGCGATGTCGGCGCCGAGGTCGAACACGCGGCGGATGCGCGCCACGATGGCCGGTAGCGCCTTCACCGAAGGGAAGCGGATCGTTACCGCCACGGAGTGGCGCGCCGGCAGGTGGGCGACCGCCACGGTGCCTTCGGTGCCTTCGAGCTCGATCCGCCGGTGCCAGACATCGTCCTCGATCCATTCGTCGGCCGGGACGGCGCGCGCGGCGAGGGCGGCCAGCATGCCGGGCCAGTCGTAGGGCGGACGGTAAGCCAACCGCAATGTGACACCGTCCCGCGATGTGTCGGTGCCGCCCCCTTGTCCCTTGCGATGGCGGCGCAGCGCACTCGGCGGCCGGCCGAACAGATCGCGGAAGGTTTCGTTGAAGCGCCGCACGCTGCCGAACCCGGCAGACATTGCTACTTCGGCCATCGGCAGGCGGGTATCGTGCAGGAGCTGCTTGGCGAAGAGCACGCGCCGCGTCTGGGCGACGGCGATGGGTGAGGCGCCGAGGTGCTGCTTGAACAGCCGGCGCAGCTGCCGGCCGCCGACGCCCAGCCGGTCGGCCAGCGCTTCGACGCCGGCCTCGTCCTCGTCCAGTGCGCCTTCGGAGATCAGTGCCAGCGCCCGGCTGACGGTATTGGCCGTGCCGCGCCAGAAGGCGAGGTCGGGCGCGATCTCGGGCCGGCAGCGCAGGCAGGGCCTGAACCCCGCCTCCTGTGCGGCGGCGGCCGAGGCGAAGTATCGGCAGTTCTCGAACTTCGGCGCGCGGGCTGGACAGATCGGCCGGCAGTAGATGCCGGTCGACGTCACGCCGACGAACACGCGACCGTCGAAGCGGGCATCATGGGTCTGGAAAGCCCGGTAGTAGGTTTTGCGGTCGAGGAGTTCCATGGCTGCAGTTTCCCACGCGCGCGCGGTCGGCGCTCGCGGTTTTCGGACGTCATTGTCGGTTCGGTACGCGCCGAAGCCACGGCATACGGCGGGTGTCTATGTTCCCCCCATCGCACCTGCACAGGAGGAATAGATGGTCGATTTGAACACGTTTCGGGATGGGCTGATCGTCACTGCTTTCTGGGAAGCCAAGCCCGAGGAAGTCGATGCGCTGGTCGGCATCATCAGGAAGTTCCTGCCGCAAGCGCAGCGGGAACCGGGCGTAAAAGCCTTCCAGATCCATCAGTCCCTCACCGAGCCGACGAAGTTCTTCTTCTACGAAGTCTTCAAGGACGAAGCTGCGTTCGCCGAGCACCAGCAGAGCGAACACAGAGCCGGCCCCGGGAATCTGTACAGCACGCTAAGTGGAGTTTCTGTCTGACGGCGTGCAAGAATTGCCCGCAGCTCAGGAGAGACGATGAGAAAAAGACCTCGCCGGAACCACATACCGGCCTTC
>Ga0194051_1000913_pt1 | contig 16320 bp, 19 predicted proteins | sample SepL2320m_MetaG_FD_161275 | JGI IMG/M metagenome (GOLD analysis project Ga0194051, IMG submission 161275) | Anoxic zone freshwater microbial communities from boreal shield lake in IISD Experimental Lakes Area, Ontario, Canada - Sep2016-L239-20m | ecosystem: Environmental > Aquatic > Freshwater >... | reverse complement strand
TGATTGCCGGCTATCTGCGGGTGGCGATGGCCGAGACGCCGGTCGATGTCGCCTCGTCGGATCGCCATACGGTGAAGCCGTGGTTTGTCGGCCGTATCGACTATGCGCCGCCGGTTCATGACCTCACCGCGCAAGGCTTCCCGCTGCTGGGGGGCCGTCTCGATGTCGTCGATGGCCGCAAGGTGGCGGTGCTCGTCTACCGCCGTAACCAGCACCGGCTGGCACTCACCGTCTGGCCGGCGGCGACGGCCGGCAACACCTCGCCCGACATCACCGTGCGCGACGGCTTTGCGCTCGCCCGCTGGCGCCACGCCGGGTTCGAGATGCGTGCCGTCTCCGATCTCGCGCCGGCCGAGATGGGCTCGTTCGCGACGGCCCTCGACAAGGCCGCCGACAGCGGAAGCTGATCAGACCAGCCGGTCCAGTTCCTTGACGATGGCGTCGCCCATTTCCTGGGTGCCGACCTTCTTGGTGCCGTCGGTATTGCCGACCAGCAGGTCGCCGGTGCGATAACCCGCCTTCAGCACGTTCTCGACCGCCAGCTCGACCATGTCGGCATCTTTGCCGAGGTCGAACGAGTAGCGCAGCATCATGGCGTAGCTCAGCGTCTGGGCGATCGGATTGGCGAGGCCCTTGCCCGCGATGTCGGGCGCGCTGCCGTGGATCGGCTCGTACAGCGCCTTGCGCCGGCCGGTCGCGTCGGGCGCACCGAGCGAGGCCGACGGCAACAGACCGAGCGAACCGGTCAGCATCGAGGCTTCGTCCGACAGGATGTCGCCGAACAGATTGTCGGTGACGATGACGTCGAATTCCTTGGGCGCGCGCAGGAGCTGCATGGCGAGCGCGTCGGCATACATATGCTCAAGCTTCACGTCGGAGTATTTCTCCTTGTGCAGCTTGGTCGCTTCCTCGCGCCACAGCACGCCGGTGTACATCACGTTGGCCTTCTCCGCGGAGAGGACCTTGTTCTTGCGCTTGCGCGCCAGCTCGAAGGCGACGGCGCAGACGCGGCGAATCTCGGGCGCCGTGTAGCGCTGGGTGTCGAAGGCCTCGACCTCGCCCTTGGCGTTGATGTGGCGGCCGCGCGGCTCGCCGAAATACACGCCGCTCGTCAGCTCGCGGATGATCATGATGTCGAGACCTTTTACGATCTCGGGCTTGAGCGAGCTGGCATCGACCAGCGCATCGAACACCTTGGCCGGGCGCAGGTTGGCGAACAGATCCATTTCCTTGCGCAGCCGCAGCAGGCCGCGCTCGGGCTTCTTGCTGAAGTCGGCGGTGTCCCACTTTGGGCCGCCGACCGAGCCGAACAGCACGGCGTCGGCCTCGAGTGCCGTCTTCATGGCGTCGTCGGAGAGCGGCACGCCGTGCTTGTCGAGGGCGGCGCCGCCGACCAGGTCTTCCTTGATGTCGAAACCGACCGCGCGCTTCTTGCCCATCCAGGCGATGATCTTGCGGACTTCGTTCATCACTTCGGGGCCGATGCCGTCGCCCGGCAGCACCAGCAGATTGCGGTTGGACGCCATGTTGTCAGGTCTTCCGTTGATTAGTTGGCTTGCAGATCAGAAACCGGTGTCATCCCGAGTCGCGCGGGGTAGCCCCCGCGCGACTCGGGATGACACTGTGCGGTATTTCAGTGCGGTAGCTCAGGTCGCGGTGTGGAGCCAGGGCTGGGAGTCCTTCTGGCGGTTCTCGAAGTCGTCGATCGACGATTTCTTCTCCAGCGTGAGGCCGATATCGTCGAGGCCTTCGATCAGGCACTTCTTGCGGAAGGCGTCGATCTCGAAATGGACCGTGCCGCCGTCCGGGCCCTTGATCTCCTGCTTCTCGAGGTCGATCTCGATGATGGCGTTCGAGCCGCGGCTCGCGTCGTCCATCAGCTTGGCGATGATCTCCTTGGAGACCTTGATCGGCAGGATGCCGTTCTTGAAGCAGTTGTTGTAGAAAATGTCGGCGAAGTCCTCGGAGATGATGCAGCGGATGCCGAAGTCGAGCAGTGCCCAAGGGGCATGCTCGCGGCTCGAGCCACAGCCGAAATTAGGGCCGGCAACGAGGATCTTGGCGTTCTGGTAGGCCGGCTGGTCGAGGATGAAATCCTTCTTCTGGCCGTCGGCCGTCCAGCGCATCTCGTAGAACAGCCCTTCCTTCAAGCCGGTGCGCTTGATGGTCTTCAGGAATTGCTTGGGAATGATCATGTCGGTGTCGACATTGACCATCGGCAGCGGCGCGGCGACGCCGCTCAGCGTCGTGAATTTTTCCATGGGAATCCCCTTGCGAAACGCCGGAATAAACGGGCTTTCGGGCCCCGGGTCAAGCTGGCCGTCGGGAAGCCCGATTCACCGGGTCTTGATCACCAGGGTGCCGGCGATCATGTCGTGCAGGCCGCGCTTGCGGTCGGTGAAGGCGATCATGATGAAGCCGATGCACAGGATCAGGGCCGAAATGATCTTGGCGAAGTAGCGGCCAGTGGCGTTCATGAAGCTGAGCCGCTCGCCCTTGTCGGTCACAACCCGGAGGCTCATCGCCATCTTTCCGACCGTGGCGCCCCGCTCCGAGCTCTCGAGCAGGGCGAAATAGAGCCAGGCGACCACGATGTAGAGGAAATTCCCCGACGGATTGTAGGTCTCGATGCTCGGATCGTAGAAATTGAGGCCTGCGATCCCGCCCACGATGCCCATGGCAATGCTGAGCAGGATGGCGTCGATGATGTAGGCGAGGAGGCGGATCCAGAAGCCGCCGTAGGCGACCTGGGCGGACCCCGCCGGATGGGCATCCCATACCGGCGGCGGCGGAGCGGCGGGACCTGAATTCGGAACGCTCATCGCGGACTCTCCTTAGCAGTAGGCCCGTCCAGCCTATCACAGGGCCTGTGCATTTTCCTGCCGGGAAAAGAAAACGGGCGGTGCATTGCTGCACCGCCCGCGATGTCTGGTCGAGGTGTCGACGTCTACTGGAAGTCGCGCACGTCCGCGAGCGTGCCGCGGATGGCGGCGGCCACGGCCATCGCCGGGCTCACCAGATGGGTGCGCCCGCCGCGGCCCTGGCGGCCTTCGAAGTTGCGGTTCGACGTCGAGGCGCAGCGCTGGCCGTCTTCGAGGCGATCAGCGTTCATGGCGAGGCACATCGAGCAGCCCTGCAGGCGCCACTCGAAACCGGCCTCGATGAAGATCTTGTCCAGACCTTCCCGCTCGGCCTCGGCCTTCACCAGGCCGGAGCCCGGCACGACCATGGCCGACACGGTCGAGGCGACCTTGCGGCCACGGGCGATTTCGGCGGCGGCGCGCAGATCTTCTATGCGGCCGTTGGTGCAGGAGCCGATGAACACCCGGTCGATTGGCACGTCGACCAGGCGGGTGCCCGGCGTCAGGCCCATATAGGCGAGCGAACGCGCCCAGGCCTCGCGACGGTTCTCATCGGGGGCATTGGCCGGGTCGGGAATCACGTCGGTGATCGGCAGCGCGTCCTGCGGGCTGGTGCCCCAGGTCACCATCGGCGGGATGTCCGAGGCGAGCAGGTCGAGCTGCGAGTCGAACACCGCAGTCTTGTCGGAGGGCAGGCGACGCCACTGACCCAGCGCCAGGTCCCAGGCACCGCCCTTGGGGGCGTACGGCCGGCCGTAGAGGTACTTGAAGGTGGTCTCGTCCGGCGCGATCAGGCCGGCGCGGGCGCCCGCCTCGATCGACATGTTGCAGACCGTCATGCGGCCTTCCATCGTCATCTCGCGGATGGCGCGGCCGGCATACTCGACCACATAGCCGGTGCCGCCGGCGGTGCCGAGGCGGCCGATGATGGCGAGGATCACGTCCTTTGCCGTGACGCCGATCGGCAGGCTGCCCTCGACGGCGACGCGCATGTTCTTGGCAGGCTTCTGGATCAGCGTTTGCGTCGCCAGCACATGCTCGACCTCCGAGGTGCCGATGCCGAAGGCCAGCGCGCCAAAGGCGCCATGGGTCGAGGTGTGGCTGTCGCCGCACACGATGGTCATGCCCGGCAGGGTCAGGCCCTGTTCGGGGCCGATCACGTGCACGATGCCGCGCCGGGGATCGTTCATGTCGAAATACGGCACGCCGAATTCCGCGACGTTCGACTCGAGCGTCTCGACCTGGATGCGCGACTCGTCATCCATGGCGCCCGTCGTGGTGGGCGTATTGTGGTCGGCCACCGCGATGGTGGCGTCGGGGCGGTGCACCTTGCGACCGGCCATCCGCAGGCCCTCAAAGGCTTGCGGGCTGGTGACTTCGTGCACCAGGTGCCGGTCGACGTAGATCACGCAGGTGCCGTCGTCCTGGCGGTCGACGACATGGGCATCCCAGATCTTCTCGAACAGGGTGCGCGGCTGGGGCGGCTCAGGTGGCGGCGTGGCCGCCTTCTTGCGGAACGCCATGATGCACCTACTTCTTGCCGCCGCCCTTGGCGGCGCGGATGGAGCCTTCGGCCTTGGGCTTTTCCTTCTTGATGCGCTCGCGGCGCGGACGCTTGATCGCCTCCTCGGCCTGCACGGCGAGCAGCTCGCGCTGGGCCTCGGTGTCCTCGGCGATACGGCTCGCCTTGCCGCGGAGATCGCGCAGGTAATAGAGCTTGGCGCGGCGCACGACGCCCTTGCGGACGACCTCGATCTCCCAGATGCCCGGGCCGTAGAGCGGGAACACGCGCTCCACGCCTTCGCCGAAGCTGATCTTGCGCACCGTGAACGCCGAGTTCACGCCGGCGTTCTTGCGGCCGATGCAGAGGCCTTCATAGACCTGGATGCGCTCGCGGTTGCCTTCCTGCACCTTGACGTGCACGCGGAGCGTATCGCCCGGCTCGAAGCGCGGCACCGGCCGTTCGGCCTGCACCTTGTCCATCGTGGTCTGGCCGACCATGTCGAGAATATTCATCGCATCCATCCTTTCGTCACTTCTCTTCGGTTCCCGTCGCGGTCCGGCGCCGTGCCCACAGGTCGGGCCGCCGCCGCCGCGTAATCTCTTCTCGTCTCTTCATCCGCCATTCCGCGACCTTGCCGTGGTGACCCGAGACCAGGATCTCCGGCACCTGCCGGTCGATCCCATCGGATCCGGTCCACGAAGCGGGCCGGGTGTAGTGCGGATATTCCAGTAGTCCGTCCTCGAAACTCTCCTCGCTCGCCGATTCGGGCTCGCCCATCACGCCGGGCAGCAGCCGCACGCAGCAATCCAACACCGTCATGGCCGCGATCTCGCCACCCGAAAGCACGAAATCACCGACCGAAATCTCCTCCAGTGCATGGGCCTCGATGACGCGCTCGTCCACGCCCTCGAACCGTCCACACACCAGCAGCACGCCCGGACCCGCCGCCAACTGCCTCGCGCGCGCCTGACAAAAAGGCGTCCCACGCGGCGACAGCAGTACCTTCGGCACTCCCGGCACGGCGACCGCCTCGATCGCCGCCGACAGCACGTCGGGCTTCATCACCATGCCGGCGCCGCCCCCGAAGGGCGCGTCGTCGACCGTGCGATGGCGGTCCTTGGCAAACCGCCGGATATCGACGGCCGACAAGTCCCACACGCCGTCCCTCAACGCCTTGCCCGCCAGGCTTTCGCCCAGAGGGCCCGGAAACATCTCCGGGAACAGCGAGAGCGCCGTCGCTATCCACATGGCGCGCGCCACACGTTCCTCTACGCCTCCTTCGTTTCACCGCCCGGCAGCACGCCGGCCGGTGGATCGACAACGACCTTGCCGCCCTCGACGTCGACCTCGGGCACCGCTTCGGCGGTGAAGGGCAGCATCACCGAACCCTTCGATGCGCTGCCGCCCGAGACTTCCATCGTTCGCCCGGCTCCGAAATCGTGGAAGGCGATCACCTTCCCCCAATCCCGGCCGTCCCGGCCGATTGCGGCGAGACCTATGAGGTCCGCCTCGTACCACTCCCGCTCGTCCGTGGCCGGCAGTACGCTGCGCTCGACATAGAGCCGCAAACCCCGCAATGCCTCGGCCGCCGTCCGGTCGGTTACGCCCTCGATCCGGGCCAGCACCGCTTCCTTCACGGTGCTCAAGGCCTCGACCCGGTACTGCTTCCGTCCCGTCTCGTCCGACAGCGGGCCATAACTTGCCACCGCCATCGGGTCCTCCGTGTAGCTCCTGATGCGTACCAGACCGCGTACACCATGCGCCGCCGCAACGACGCCCAGCAAAACGCGGCCCTTGGTCATCGGGAGATGTTCCTTAGCTGGCCGCGGCCTCCTTGGCGGGCTCGGCCGGCGCCGCGGCTGCCGCTGCAGCCGCGGCTGCCTTCATGCGCTCCTGCGTCTTGGCGCGGGGCTGCGGCTTCTTGCTCTGCTCGCGGCGCTCGCGCGGCTTCATCAGCTCGGCGGTGGCGAGGAAACGCGCGACGCGGTCCGACGGCTGGGCGCCGACCTTGAGCCAATGCGCGATGCGCTCCTTGTCGAGCGTGATGCGCTGGGCGTGCTCGCGCGGCAGCAGCGGGTTGTAGGTCCCGAGCTTCTCGATGAAGCGTCCGTCGCGCGGGCTGCGCGCGTCGGCGACCACGATGTGGAAGAACGGCCGCTTCTTGGCGCCGTGCCGGGTCATACGAATGGCTAGCATACTTTCGATCCTCTCTTTCGATACGTCTGATTCACGAGTCTTCAATTACCTTCAGCGCGGAAAGCCGGGCGGCTGCATCATGCCCCCAAGCCCGCGCATGAATCCCTTTTCGCCGAGCTTGTTGACGCGCTTCATCATCTTCAGCATGTCGGCGTGCTGCTTGAGCAGCTTGTTGACGTCCTGCACCTGCACGCCCGATCCCTTGGCGATGCGCTTCTTGCGCGACGCGTGGATCAGGTCCGGGTTGCGCCGCTCCTTGGCCGTCATCGACAGAATGACCGCCTCCTGGCGCTTGAGCTGCCCCTCGTCGATCTTGGCCTTGGACATCGCGGCCTTGGCCTGCATGGCGCCCGGCAGCATGCCCATCAGCCCCTGCAGGCCGCCCATCTTGCGCAGCTGGCGCAGCTGGTTGAGCAGGTCGTCCATGTCGAACTGGCCCTTGCGGACCTTGGCGGCGAGCTTCTCGGCATCTTCCTTGTCGATCGTCTCGGCGGCGCGCTCGACCAGCGAGACGATGTCGCCCATGCCGAGGATGCGGCTGGCGATGCGGTCGGGATGGAACGGCTCGAGCGCGTCGAACTTCTCGCCGACGCCGATCAGCTTGACCGGCCGGCCGGTGACGGCGCGCATGGAGAGCGCCGCACCGCCGCGCGCATCGCCGTCGACGCGGGTCAGCACGATGCCGGTGACGGCCAGCCGTTCGTTGAAGGCCTTGGCCACGTTCACGGCGTCTTGGCCGGTCATGGCATCGGCGACGAGCAGCGTCTCCTTGGGCTTGGCGAGCGCGCTGATGTCGGCCACTTCCTTCATCAACTCTTCGTCGATGGAGAGGCGGCCGGCGGTGTCGAGGATCAGGACGTCGAAGCCTTCGCGGCGGGCCTGCTCGAGCGCACGGCGCGTGATCGCCAGCGGCATTTCCAGCGGCACGATTGGTAGTGTGGCGACGCCGGTCTGCTCGCCCAGGATTTTGAGCTGCTGCTGCGCGGCGGGGCGGCGGGTGTCGAGCGAGGCCATCATGACCTTGCGCTTGACCGAGAAGGAACCGCCGAATTCGGCCGCCATGCCCTGCGGGCCCTGGCTGAGGCGATAGCCAATCTTGGCGCTGGAAGTGGTCTTGCCGGAGCCCTGCAGGCCCACCATCAGGATCACGACCGGGGGAATGGCGTTGAGGTCGAGGTCGGAGACCGTGCCGCCCAGCATCTCGACCAGGTGATCGTTGACGATCTTGACGACCATCTGGCCCGGGGTGACCGAGCGGATGACGTCGGCGCCGATCGCCTTGGGGCGGACCGAATCGATGAAGTCGCGCACGACGGGCAGGGCCACGTCGGCTTCGAGCAGGGCGGTACGGACCTCACGCAGGGCCGCGTCGACATCGGCCTCGGAGAGCGCACCACGCCCCCGCAGCTTGTCGAATACGTCGCCCAGACGTTTACTGAGGCCTTCGAACATCCGTCCCTTTACTCCGCCAAGAAACCCGTTCGCCCAAACGAAAATCGCGCCGATGCGCGAACCTTCGCGGATCAGCGGAGCTCCCCCTCTCAGGCAACCAAGGGCGGGGGAACCGGTAGAAATCGGCAAGACCGATTGAGCGGCTGGGGTATAAGGCCTGCCGGCCATGGAGTCAAAAGACTTGCCGATCGATCATAACCCATTGATTTATAAAGAATCTAGGTCGATTGGCGGCCGCGAGATCATCCTCTTCCTGGTGGCCCTGCCTCTAATCGGGGTTCCGGTCATCTGGCTTTTAGCCAATCGCGACCTCCTGGCAATGCTCGGCCTGTTCTTCGGCGTCGGCCTGGTGGCGGTGGCGGCCTCGGTGGTGCCCCTTGGGGCTGCAGCCCTGCCGGCACTGGGTTTTCGGGCGGCCGGCTGGCGGATCGTGCTGCTGGGCACCCTGGGCACGGCGGCCGTGTCGATCGCCGTCAGCCAGATCGGGCTCGAACCCCAGGGCGTGAAGCAGGCAATGAAAATCGCCCGGGAGCCGGCGGCGCTCCTCCTCAGCCTGGCCTTGTTCGCGGGCTTGGCCCCGCTGGTGGAGGAACTCGTCTTCCGCGGCTTGCTCTACGGCTGGCTGGTGGGCCGCTGGGGCGGAGGCATCGCGGTCATTGGCAGTTCGCTCGCCTTCGCGGCGGCCCATGTCGAACTGGCGCACGTCATCCTCGTGCTGCCGCTCGGCCTGGTGTTCGGCTGGCTGCGCTGGCGCAGCGGCTCGCTATGGCCGTCGCTGGTGGCGCACATGGCCAACAACGGCCTGGCTGTTGCGGCGGCGGCGTTCCTGGATGTGTGACGCAATAAAATTTACAGGAAAATTTGCAGGTTCAGCAGATTCCGAGTATATTTTTTGATACGATGGGAGACGCCCGCGGAGAAATCCGGCGGGCGTTTTTTATGGCCCTCGAAATGGTCCATTCGGTCGTTCGCTGCGGCACACCGATGACGCCGAGAGGCCGGCCGTGGTGGCACAGTTCATCGCGGGGCGATTAGCCTCTGCCTTCAAGGACTTGGGGTCGATCCGTGGCACAGGCTGCGGGACACGTCGTGGCACAACGAGCTGTGCCACGAAATGGTTCTAGGACGAGAGCTTGCGGTCGACGAAATCGAGGCGGTCCTGGCCCCAGAAGATCTCGCCGTCGATGACGAACGAGGGCGCGCCGAAGACGTTCTGCGCGATCGCGTGCTTGGTGTAGGCCTCGCGCTTGTCGGCCATCTCTGGCGCCTCGCTCGCCTTGATCACCGCGTCGGCGTCGAGGCCGCAATCGGCCAGGATCTGCTTCAACGTCGCGGGATCGCTGGGGTTCTTCTCCTCGGCCCAGAGTGCCGCCAGCACCGCATGGGCGAATTTGATCGCCTCGGCCATACGGCCCTGCTCACGGAGCGCGATGACGCACTTGGCCGTGGGCAATTCGTTGGTGGGAAAGAACTTGGGTTCGAGGGTCAGCTTGACGCCCGTCTGGGCGCGCCAGCGCTTCAGCTCCATCATGCGATAGGCTTGGCGCTGCGGCGATCGCTTGGGCAGCGGCAGGCCGCCCGACACGGCGAACACCGACCCGAAGTCGACCGGCCAGATGGTGACGCTGGCGCCGTACTTCTTCGCCATGGCGTCGAAGCGTGCCGCGCCGAGATAGGTCCAGGGCGAGTTCAGCGAAACGTAATAATCGACGTGCTTGGGCATGGCATTTCCTCCGCCGGCCGACTGTGGCGGAAACGCAGGCGACAGCAAAGTCCCGATGCGCCATCCTGACCACGTGTCGGAACGAACCATCGCGATCACCGGCGGCGACGCCAACTATTTCGACCTGATGCGCGACTGCATCGGCTCGCTGCAGGCGACCGCGGAAGGCCAGGCTCTGTCGCTCGGCATCCTCGATTGCGGGCTGACGGACGAGCAGCGCGCCTGGTGCCGCGCGCGCGGCGCCACGCTCGTCGTGCCGGAATGGGATTTCGACTTTCCCGGCCGCGATAAGCTGAAGGACGGCTACAAGGCGCTAACGGCTCGGCCGTTCCTGCCGCGCTATTTTCCGGGCTTCGATCTCTATCTCTGGATCGATGGCGATTGCTGGGTGCAGCAGGGCGACGCGGTCGCGCTGTTCCTGGCGGCCGCGCGTACCGGAAAGCTCGCCGCCGCCCCGGAGATCCATCGCTCGATGCGGCACTATCGTCACGCCTGGAAGGAATTCTCGACGATCAATGGTGCTGCCTTCGAAGCCTGTTTCGACAGGGAGACGGCGGAGCGGCTGATACGCTATCCGCTGATCAATGCCGGCGTCTTCGCGCTCTCCGCCGATGCGCCGCACTGGCGGGGCTGGGCCGATCTGCTGGGCGAGGCGTTGCAGCGCTCCACCGACATGACCGACCAGATCGCGCTCAATGTGATGGTCTATGACAGGGGCTTCGAATGCGAGCCGCTGCCCAGCCGCTGCAACTGGCCGGTCCATCACGCCACGCCGGCCTGGGACGCCGGCTGCCGCCTGTTCGTCGAGCCCGCCATGCCCTACGAGGCGCTCGGCATCCTGCACCTCACGATCTACACCAAGCGCCTGGTCACTCTCGATGTCCGGGAGGTGGGTGGCGCCCATGCCGGGCAGGTCCGGCCGCGCTCGTTGCGCTGGCCCGGTCGAACGGCCATATAGCGCCGCATGAGCAGCACGCCGTTCTTGAAGATGCCATTCTTAAAGATGCATGGGCTGGGCAACGACTTCGTGGTCCTGGACGCGCGCGCCACGCCGCTCGACCTGTCGCTGGAGCGCCGGCGCGCCATCGCCGACCGGCGCCTGGGCGTGGGCTGCGACCAGTTGATCGTGCTCGAACCGCCGACTAACGGCGATGCCGACGTGTTCATGCGCATCTTCAATCCCGACGGCGGCGAGGCCGGCGCCTGCGGCAACGCCACGCGCTGCGTCGCGTCGGTCGTGATGGACGAGCGCAAGACCGACCAGGTGACGGTGCAGACGATCTCGGGCCTGCTCGAATCGCAGAAGACCGGCATGGGCGCCAACGGCCTGCCGGTGATCTCCGTCGACATGGGCCTGGCGCGTCTCGACTGGCGCGATATCCCGGTGCGCGAGGCCTGCGACACCAATCACATGCCGGTCGGCATGGGGCCGCTGCAGGATCCCGTCGGCACCAACATGGGCAACCCGCACGCCACCTTTTTCGTTGACGATCTGGCGGCCATCCCGCTCACCGAGCTCGGCCCCAAGCTCGAGCATCACCGGTTTTTTCCCGAGCGCGCCAACATCGGGGTCGTCCAGCCTCTTGGTGAAAGCCGGTTGCGGCTGCGGGTCTGGGAACGCGGCGCCGGTCTCACGCTCGCCTGCGGCTCGGGCGCCTGTGCGGCGGTGGTCGCCGCCAGCCGCCGCGGCCTCGTCGACCGCAAGGCCCAGGTCGTTGTCGACGGCGGCACGCTCACCATGGAATGGCTGCGCGACGGCCACGTGCTCATGACCGGCGGCATCGCGGTCGCCTTCAAGGGCGAGCTCGATGCCTCGCTGCTGGCCTGAGGACGGCCGGTGACCGAAGTCGTTGAAACGGAGAAGAAAGGCTGGCTGTCGCGCCTGCGCGACGGCCTCTCCAAGTCGACCAAGCGCGTCACCGAGAGCATCACCGGGCTCTTCACCAAGAAGAAGCTCGACCAGCAGACGCTGGACGATCTGGAGGACGCGCTGATCCAGGCCGATCTCGGCGTCAGCGTCGCGGCCCGGCTGATCGGCAAGCTGGGCAAGGAGCGCTTCGGCAAGGAAGTGACCGACGAGGAAGTGCGGGCGGCCTTCGCCGACGACATCGCGGAGATCCTGCGGCCGGTCGCGACGTCGCTTGTCATCGACCCGGCGCGCAAGCCGCATGTCGTGCTGGTGATCGGCGTCAACGGCAGTGGCAAGACCACGACCATCGCCAAGCTGGCGAACCTCTATAAGCGCGAGGGCCGCAAGGTGATGCTGGCCGCGGGCGATACGTTCCGCGCTGCCGCCGTCGAGCAGCTCAAGGTGTGGGGCGATCGCGCCGGTGTACCCGTAATCTCCCGGGACACCGGCGCCGATGCGGCGGGTCTCGCCTACGAGGCTTTGGAGCGTGCCAAGGCCGATGGCTGCGACGTGTTGCTGATCGACACCGCCGGCCGCCTGCACAACAAGACCAACCTGATGGACGAACTGGCCAAGATCGTGCGGGTGATCCGCAAGCTCGATGCCGAAGCGCCGCATTCCTGTCTGCTGGTTCTCGATGCCACCACCGGCCAGAACGCCCATGCCCAGGTCGAGACCTTTAAAACACTATCACCGGTCGATGCGCTGGTCGTGACCAAGCTCGACGGCAGCGCCAAGGGTGGCGTCCTGGTGGCGTTGGCCGAGAAATTCAAGCTACCCGTCGTCGCCATCGGCGTCGGCGAGGGGATCGACGATTTGAGACCGTTCGAGGCGCGGGCTTTCGCGCGCGGATTGATGGGGCTGCCGGCATGACCGAGAAGACGGAAGAGCAGGGCGGCATGCGGAAGCTTTACGCCACTGCGCTGGAACTCGGGCCGCTGGTGCTGTTCTTCGTCGCCAACGGCCGCTGGGGCATCTACTGGGGCACCGGCATCTTCATCGTGGCGACATCGATCGCACTGCCCTGCTACCGCATGCTGGAGAAGCGCTGGCCGATCATGCCGATGGTCGGCGGCTTCTTCGTGCTGGTGTTCGGCGGCCTCACGATCTGGCTGCAGGACGACACCTTCATCAAGCTGAAGCCCACCATCGTGAACTGCCTGTTTGGCACGATCCTGGGCGGCGGCCTGCTGCTGTTCCGACGGCCGCTGCTGAAGCCGCTATTCGGCACGGCGTTCCGACTCACCGACGAGGGCTGGCGCAAGCTCACGCTGCGCTGGACGCTGTTCTTCTTCGTGTTGGCGGCAGTCAACGAAGTGATGTGGCGCGGCTTTCCGACCGATACCTGGATCGCCAGCAAGATGTTCCTGAGTTTCCCGCTGACGCTCGTCTTCGCCTTCCTGCAGGTGCCGCTGCTCAAGCGCTACTGGGACGGGCCGAACAACCCGTTCGCCAAGGAAGGCTGACCTAAACCCCCGCCGGCTTCCGCGGTGGCCACATGCGAGCGAGATCGCCCGTCGGGTTGGAGTAGGTCGCGAAGTCGGCCTTGTCGCGCGACTCATGGAAGTGGGCGAGCGCCCAGACCACCGTCGGGAAAGCCAGCTGATCCCAGGGGATGTCAGCCCAATCGACTAGCGCCACTTCCTCGCTCTCCACGCCGGCTGCAATGTCGGCGTTGACGAGCCGGGCGCGATACATGATCTGCACCTGGCCGATGCGCGCCACGCTGTACATAGCGAGTAGCCGGTCGATCTCGATGGTGGCGCAGGCCTCTTCCTGGGCCTCGCGCTGGGCGGCCTGCTCGGTGGTCTCGCCCAGTTCCATGTAGCCCGCCGGCAGCGTCCAGAAACCTTTGCGCGGTTCGATGGCCCGCTTGGCCAGGAGGATCTTCTCGTCCCCCTTGGCATCCCGCCACGTGCAGACCGCACCGGCCACCACCTTGGGGTTCTGATAGTGGATGAATTCGCAGCGTCCGCAGACCAGGCGCTCGCGGTTGTCGCCGTCGGGGATGCGCTTTTCGAAATGCTCCGGAGGATCCCAGGGCAGGCGGGGACGGTCTGGTGGCGTGGTTGGGGCGTTCATGCCTCAAGTCTTAGGCCGCCCGGATCAGAGCCGCAACGCCGGGCAGGGTCTTGCCTTCCATCCATTCGAGGAAGGCGCCGCCGGCCGTCGAGACGTAGGAGAACTTCTCCTCGACACCTGCCGCCGCCAACGCTGCCACGGTGTCGCCGCCGCCTGCGACCGACAGCAGCTTGCCGGCAACGGTCAGCTGGGCGACCGATCGCGCCAGGGCCACGGTGCCTGTATCGAACGGCGGAATTTCAAAGGCGCCAAGCGGTCCGTTCCAGACGAGAGTGGCGCAGTCCGCCACTTCCCGTAGATAGAGTTCGATCGATTTCGGGCCGACGTCGAGGATCATCTGGTCGTCGGGGCAGGCATTGGCGTCGATGATCTTGCTGATGGCGCCGGCCTTGAACTCGCCCGCTACCACGACGTCGATCGGCAGCAGCACCGAGCATTTTGCGGCCTTGGCCTTTTCCAGGATTTCGAGCGCCGTCGGCGCCAGGTCTTTCTCGCACAATGACTTGCCGACCTTGATCCCTTGCGCGTGCATGAAAGTGTTGGCCATGCCGCCGCCGATGATGAGCTTGTCGACCTTGCCGACGAGGTTGCCCAACAGGTCGAGTTTGGTGGAAACCTTGGCGCCGCCGACGACGGCGCAGACGGGGCGCTTCGGATTGCCCAGGGCCTTGTCGAGCGCCTCGAGCTCCGCCTGCATCAGCCGGCCTGCCACCGCCGGCAAACGGTTGGCGATGCCCTCGGTCGAGGCGTGGGCGCGATGCGCGGTCGAGAAGGCGTCGTTCACATAGAGGTCACCCAGCACCGACAGCTTGTCGATGAAAGCGGCGTCATTCTTCTCCTCTTCCTTGTGGAAGCGGAGGTTCTCCAGCAGCAGCACCTCGCCGGATTTCATCGCGCGCACCGCGTCTTCAGCCAGCGGGCCGATGCAATCGTCGGCAAAGGCGACCGGCTTGCCAAGTGCCTGCGACAATGGCTCGACCAGTGCCTTCAGCGACATTTCCGGCACGCGCTTGCCGTCGGGGCGGCCGAAGTGGCTCAGCACGACGACGCGTGCGCCCTTGGCCGCGAGTTCCGCAATCGTCGGTGCGGCGCGCTCGATGCGCGTGGCGTCGGTGACCTTGCCGTTCTTCATCGGCACGTTGAGATCGACGCGCACCAGCACGCGCTTGCCGGAAACGTCGGCGGTGTCGATCGTCTTGAAGGTGACCTTGGGCATGAACTCTCTCTGAGGCTTCGAGGGTCAGGTCCCTAGCGTTTCCGGATCACGAAGACCAGCGTCTCACCGTCGCGCGTGCTCGACACCAGTTCATGGCCCGTCTGGCGGCAGAAGGCGGGGAAGTCCTGCTCGGCAGCGGGATCGGTGGCGCGTACCGTGAGCAGCCCGCCGCTCGGCAGCTCGCGCAGCTTGCGGTTGGCCCGCAGCACCGGCAGCGGACAGAGAAGTCCCGTCGCGTCGTATTCGAGCGTATCAGTCACGGCGGCGATAATACTTCATGGCCTCGTTCACCCAGCCTCGGATGTCGTTCAGGCGCGTCGTGTCGGCGGGATGCGTGCTCAGCCACTCGGCCTGCCGGCGACTGCCGGCATTGGCCGCGCGCATGCGCTCCCACACGCCGATTGCCTCGTGCGGGTCGTAGCCGGCCAACGCCATCAGCACCAGCCCGATGCGGTCGGCTTCCGATTCCTGCGCCCGTGACATCGGCAGAATGAAGCCCACGGTGGCGCCAGCACCCACGGCGGCCATCATCGCCGGTAGGTACGTTCGGCTGCGGCCGCTGACGGTCGTCGCCAGCGCCGCCGCCGCTGCCGTCGTACCGACCGAGGCCACCATCTGGTCGCTCATGCGTTCGGCGCCATGGCGGGCCAGCGCATGTGCCACCTCGTGGCCGATCACCGCCGCCAGACCCGCTTCGGTACGCGTGATGGGCAGGATGCCGGTATAGACGGCGACCTTGCCGCCGGGCAGGCAGAAGGCGTTGGGCTCGTTCTTGTCGATGGTGGAGAATTCCCACCGGAAGTGCGGCGCGCGCCACATCTCCGCCGGCGGTCGCTCGGCGGCTGCCGCGATCCGTTTGCCGACCTTCTCTACCAGCGCATTGGCCTGCGCATCGTGCGACAGCGGCTCTTTCGCCAGCACCTGCCGATAGGCTTGCAAGCCCATCTGGCGCTCCTCGTTTTCGCTCATCAGCATGATCTGCGAGCGGCCGGTGACCGGCGCTGTCTCGCAGGCCGCGAGAAGAACGGCTGCTCCGCACAGGATCAATGGCAATCGCAGGGCTGGACGCATGCGATGACTCTAAGGGCGGCGCAGGATCAGGTCGAGAGGAAGCCCGGTCCGCCGCGGCGCTTGAGTTCGAGGCCGGCGTCGCAGCCCATGGCCTCGGCGTCACTGGCCGCGCCACGACGTTCGGTGGCGAGTGCCTCCGAGCCATCCGGCTTCACGATCAGGCCACGCAGATGGAGCGCCCCGTCGGCCGTGAGAATCGCGTGACCGGCGATCGGCGTTCGACATGAGCCGTCGAGAACGGCGAGCATGGCGTGCTCGGCGGCGACGCAGGTTGCGGTCGGTGCGTGATCGATGGCGGCCAGCCAG
>Ga0194051_1000912_pt1 | contig 16322 bp, 15 predicted proteins | sample SepL2320m_MetaG_FD_161275 | JGI IMG/M metagenome (GOLD analysis project Ga0194051, IMG submission 161275) | Anoxic zone freshwater microbial communities from boreal shield lake in IISD Experimental Lakes Area, Ontario, Canada - Sep2016-L239-20m | ecosystem: Environmental > Aquatic > Freshwater >... | reverse complement strand
AGGCCGAGTGCATGCTGTCGGTGCTGGTCAGCACCCACATGCTCGTCGCCGCCAAGGAAGCCGGCGTGCCGCGCTTCTTCTATTCGTCGTCGGCCTGCGTCTACAACGGCGACAAGCAGACCGACGCCAATGTCACCGCCCTCAAGGAAGAGGACGCCTACCCGGCGCTGGCGGAAGACGGCTACGGCTGGGAAAAGCTGTTCAGCGAGCGCATGGCGCGCCACTACCGCGAGGATTACGGCATTGCCACCCGCATCGCCCGCTACCACAACGTCTACGGCCCGGAAGGCACCTATGACGGCGGTCGCGAGAAGGCCCCGGCCGCGATGTGCCGCAAGGTCATCCAGGCCAAGCTGTCGGGCAGGCACGAGATCGAGATCTGGGGCGACGGCGAGCAGACCCGGTCGTTCATGTACATCGACGACTGCACCGATGGCACCATCAGGCTCGCCGAAAGCGACATCATCGAGCCGCTGAACGTCGGCAGCGACGAACTGGTCAGCATCAACACGCTGGTCGACATGGTCGAGAAGATCGGCGGCATCAAGCTGAAGCGCAGCTACAAGCTCGATGCGCCGAAGGGCGTGCGCGGCCGCAACAGCGACAATACGCTGATCAAGAAACTGATGAACTGGGCCCCGTCCATCCGTCTCGAGGACGGCATGGAGAAGACCTACAAGTGGATCCATGACGAGATGACCTCGGGCAAGGCCTCGGTCGTCAATGCCCTGCCGCGCGCCGTCGCGGCTCAGTAAGGCAGTCGCCCCGCGTCGGTCCTAACGGCCGACGCGGCTCACCGTCTCGTTGCTCCTGAGCAGCTTGTCGAAATAGGCGATCGTCCGCGACAGGCCTTCGTCCAGCGCGACCTTGGGCTCCCACTTGAGGTTCTCGCGCGCCAGCGAGATGTCGGGGCAGCGCTGCATCGGATCGTCGATCGGCAGCGGCTGGAAGATCAGCTTCGACTTGCCGCCGACCTTTTCGAGTATCTTCTCGGCGAGATGGCGGACCGGCGTCTCGACCGGGTTGCCGATATTGACCGGCCCGGTGAAGTCGTCGGGCGTGTGGTCCATGAGTCGCAGCCAGCCGTTGAGCAGATCATCGACGTAGCAGAAGGCGCGGGTCTGCATGCCATCGCCGTAGATGGTGATGTCCTCGCCCTTGAGCGCCTGGACGATGAAGTTCGACACCACGCGCCCATCGTTGGGGTGCATGCGCGGGCCGTAGGTATTGAAGATTCGCGCTACCTTGATGCGCAGATTGTGCTGGCGGTGATAGTCGAAGAACAGGGTTTCGGCGCAGCGCTTGCCCTCGTCGTAGCAGGCGCGTGGACCGATCGGATTGACGCTGCCGCGATAACCTTCGACCTGCGGATGGACGGTCGGATCGCCATAGACCTCACTGGTCGAGGCCTGGAAGATCTTGGCGCGCACGCGCTTGGCGAGGCCCAGCATGTTGATGGCGCCGTGCACACTCGTCTTGGTCGTCTGCACCGGATCGTGCTGGTAATGCACCGGGGAGGCCGGGCAGGCCAGATTGTAGATTTCGTCGACCTCGACATAGAGCGGGAACGTCACGTCATGACGCATCAGCTCGAAATGCGGATTCTCGAGGCAGCCCAGAACGTTGCGCTTGGAGCCGGTGAAGTAGTTGTCGACGCACAACACGTCGTGGCCGGCAGCCAACAGGCGTTCGCAGAGGTGCGAACCCAGGAAGCCCGCTCCGCCAGTGACCAAGATTCGCTTGCCCATGATGCCCCTGAAGTCCGTGCTGATGTTCGCCCGCGACACTAGGCGATCAAGCCCTTGAAATCACTCCAAAACCACCGAAGGATGCCGCCGCTGCACACGATATGGTGAGGCCAAGGTCGCAGGGGAAACGTCAATGGGCTTCGAGATGGTGGACTTCGAGATGGCAGGTCTCGCCGATATCGTCCGCATTCACGCCGCCCGGCGGCCTGACGCCGCCGCCATCGTCTACGAAGGGCGCACGACGACCTATGCTTGCCTCGATCGTGGGGCGAACCGGGTGGCCAATGGCCTTATCGCCGCGAACATCAAGCCGCAGGTACGCGTCGCCCATCTCGACAAGAGCAGCGATCTCTTCTTCGAGCTGCTGTTCGGTGCCGCCAAGGCCAATGCCGTGATGGTCTCGGTCAACTGGCGCCTCGCGCCACCGGAGGTGCTGCACATCGTCAACGACGCCGAAGCCGAGATCCTCTTTGTTGGCGAGGAGTATTTCCCCGTCATCGAGAGGATCCGCGACGGACTGACGACCGTCCGCAAGATCGTCGCCCTGGGCCGGCATCCGTCGTGGGAGAGCTTCGAGGCATGGCGCGACCGGCAGGCTCCCGACGATCCGCGCCTTGTCGCTCGGCCCGGGGATACAGCGATACAGTTCTACACCAGCGGCACCACCGGCCTGCCGAAGGGCGCCGAACTGACCAATGCCAATTTCGCCTGGATGTTTCCCCTGTGGACGAAGAGCTGGCTGCTGGCGCCGGGCGTGCCCAACCTCGTCTGCCTGCCGATGTTCCACATCGGCGGCGCCGGCTGGGGTATCGCCGGCCTTTACGCCGGCGCCACGAACTTCGTCGTTCGCGAGTTCGTCCCTGCCCAGGTCCTCGACCTGATCCAGCGTGAGCGGCTGCAGGTGATGCTGCTGGTGCCGGCGATGATCCTCTTTCTCGTGCAGGCCCCACAGATTCGCGAGACCGATCTCTCGAGCCTGCGCCTGATTGTCTATGGCGCGGCACCCATTCCCGCCGACCTGCTGAAGCAGGCGATGGGCATTTTCCAATGCGGCTTTCAGCAGGTCTACGGCCTCACCGAGACGACCGGCGCCATCACCCTGCTGCCGCCGGAGGATCACGATCCGGCCGATGCCCGCAAGCTCCTGTCGTGCGGCTATGCCCAGGCCGGGGTCGAACTCCGCATCGTCGGTGACGACGGAACCGACCAGCCGGCCGGCCAGGTCGGCGAGATCGCCGTGCGTTCGCCCCAGATCATGCGCGGTTACTGGAAACTGCCCGACGCCACGAAGCGCGCCCTCGACGGCGACTGGTTCCTGACCGGCGACGCGGGCTACCTCGACGACAAGGGTTACCTCTACATCTACGACCGCGTGAAGGACATGATCGTGTCGGGCGGCGAGAACATCTATCCGGCGGAGGTCGAGAGCGCGCTGTTCGGCCATCCCGATGTGGCGGATGTGGCTGTGATCGGCGTTCCCGACGAACGCTGGGGCGAAGCGGTCAAGGCCGTCGTGGTGAAGAAATCCGGCGCAGGCGTCACCGCCGGCGAGCTGCTCACCTGGGCACGCGATCGCATCGCCGGCTACAAGCTGCCGAAATCGGTCGACTTCATCGACGCATTGCCGCGCAATCCGACCGGAAAGATCCTGAAGCGCGAGCTGCGCCGGCCGTATTGGGGCGACAAGGTGCGTCAGGTCAATTGACAGCCAGCACCGCTTTGCGAACGCCGCCGCGATCCCCTCTCGAAAATCAGCGCCGGCAAGGCTAGAAGAACGGCGACCTCGAACCGATGGCCTGTTCCCGCATGTCCCAGCTCCCGTCCAATCTCACGCCCGTCCGCGAAGCCCACGCCTTCGATCAGACGCGTCTCGTCGACTACATGACGTCGAACGTCGAGGGCTTTCGCGGGCCGTTGAAAGTGCTGCAATTCGAGGGTGGACAAAGCAATCCGACCTTCCATTTGACCGACGGCGGCGGCCGCATGTACGTGCTGCGCAAGAAGCCCCCGGGCAAACTGCTGCCATCGGCGCACCAGGTCGACCGCGAGTACCGGGTGATCAAGGCCTTGTCGGACCACACAGACGTGCCGGTGCCCAAGCCCTATGCGCTTTGCCAGGACGACTCCGTGATCGGCACCACCTTCTACCTCATGGAGTTCCTGCCCGGCCGCATCCTGTCCGACTCCAAGATGCCGGGCATATCGCCTTCCGACCGCGGCAAGATTTTCGATTCGATGAACGACGTGCTCGCGCGCATCCACAACGTCGACTATCGCGCCGTCGGCCTCGGCGACTACGGCCGCGAGGGCCAGTACATCCAGCGCCAGATCGCCCGATGGACCAGCCAATACGACCTCGCCCGGACAGACGACTTGGCCTCGATGGAACTGCTCAAGCAGTGGCTGCCGGCGCATCTGCCGCCGGGCGACGAGACGCGCATCAACCATGGCGACTACCGGCTCGGCAACACCATCGTCCATCCGACCGAACCGCGGGTCATCGCGGTGCTGGATTGGGAGCTCTCGACGCTCGGCCATCCGCTGGCCGACCTCGGCTACAACTGCATGATGTATCATTTCGCCGAAGGCTTCGGCGCCTCGGAAGGCTACGCCGGCATGGACCTCAAGGCGTTCGGCATCCCGACCGAGCAGGAATACCTCGCCGCCTATGCGCGCCGTACCAGCCGCAAGGGGATCCCGGACTGGAACTTCTTCGTGGCCTTCTCGCTTTTCCGCCTCGCCGCCATCGTGCAGGGCGTCTACAAGCGCGGCCTCGACGGCAACGCTTCGTCCGAAACAGCCAAACAATACGGCAATCGCCCGCGCGTGCTGGCCGATCTTGCCTGGTCGCTGGTCAAGGACCGCGCCTGAGCGGCTGCCGCCGGCTGCTCGTCGGTGCCGGCTACTCGTCGGTGTAAGGCACCATCGAGGTGTCGGTGCCCTTCGGGCAGTTCTCGCTGTCGACCAGCGCGTTTTCGGGGTTGCGATACTTGCCGATATCGTAGGGCGCGGAGTCGCTCGGCGGGCGCGGCGGCGGCGTGCGCAAGGTCCAGGAGACGAGCCGCTTGATGACGCTGCCCAGGGCCTGGTCAAAGGCATCGACCACCTTCGGCACCTTGTCGGCGCGAGCCCGCACGCAGCGCTCGAACGAGGCGACGCCGATGATCTGGCGATCCGGCATGCGCACCAGCTTGGCGATGATGCGGACCTTCACGATAGGCGGCTGGCCGTAGAAATACATCGCCTCGAAGTTGCGCAGGTCGGGCGTCAGCACGTAGTTGGCCCGCAGTGCGATCGATTCGCGCGCCACTGCAACGATCTTACGGGTGTTCTCGAAGGAATCGACGATGCGAGTCTGCACCATCAGCGGTGCACGGTCGGTCCATGCCACCTTGGCATAGTAATCCGTCGAGGTTGGCGACATCTGAATGGCGATGCGGCCAGTATTGAGGCTGGCGGCCGAGACCGGCACCTCGACGGCGAGCTGCCAATAGACGTTGGGCAGGTCGTGATCGAAGGTACTCTTGGGAGTCACCGTATAGAGATCGGTCGGTTCCGCGGCCGAATCGATCGCGCTGAGCGCCTGGCATCCGGTGAGGGCAACGGCCGCCGCCGCGCAAACGGCCCAACGAAACATCATTTCGGCGTGTATCCCTGCTTGCCACTGAACACGAAGGCGCCTGGATCCCGCTCCAGCTTGGTGGCGATGACGTTCAAGTTTGCGGTGAGCTGACGCAACTCGCGAAGGGCCAGTGAGAACTCGGTCAGGCCGGTCTCGGTGAAGCTCTTGATCGGGCCCTTGTTCTCGACCACCAGCTTGTTGAATTGGCCGGCAGCGGAATCGATGTTGGCGAGCGCTGTCCTAATATCGGCGATGGTCTTGCGCAGCTCGCCGGGGTCCTTGCCGGCCAGCGCCTTGCGGCTCGCGGCATCCTGCGGGCCGAGTTCGAGGGCCACCAGACTGAGCGACTCTGCCAGCCCGTTCAGCGTGTTGAACGTATGGCGAAACTCGGTAATGGCACCCGGCAGCTCGGCCAGCGTCGTCTGGATCGCGCCCTCCTGCTTGGCGAGCGCCGTCGTTGTGGTCGACAGATTGCGCAGCGTGTCGCTGACGGCGCCGATGTTGTCGGGACTGAGAAGATCGTTGAGCCGGTCGACCGTGGTGCCGGCCTTCGACAGAAGCTCCTGGGCAGATGTGGAAGTCGCCTGAAGGAACGACGCGCCCTCGCGAATCTCCGGGTAGGGCTTCTCGCCCAGCTTCTTCTTCGGCTTGATCTGGTCGACGTCGAGCCGCCCGACGATCTGGATGTACGGGGCGCCAGCGATGAATGGCTTCTCGAAGACCGCGTAGGAGCGCTCCCGGATATCGATGCTCCAGTCGACGGCGACCGTCACCTCGATCTTCTCCGTCAGGCGCTCGCGCCCGGTGGTGCGCCTTGTATCGACCCGCGACGTGAGCTGGATGTTTTGCACCCGGCCGACACGCAGGCCGCGATAAAACACCGGCGAGTCGTTGGTCAGCCCCTGCACTTCACCGGAAAAAAGAATGTCGTAGTAGGCGTACGCTGTCCGATCGCCGGCCCGCAGCTTCCAGACGACGAACCCGCCGACGGCGACGATGAAAGCGATCATCGCTGCGCCGATCAGCACATAAGGCGACTTTCTTTCCATCGGACGCTACTTCTGCTCCTGTCGAGCTGCTCGCCCGCGCGGACCGTGAAAATACTCTTTAACCCAAGGGTGATCGTACACCAGCAACTCTTCCATCGTACCTACCACCACGCGCTTGTCGAGCAGGACTGCGATGCGGTCACACACGGCGTTGAGGCTGTCCAGATCGTGGGTCACCATCAGGGTCGTCAGGCCCAGGCTCCGGCTCAGGTTCTTGATCAGCTCGTCGTAGTGTGCGGCGCCAATCGGATCCAAGCCGGCGGTCGGCTCATCCAGGAACAAAAGTTCGGCGTCGAGGGCCAGGGCGCGGGCAAGGCTCGCCCGCTTGCGCATGCCGCCCGACAGCTCGGACGGCTTTTTCTCGCCGGTGTCGGGTGGCAGGCCGACCAGGGCAATCTTGAGGGCAGCGATGTCCCGCATCGTCTCCTCGTCCAAATGGGCATGCTCGCGGACCGGCACGATGATGTTGTCGGACACCGTGAGCGAGGAAAACAGGGCGCCGTCCTGAAACTGGACACCGGTCCGGGCCTGCATGGCCCGTTCCGCCTTGCCATGAAGGGTGGCGATATCGACCCCCAGCATCTCGATGGTGCCGGCGGTGATCTCATTGAGACCGATTATCGTGCGCAACAACACCGACTTGCCGGTGCCCGAGCCACCCACGAGCCCGACGATCTCGCCACGGAAGACGTCGAAGTCGAGCTTGTCGTGGATGACGTTGTCGCCGAACTGCGTGCGCACCCCGCGCAGCCGTAGCACGACGTCCCGGCCGTCCCTGTGATCGACGAGTTGACCGCCTTCGGCCATCACACGTTCGCCAACAGGAAGATGATCGAAAACACCGCATCCAGCACGATGACGCAGAAGATCGACTCGACAACCGCCTTGGTCGTGAGCTGGCCGACACTTTCGGCGCTGCCCTTCACCTGCAGGCCCTCGAAACAGCCGATGATGGCGATCACCATGCCGAAGACCGGCGCCTTGATCATGCCGGTATAGAAATGCCAGATGCCGACGGTATCACGCAGCCGATCGAAGAACTGCACGAACGTGAAGTCCAAATAGAACGTGCAGGCGACCGCGCCGCCCAGCAGACCGGCGATGTCGCCCCAGAACGTCAGCAACGGCAGCGACACCACCAGGGCCACGATCCGCGGCAGCACCAGCCACTCGATCGGATTGAGGCCGATGGTGCGCATGGCATCGACTTCCTGATTGACCTGCATGGTGCCGATCTGGGCGGTGAAGGCGCTGCCCGACCGACCGGCGACGATGATGGCGGTGAGCAGCACGCCCAACTCGCGGAACATGCCGATGCCGACCGCCTCGACGGTAAAGGTCTCGGCGCCGAACTGCTTGAGCTGCTGCACGCCCTGATAGGCGATCACCACCCCGATCAGGAAACAGAGGACCCCGACGATCACCAGCGCCCTGACCCAGACCTCGTACATCTGGCGAACCACGACATTGATGCGGAACCGGCGCGGCTGCAGGCAGGCCTCGACGAAGACCACGAGGATCTCGCCGAAGAAGGCGCAGAGATTGATGACCTGGTGATAGAAATGGACGGTGTTCTGGCCAACCTCCTCCAGCCAGTGGGCGAACCAGTTCATGTGCCGCTCGGGCATCGCGCTGCACATATTGTCCTGGACGACCTTGAACAGGTCGGCGTGCCTCTGCTCCCGGGTCTTCACCTCGGTGTCGCGCCCGCCGCCTGCGAGGAGCAGGATTTCAAGCGCGCCTGCCGTGTCGAGCCGTTCGACACCGCTCGCGTCCACGGCCCGCGCGGTACGCCCGGTGCCGGCCGCTTGCAGCTCCTTGGCGACCTTTTGCCGGATGCCGCGGAGATGGAGGACGGTCCAATTGCCGCCGATCTCGACGACCGGCTTGCCGGCGCGCATTGTGTAGTGAATGGTCGGTTCGACGTCGGACATTGGCGAGATTAGTCGCGGTCGCGGTTCGCGCTGTCAATCTCTCCTCATTGCCTCGCCTCCTCGCCGCTGGCACGATCCCCAACTGGAGGACTCGATGGGCAAATGGCCGGCTCTGGACAAGATCGAGATGATCGACGGTCCGATCGACGACAAGGGCTACGAGCAAGAACTGAAAGAGCTGCAGGAGAGGCTGCTGGCGCTGCAGATTCACCATATGAGGACCGGCGGGCGGGTGATCATCGGCCTCGACGGGTGGGATGCGGCCGGCAAAGGGGGCCTGATCGAGCGTCTCGTCGGCCACCTTGAGCCCAAGTCGGTCCATGTCTGGCGCATCGGCGCCCCGACGCCCTCCGAGCAGGGCCGGCACTATCTCTGGCGCTTCTGGCAGCGACTTCCGGCTCCCGGCGACTGGGCGGTCTTCGACCGCACCTGGTACGGCCGCGTCCTCGTCGAGCGGGTCGAGGGTTTCTGCGACAAGAAGGCTTGGAAGCGCGCCTACCACGAGATCAACGAATTCGAGCACGAGCTGGTCGACGACGGTGTGCGTATCATCAAGCTGCTCATGCATGTCAGCGAGGAGGAGCAGAAGAAGCGGATGATCGAGCGCCTCGAGGACCCCAGCAAGCGCTACAAGATCGGGCTCGAGGATTTCCGCAACATCGCCAAGCGCAAACAGTACCTCGAAGCTTACGACGACATGCTGGAGCGCACCGATACCAAGCACGCGCCGTGGCACGTTATCACCAGCGACCACAAGAAGCTGGCGCGGTTGGCTGGCCTGAAAGTCATCGCCGACGAGCTGGGACGCGGCGTGAAACTCACCGAGCAGGAACTCGCGCCTGAAATCGCCGAAATGGCCGGGAAGATGTGGGGTTGGACGCCTGGCAAGAAGAACGGCGCCAAGAAGTAATCCTTCGGTATCGGCCGAATGGTTGGGCGTGGCACCAGATGTTGCCACGCCCTAGCTTTCCACCATGATCGAGATCGAGAAAATGAAATCCACGGGCCCGTTCGCCGGCTGGTGGGTCGTCGCCGGGGCCTTCCTGTGCATGATGACCGGCTATGCCGTGGCTTATTCCTTTGCCGCATTCTTCGGCATCCTCGAGACCGAGTTCGGCGCGCGCCGTGGCGAGACCGCACTGGTCTTCTCGATCGCGGCGTTCCTCTATTTCCAGCTCGGCCTGCCCGCCGGCCTGATCGCCGACCGCATCGGGCCGCGCCCGCTCGTCATCGGCGGCCTGCTGCTGGTGGCGGTGGGCCTGGTGATCGCCTCGCAGGCCGTCAGCCTGTGGCAGATCTATCTCGGCTACGGCATCGGCGTCGGCGTTGGCGTCGGGCTCTCCTACGTGCCGAGTATCGCCGCGGTCCAACGCTGGTTCGTCCGCCAGCGCGGCACCGCAAGCGGCATCGCCGTGGCCGGCATCGGCGTCGGGACCCTGGTCGGCGCGCCGCTCGCCCACGCGCTGATCGCCGGCATGGGCTGGCGCCAGACCTATCTCGTGCTGGCAGCACTCACCGTAATCGGCGCCGTCGCGAGCGGCATCCTGATCCGTTCGGCACCGGAGCATTATGGCCTGGCCCCCGACGGCGATGCGCCCTCACCCGGCGGTGGGTCGGCACTTCCGGCCGGCCTCACCTTGGGCCAGGCGATGCGCACGGCGCCGTTCTGGGCGATCTACGTCGGTGCTCTTCTGATGTCGTTCGGCCTGTTCGTGCCGTTCGTGCACCTGGCGCCCTATGCCAGCGACCTCGGCCTGGGCGAGGGATTTGGTGTCCTGCTGATCGTCCTGCTGGGCGTTGGCAGCACGGTCGGCCGGTTCCTGTTCGCGAGCGTCACCAATTGGCTCGGCCGGCGGCTCTCCTTTGCCATGATGTATATCGGCGCCGGCATCATGCTGGTGGTGTGGTCGCAGTCGACCAGCGCCCCCGCCCTGATCGTCTTCGCCCTGATGTTCGGCGCCTTCTACGGCGGGTTCGTGGCCATCGCCCCCTCGCTCGCCGCCGACTATTTCGGCGGCCGCGCGCTCGGCTCGATCATCGGCGCGCTCTACAGCGGCGTGGCCTTCGGCGCCCTGCTCGGCGCGCCGGTCGCAGGCTATGCCTTCGACTTCTTCGGCTCGTACACCGGCGCGATCCTGGCCGGTTCGGCGCTTTGCCTCGTCTCCTTCGTCCTCACGCTCCTGACGCCGGAGCCGGCACGCTGGCTGGCGGCGCGACGAGGCTAGCCCGTCCGCCCAGCACGCCCGCAATCCAGGGCAGCGCCTCGGCCATCGCCTCCTCGAAGCGCCACGGCGGATTGATCACCGCCAGGCCGCAGGCGGCGAGCTTGCCCTGGTCCGCCTCGCCGTCCAGCCGCAGCGTCAGCGTCAGAAGCCGCGGCGCCGCGACCGAGCCCAGGAACTCGGCGACGGCGGCGGCGTCCTTGATCGGGTACCAGATCGCAAAGCAGCCGGTGGCGAAGCGGCGCAGGCCGTGGCGCACGGCGCGCGCCAGCCGCTCGAATTCGTCGGCCGCCTCGAAGGGCGGATCGATCAGCACCAGGGCGCGTCGCTCGACCGGCGGCAGCACCGCCTTCAGCGCCTGGTAGCCGTCGGCTTGGCGCACCTCGACAGCGCGATCGCCAGCGAACTCGCGCTTCAGCGCCAGCGCATCGCCGGGATGCAGCTCGCAGGCGACGAAACGATCGCCCGGCCTAAGCGCCGCGCGGACCAGGCGCGGCGAGCCGGGATAGCGCCGAGGTCCGCCGCCCGCCGCCGGCGGGCCGAACTTGCGATCGTAGGCCGCGACCGCCGCGAGATAGCGCACGACAGCGGCCGGCATGCCTGCGCGTGGCGCGGCGGCCAGGCGCGCGATCCCCGCCTCGGCTTCGCCCGTGCGTCCCGCCAGCTCGCCGCCCAGATCGTAGCCGCCGGCACCGGCATGGGTGTCGAGGACGAACAGCTTCTTGTCCTTGGACAACAGCAGCCGCAGCAACTCGCAGAGCGCGGTGTGCTTCAGGACATCGGCGAAGTTGCCGGCGTGATAGCCATGGCGGTAGTTCATGGGGCGCGTATAGCATCACCGATGGATCAAGGGGCACGGTATGTGCTTCAACCATCGGGAAAGAACGGGAGATCGCATGGCCACCTACGAACTGAACTCCTCCCCTGAGACCTGCCATTGGGGCTATTTCGACAGCCAGCTCAAGCCGCAGCTTCGCGTCAAGTCGGGCGACGTCGCCACCATCCACTGCGTTTCGGGTGCCGCCGAGATCCTGCCCGAGCCGCCGATGAACGTGCTGCCCGAGCATCGCGAGATCCTGAAGACGCTGAAGCCGCACATCGGCCGCCACATCCTGACCGGGCCCGTGCATGTCGAGGGCGCCGAGCGCGGCGACGTTCTGGCGGTAGAGGTGCTCGACATCAAGTTCCGCACCAACTGGGGCTGGAACGTGCAGCGCCCGCTGATGGGCACGCTGCCCGAGGATTTCCCCTTCTATCGCCTCACCCACCTGCCGATCGATTCCAACCGCGGCATCTGCACCATGCCGTGGGGCACCGAGATCCAGCTTCGGCCGTTCTTCGGCATCATGGGCGTGGCGCCACCGGCCGAATGGGGCCAGTGCAGCTCGGTCGAGCCGCGCGCCTTCGGTGGCAACATCGACAACAAGCATTTCCAGGTCGGCACCACGGTCTACTTTCCGGTGTTCGCCGACGGCGGCCTGTTCTCGACCGGCGACGGCCACGGCGTCCAGGGCGACGGCGAGGTCAACCTGACGGCGCTGGAAACCAGCCTCAGCGGCACCTTCCGCTTCACCGTGCGCAAGGACATGAAGCTCACCAACCCGCGCGCCGAGACGGCGACGCACTGGATCACCCACGGCTTCGATCCCGATCTCGACGATGCCGCAAAGGAAGCGCTGCGCGACATGATCCGCCTGATCTGCGCCAAGACAGGCCTCGCCGCCGCCGACGCCTACATGCTGTGCAGCCTGCAGGCCGACCTGCACGTGACGCAGACGGTCGATGGCAACAAGGGCATCCACTGCATGATCGAGAAGAAGATCATCGGCGGATAAGGTGACAGGGCCCCATCTTCTCGACGAAGCGGTGGCGCGGCACGACGATGCCGAGTGGGCGCGCCACGCCCTGGAGCTGATCCAGAACGACCAGCGGCGCTCGGCCGACACCCACTTGCTGCGGCTCGACCTCCCGGCGCTGGAGGGGATCGACATCTACCTGAAGGACGAGTCGACCCACCCGACCGGCAGCCTGAAGCACCGGCTGGCCCGTTCCCTCTTCCTCTACGGCATTTGCAACGGCCGCATCCGGCACGACACGCCGATCGTCGAGGCCTCTTCCGGCTCGACGGCGATCTCGGAAGCCTATTTCGCGCGCCTGCTCGGCCTGCCCTTCCATGCCGTGATGTCGGCCGCCACCTCGGCCGAGAAAATCCAGGAGATCGAGCGCCAGCATGGTACCTGCCACCTGGTGGCCGACGGCAAGGGGATCTACGCGGCGGCCGAGGAACTCGCGGCCGAGCTCGGCGGCGTCTATGTCGACCAGTTCACCTATGCCGAGCGCGCCACCGATTGGCGCGGCAACAACAACATCGCCGAGTCGATCTTCGAGCAGATCAGCCGCGAACGTTACCCGGTCCCGACGTGGATCGTGATGAGCGCCGGCACCGGCGGCACGTCGGCAACCTTGGGCCGCTACATCCGCTACAAGCGCTTCGCCACGCGCCTTTGCGTCGCCGATCCGGAGTATTCGGCGTTCTTCGAGGCCTTCGCCAAGGGCAACCCCAAGGCGACCTGCGATCGCGCCTCGCGCATAGAAGGCATCGGCCGGCCGCGGGTCGAACCGTCCTTCGTGCCCAACGTGATCGACCGCATGATGCGCGTTCCCGACGTCGCCTCGCTGGCGGCCATGCGCGTGCTGTCTCGCCAGCTCGGCCGCAAGGTCGGCGGCTCGACCGGAACCAACTTCTTCGCCCTCTGCCTGCTCGCCTCGCGCATGCGCGCCGACGGTCTCAAAGGGTCGCTGGTGTCGCTGATCTGCGACAGCGGCGAACGCTACGGCCACACCTATTACAACGACGACTGGATCGCGGCCCAGGGCTTCGATCTGGCCGCCAACGAGCAAGCGCTGCAAACCTTCCTGGAGGCCGGCACGCTGCTCATCTAGCGCAGGCAGCACCGATGGCCGGCGCCACACGGAAACCAAACGTTCATCGGCCCCACGAACCTGGTCTGGCGTCATGGGGCCGATGTCCGGCGGATGCAGCTCAGGTCTGGTTGCCCAGCTTGGTGCAGACCACGCCCAGCAGGATGGGCAGGGAGCTCATGACCGGACCGGCCGTGATCTTGCAGCTGGCCTCGTTGTAGCTCATGGACTGCTTGTCGCTGTAGTTCGAATACGAGGCGCCGAAGCTGAACGGTCCGATCCCGACGGACGTGCTCGCCTGGGCCTGGAACGTCTTGGCCACCGACGAATAGGCGGCATTCGACAGCGACAGCGTGATCGTCGGTTCGAAGCCCACGATGATCCTGGTGGGCAGCAGTGCCATCGACCCGCCGTTGCCGAAGAAGGTCGGCGCTCCGGGCAGAAGCTTGTCGTAGTAGCTCGCGACGGCCGCCGCGTCGTACCACTGCCCGGGGCCGATATTGAAGGCGCCGAGGCCGGTGAAGTCGACCTGGAGGCTGTTGGAGGAGTCGGACCAGTCGATATCCACCTCGCTGGCACTGGCCGAGCCCTGCCCCGAGACCCGCGTGAAGAAGTTCGAGTAGGAGAACTCGGCCTGGGCGCTCCATCCCATGGAGCTGTAGTCGTACGACTGGCTCTTCGAGGAGACCGTGAACGAGCCGCCGGCGTTGAAGGCCTTGTTGATGCTGTTGTTCTGCCACTGGGTGTACTGGGTGGTGAACGCAGCCAGGTTGAACGACGGCACGTAGTACGGAAGCGCGGTGGGCGGAGTAGGCGGCGGCGCCGCACCGGGCAGCACCGGCGTCGATCCGGCCGGCGCCGTGGCACCCGACACGGTCGGCATGTTGAACGCGTTCGCCGTGGTGAAATCGAGGCAACCGCCGCCACCCATCGCGGGACTCATCTTGTTCTTGTCCGCCTGGATGACCTGGTAGCCGGCGCCATAGGCCTTGGTCGCGAGGGCGTCGTAGGCCGACTGGGCACCGACCATGGCGGCCTGCGCCTGGAGGTAGGTCGGGTAGGAGGTCTGGATGAACTGCGGAAGGGTGAGGTTCGGGTTGAACTTCTGCGCCGTGACGAACGCATTGTAGCAATTCGTCTGCACCGTCAGGAAATTGGACTGCGCCGCGTTGAGGTTCTCCGCCGCGGTGTTGAGGGGCCCCACGATGTTAGGATCCGTGCTGCCGCCGAGATTGATGTTGCTCAGGAAGATCGAGTACGCGGTCGCGAGCTGGCTATAGGCTGCGTAACCGGGACCCCAGGCGGGGATTGTGTTGCCGATGTTGAAGATGTTTGCATTGATGACATTGGCGTTCGGATTGACGAGATCGACGAACAGCGTCTGGCCGGCCATGCACACGGCCTGGCTCGGGTTCAACTCGCCGACGGCCTGGTTCATGATCTGGCCGTTGAGCGAGCGCCAGAGCGCATCGGTGTTCGAATCGACCGGCGGCGCGGACGCCATCGCAGAAAGGTTCCGCGAGAGTGCGGTCGGTGCTTTGGCATGGCCATAGGGAACGGCGGCGCGCGCGGCTGGCTGGGTTGTCGGCATTTCTTCCTCCTGAATATGTGTTCGCGAAATCAGTCACACGTCGGTTGATCACACGTAGGATCGGGGCGGGGGATCGGGGCTGGCGTCCTGCTACCAGGAGATGGTCAGGTTGGGGGCGCCCGCCACCGGGGTCGTGTTCGCCACCCGGACTGTCGCCCCATTGACGGCAAAGACCACCGGAACACCGACCGCGGCGACACCGACGATCGGCGCACCAGCGCCGATCGCGACGGAGTAGTTGGCACCCACCCCAACGAGGGTGAGGTTTCCCGGCACGATGTGCGCACCAAGGTTCGCCGTGAAGCCGCGAGCTAGAACTTGATTAGGCATGGATTGTACCTTCCCTGGTTCCTGGGCACCCCGACCGGCTGGTCATTGCGGTGCGCGTCGCCGATAGATGTGCGGAATGTCGAACCGGACTTCCCCTCGTGAGGACGACTCTCCCTCCGCGTGCGGGAAACTATGACTGCGGATCGCGACACACATCGGGGACCCAACCTGATTCTCTGATGGGCGAATCCCCCATGCGGCAACGCGGACGGCGAGCGCCGACTCACGAAGCGCTCGCCCGCAGCACCCTCCGGATGGCACGCAACAACGCGTCCGTCATCTCCCGCTTGGTGGCATAGCCGCCAGCGCTGGGGGTGAAGACACACCGCCTATGCAAGGGAGTCTCATGAATGGTCAGCACCGGCAGACCGGTTAGGCCCGTGCGGACTTCCCTTACGAGGTCCAGGCCGTCGTCGTCGGTAAGCGAGAGATCGACGATCACCAGGTCGGTTTGGGCCGCCGCGATCGCATCGATCGCTTCACGTCGGCTGGCGGCTTGCACACAGACGACGAGAGCGGGCTCGCTATTGATCAGCGCCGCCAACCCACGCTGCGCCAGGGGATGGTCGTCGACGATCGGAATTTGTCGCTGCGGAACGCTAGCTGATCCTGCCATAGGGGATTCCCCCACCCCAAAAATGGGGAGCGGCCCCGATGCGCACATATGGACGTTTAGAAGTAACTCGGTCGCTCACTGACCTCGCGTGTCAGGAGGCAAACAATACAATCACCCGGGACGAGTAATTGTCCCGTGCAGCGAACCAGAAGTAAAGATACACCGAAACCGATGCGGAACCAGTCATGCAATTGAAGTGGTCCCGGTTGTCTGAACAGATTTTCCGCGTCGATAAGTGGAGCGTCTGCCGAGGTTAGGCTGCCACGCGGATTGGCAACAATGTGTAGT
>Ga0194051_1000910_pt1 | contig 16349 bp, 16 predicted proteins | sample SepL2320m_MetaG_FD_161275 | JGI IMG/M metagenome (GOLD analysis project Ga0194051, IMG submission 161275) | Anoxic zone freshwater microbial communities from boreal shield lake in IISD Experimental Lakes Area, Ontario, Canada - Sep2016-L239-20m | ecosystem: Environmental > Aquatic > Freshwater >... | reverse complement strand
GGCGCAAAGCGCCGAACCGGCCATCAGGGCCGCGCCGAACAAAGTAGCAAATTTCTTCATACGAGAGCTTCCTCCAGTGTGCCGGTCAGCCCGGCTTGTTGACATCGGGGGAGGATAAGCGCTCGTTGGCGCGCAAACGCATGGCGCGTGTCAAAGCTTCAAATTCCTCCCCATTTATACGCTTGTTATCGGTGAGGAGACGCTGATCGCAACGCTGTGCGGAACGCCGGCCGACCCGTTTTTTTATAAGCGCTGCAACAGATACTAACGGTTTTTTGCGGCGCGTCACTAGAGTTTTTCTACTAGCAACCGGGAAATTCCGTCATCCATCAGCCTTCCCATGCGGAAACCATCGCGGGAGACAAGCGCCCGCCGATGCGGATGGGGGCAATCATGGTCGCAAGGCCAGTGCGGTCATCGGTTTCCACCGCAACGCCCGCCACGGTTGCGGGCCCTTCGGCGGGGCGCATGCGCTCCACCGGCAGCTTGCGCAGGAAGCGCTGCAACGGCTCTTCCTTGCCCATGCCGATGACCGAGTCATAGTCGCCGCACATGCCGGCGTCGGACATGTAGGCGGTGCCGCCCGATAGGATCTGGTGGTCGGCGGTGGGCACATGGGTGTGGGTGCCGACGACGAGGCTGGCGCGGCCATCGCAGAAATGGCCGAAGGCCATCTTCTCGGAGGTGGCCTCGGCATGGAAGTCGATCAGCACCGCGTCGCAGGCGGTGCCCAGCGGGCAGGCCTCGAGTTCGCGGTCAACCACCGGGAAGGGGTCATCCAGCATTGGCTCGATCATCACCCGGCCCATCGCCTGCATCACCAGCACGCGCTTGCCGCTCTGGCTATCGATCAGCGCCGAGCCACGGCCCGGGCAGCCCTTGGGCCAGTTCACCGGCCGGAGCAGGTTGGGGTAGCGCTCAATGAAGATCAGCGCCTCGCGCTGGTCGAAGGAGTGGTTGCCCAGCGTCACCGCATCTGCCCCCGCCGCGAGGAAGCCGAGGAAGATTTCCTCTGTGATGCCGAAGCCATGCGCCGCGTTCTCGCCGTTCACCACGACGAGGTCGGGCCTGTAGCGTTCCCTGATCACTGGGAGTTCGCGCGTGATGGCATCGCGCCCGGCCCGGCCCACCACGTCACCCAGGAAGATCAGGCGCATGCGAAGCTTTCCCGCTCGGTCATCACATAGTCGAGCGGCGCATCATGGATGCCGACCGGAACCTCATCCACCATCTGCGCATGATAGGCGACGCCGATCGCCACGACTTTCTTCAGCATACGGAGCTTTTCCAGCGTGCGGTCGTAGAAGCCGCCGCCATAGCCCAGCCGGAAGCCCTTGTGGTCGAAGGCCAGCATCGGCACCAGCAGCACGTCGGGCACAAGCTCGGGCGCCGTCTCGAGTGGAACGGGAATGTCCCAGGCTCCGGGCACCAGCGGGTCACCGGGTGCCCAGGCGCGGAACATCAGCGGCTCCTCCTGCGCGATGACGATGGGCAGGCAGGTCTGCCAGCCGTCGCGGCGCAGCCGGTTCAGCATCGGCACCGTGGTGATCTCGCTCTTGTAAGGAATGAAGCCGGAAACGATGCCGGAGGTGATGCCGATCTCCGGTGGCAGGCCGCGTTCGGCCATCATCACGCCGGCGGTATCCTTCAGGGCCTCGTGGGCCTCCGCGCGGCGCTTCGATGCGGCGGTGCGCGCCTTGCGCTTCACTTCGGCGATATCCATCAAATCCTCAGGCCAGGGACGAAAACTGTGGCGAGCCACCATGGGCCGTGAGTGACTAACGATCCCGGGTCCCTACAAGTGTAGGTGGGCGCCGTGTGAGCAAGGCCACGGCCAAGCCCAGGGACAGCTCCCATTCAGAATCGCATAGGCCCCAGGGAAAAAATGTCAGCTCACGCACCGGGCAGCCCGCCGGGGTCTTATTTAGGTGCGATGGGGCTGGATGTCCATGAAAGAGCACGGCGGAAGCAGAATTGGAGGTTTCTACTTCCCCAGCGCCTGCGCCAGGACCTCGAGCCGCTCGGAGGCGAGCATCAGCCGCTCCCCCAGTGCCGCCTGCACTTCGAGTGCTTCCAGCTGGGCGTTGTTCTTCGCCTCGCGCAGGCCGTTCACCTGCTCTTCGAGGGTTTGTATCTTCGAGATCGCCTCGGACAGGCGGTCGGCGACCATCAGCCCCGCCATCACCAGCATGCGGATGTCGCCCACATTGCCGACAGTCGACTTTACGCGCTGCACCTCGTTGTCGAGAAGTTCGGCCAGGTCCCGGAGATGCGGCTCCTCACCTTCAGGGCACTGCATGGTGTAGGGACGGCCGTTCACCTGGACGATGACATGCGCCATTCAATCACTCCGGCGTGTTTGAGTGCAGAACTGCACGGATGCGGGACATCGCGGCATCGATCTTTCCGGCCGCCGTCTTGGACGTGTCGACGAGCTCCCCGGCCTTGCTGCGCACCAGATCAAGCTCATGCGCAAGGCGCGCCCGGTCACGCTTCAGGGATTCGGCCTCGCTCTCCAGTTCGACGATGCGCACCCGCCCGTCAGACTTGTTGCCGACCGCCTGTTCGACACGGCCGAGGGCCGCCTCGAACCGCTGGAACGCCTCATCCAGTTTCTGAATGTCCGACATCAAAGCCTCTGGTATAATTGCGGAATTTGACGCCCGTTACCGTCACGCACCATATGCCGAATGAGCGACTCACGCAACGCCCCCGATAGGCCGGGGCACAAGCCATGCACAAGCCATGGTTCCAATTGACTTGAGAGGCCAAGGCGCTATCACCTCGCCCATCTTTCAGCGCTCCAGAGGGACCCGCCCAGGCCATGACCCATTACACCGCCGAACAGACCCGCCACATGGCCAACGCCATCCGCGCCCTGTCCATGGACGCCGTGCAGAAGGCCAACTCCGGCCACCCTGGCCTGCCGATGGGTGCGGCAGATGTTGCGACCGTTCTGTTCACGCAGTTCCTGAAGTTTGACGCGTCTGACCCGCACTGGGCGGACCGTGACCGCTTCATCCTCTCCGCCGGCCACGGCTCCATGCTGCTCTATTCGCTGCTCCACCTCACCGGCTACGCCGACATGACGCTGGATGAGGTGAAGAACTTCCGCCAGATGGGCGCCAAGACTGCGGGCCACCCAGAGTTCGGCCACGCCACCGGCATCGAGACGACGACCGGCCCGCTCGGCCAGGGCATTGCCAACGCGGTTGGCTTCGCCATCGCCGAACGCCACCTCAATGCCGAGTTCGGTGACGACGTCGTCAACCACAAGACCTATGTGCTGGCCGGTGACGGCTGCCTGATGGAGGGCATCAGCCAGGAGGCGATTGCGCTCGCTGGCCACCTGAATCTCAAGAACCTCATCGTGCTGTGGGACGACAACGGCATCACCATCGACGGCAAGGTGTCGATGTCGGATTCGACCAACCAGCTTGCCCGCTTCGCGGCATCCGGCTGGACGGTTTCGGCCTGCGACGGCCACAACGCGGGTGAAATCTCCGCCTGCCTGTCGGCAGCACAGCACGCCGACCGCCCGGTGCTCATCGCCTGCAAGACCACCATCGGATATGGCGCGCCGACCAAGGCGGGCACGTCCGGAAGCCACGGCTCGCCGCTGGGGCCCGACGAGATCGCCGGCGCCCGCAAGGCGCTGGGCTGGAACTACGAGCCCTTCGTGATTCCGAATGACCTGATGGACGCCTGGCGCAAGGCCGGTTCGCGCGGTGCTACCGAGCGCGCCGCCTGGGCCGCACGCCTTGCCGCCAGCCCGAAGAAGCAAGAGTTCACCCGCCGCATGTCTGGCAAGCTGCCCGCCGATTTCGACGCGGTGATCGCCGGCTACAAGCAGGAGCTGGCCAAGAACCCACCAGCGCTTGCCACCCGCAATTCATCGCAGAACGCCCTCGACGTGATCAACGCCGCCGTGCCGGAGACGGTTGGCGGCTCGGCCGACCTCACCGGCTCCAACAACACCAAGTCGAAGGAGATGAAGCCGCTGGACGCCCACAATTATGGCGGCCGCTACATCTACTACGGCATCCGCGAGCATGGCATGGCCGCGGCGATGAACGGCTTGGCGCTGCATGGCGGCGTCATCCCCTATGGCGGCACCTTCCTCGTCTTCACCGACTATTGCCGCCCCTCGATCCGCCTCTCGGCCCTGATGGGCACGCGCGTCATCTACGTGATGACGCATGACTCGATCGGCCTCGGCGAGGACGGCCCGACCCACCAGCCGGTGGAGCATGTGGCCGCACTTCGCGTCATCCCCAACCTCGCCGTCTATCGCCCCTGCGACGCGGTGGAGACTGCCGAGTGCTGGCAGCTGGCCCTGAAGGACGAGACCCGCCCCTCGGTGCTGGCGCTGACCCGCCAGAAGCTGAAGCCCGCACGCATCGCCTACACGGCAGAGAACCTCTGCGCCAAGGGCGCCTATGAGATCGCTTCGTCGGACAGGAAGACGGACGTCGTGATCTTCGCCTCGGGTTCCGAGGTCGAGATCGCCATCGCCGCCAAGGCAAAGCTCGATGCGGCGGGCAAGCCCACCCGCGTCGTCTCCGTGCCGTCGATGGAAAACTTCGCTGCACAGGACAGGGCCTACCAGGCGAAGGTGCTGGGCACCGAGAAGCACCGCATCGCCATCGAGGCGGGCGTGCGCACCGGCTGGGACCGCTTCATCGGCGTCGATGGCACCTTCATCGGCATGACCGGCTTCGGTGCCTCCGCACCCGCCGAGCAGCTTTACGAGCATTTCGGCATCACCGCCGACGCGGCGGTGAAGGCAGCAAGCTAAGGGAGGGATCACATGCCCGGTTTCCGCACGCTCGACGACGTTAATGTTTCCGGCAAGCGCGTGCTCTGCCGGGTCGATCTCAACGTTCCCATTGCCGACGGCAAGGTGACGGACGCCACGCGCATCGAGCGTGTGGTGCCCACCCTGCGCGAGATCATGAACAAGGGCGGTGCCCTCATCGTGCTCGCCCACTTCGACCGGCCCAAGGGCAAGGTGGTGCCCGAGATGTCGCTCAAGCCCGTCGCGGCGGAACTGGAGAAGCACCTCGGCGTGCCGGTGAAGTTCGTGTTCACCGACTGGCAGACGGCACCGAAGCTTGACGTGAAGCCCGGCGAATGCGTGCTGATGGAAAACACCCGCTACCATGCGGGCGAAGAGAAGAACGACGAGGGCTTCTCCAAGATGCTCGCCTCGCTCGGCGACATCTACGTGAACGACGCCTTCTCGGCCGCACACCGTGCGCACTCCTCGACCGAGGGCATCGCCCACTTCATTCCCGCCTACGCGGGCCGTGCGATGGAAGCAGAGCTCAAGGCGCTGCAGCTGGCGCTCGAAACACCGAAGCGCCCGGTGATCGCCATCGTCGGCGGTGCCAAGGTGTCGACCAAGCTCGACCTGCTCGGCAACCTGGTGAAGAAGGTCGATGCGCTGGTGATCGGCGGCGCCATGGCCAACACCTTCCTGCTGGCCTATGGCCACGGCGTGGGCAGGTCGCTCGCGGAGCGTGACCTCGTCGATACCGCGCGCCACATCCTGCAGGCTGCCGAAAATGCCAAGTGCGCCATCATCCTGCCCGTCGACGGCATCGTGGCGAAGGAGTTCAAGGCAGGTGCCGCCTCGCATGATTATGGCGTCGACGCCATTCCCGCCGACGGCATGATCCTCGATGTCGGCCCGATGTCGGTCGACCGCATCAATTCGGCGATCGACGACGCCCATACGCTGGTCTGGAACGGCCCGCTCGGCGCCTTCGAGATCGACCCATTCGACCAGGCGACGGTTGCGGCCGCGAAACATGCCGCCAAGCGCACCAAGGCGGGCAAGCTCGTTTCGGTGGCAGGTGGCGGCGACACGGTGGCGGCACTGAACCACGCTGGCGTCGCGCAGGACTCCACCTACATCTCCACCGCTGGTGGCGCCTTCCTCGAATGGCTTGAAGGAAAGCCGCTGCCGGGCGTCAAGGCGCTGGAGAGTAAGTGATGGCACCCCGCTTCTTCCTCGCCGCACCGGAGGGCATCACGGCGCCCGCACTTCTCGCCTGTCTCAAGGCCGCCTGCGAAGCGGGCGACGTGGCGAGCCTGCTGGTGCCGGCATCCGTCGCCAAGGATGTGACAGCCGTGGCGCAGGAACTCGGCGTTGCCGTGCTGGTCTCGGGCGAGGCCCGCGATGCAGCACGTGCCGGAGCCGATGGCATCCAGGTCGAAGCCGACACCGAGGCCGTGGCCGCCGCGCGCGAGCAGGTGGGCAAGGACCGTTTCGTCGGCGCCCATGCCGGTGGCTCACGCCATTTCGCCATGGAGGCCGCCGAGGCCGGGGCCGACTACGTCGCCTTCGACCAGAAGGCCGCCTCGATCGGCGGCGAGCCGATCATCCGCTGGTGGTCCGACATGATGGAAATCCCCTGCGTCGCCTTCACGCCGGTGGAGCCTGAAGACCTCGACATATTGCTGCCGCAGAAGCCGGACTTCATCCGTCCGTCCGACGCGATGTGGCAAGGGGCGGATGATGCCCGCCGCATCGTCTCGGCGCTGTCGCAACGTCTCGGATAAACATGAAACGCACGGCCGCCGCCCTCGCCCTTCTGCTCCTCGCCACGCCGGCCGGAGCGGCCACCATCGCCGATGTCCAGAAGGCCTATGACGCGGGTGACTTTGCCACGGCCCTGACAGAGGTGAAGCCTCTTGCCGAAGCAGGCGACGTCACCGCCATGCGATTGCTCGGCCTCATGTACCGTCAGGGCCAGGGCGTGGCAGCTGACACCGACACGGCCATCACCTGGCTGAAACCCGCCGCCGACAAGGGCGATGCCGAGGCGCAATATGCCCTTGGCCTCATCTGGCTGAACCAGAAGGACGCGCGCTACGATTATGCCAAGGGACTGGGGCTGATGCGCCAGGCTGCCGAAGCGGGCCTTGCGGATGCGCAATACAACATGGGCCTGCTCGCCTCCGGCGCCTTCGGTGACGCGCCCGACTACGTGAATGCCGCCGACTGGCTGCAGAAGGCGGCGGCCCAGGGCCAGGTTGCCGCGCAATATAACCTCGGCGTGCTCTATCTCGAGGGCCAGGGCGTTCCCAAGGATCCGGTGAAGGCGGCAGAGCTCATTGGGGTAGCCGCCGACAAAGGCAACCCGGATGCCATGCTGGACTATGGCGTGCTGGTCTTCCGCGGCGAAGGCGTGCAGCAGAACGAGAAGATCGGCGCGCAATGGCTGATCCTCGCAGCGAAGCGCGGCAACCCCATTGCCCAGAACCGCGTCGCGCGGCTCTATGTCTTCGGCAAGGGCGTGGAGCAGGACCCGGTTGAAGCCATGAAGTGGAACATCCTTGCCGGCAAGGCAGGCCGCGCCGATGCGGAACTCGACTCGATGCTGGCGAAGCTCACCGATGCCCAGAAGCAGGAGGCCCAGGCCAGGGCTGACGCCTTCAAGCCGGTGGCGGTGAAGTAGGTCAGCGGAAGACCCAATTCATCATCATGGCCGGGCGAGACCCGGCCATCCTTTGTCGTCGCCACAAAAGAAGATGCGCGGGTCAAGCTCGCGCATGATGAGTGTTCAAGAAGTGGCGCGGTGGTCCAGCGCCCCTCAAACCTCCTTTGGAAAGTCCCTCAGCTTGAACTTCTGGATCTTGCCGGTGCTCGTCTTCGGAAGCTCGGTGAACACCACGTGCTTCGGCGCCTTGAAATGCGCCAGACCCTCGCGGCACCACGTGAAGATGTCTTCCGACGTCGCGCTCTTGCCGGGCCGCAACTCGACGAAGGCGCAGGGCGTCTCGCCCCACTTCTCGTCAGGCCGCGCCACCACGGCGGCCGCCTGGATCGCCGGGTGCTAGTAGAGAATGTCCTCGACCTCGATCGAGGAGATGTTCTCGCCGCCCGAGATGATGATGTCCTTGGATCGGTCCTTGAGCTGGATGTAGCCATCCGGGTGCAGCACGCCCAGATCGCCTGAGTGGAACCAGCCGCCGCGGAAAGCTTCTCCACTGGCCTTGGGGTTCTTGAGATAGCCCTTCATCACGATGGTTCCGCGGAACATGACCTCGCCCATCGTCTCGCCATCGGCTGGCACGCGCTGCATGGTGTCAGGGTCCATCACGGTCAGGTCTTCCAGCGCGTGGTAGCGCACGCCCTGCCGCGCCTTCTTCTGCGCGCGCTGCGGGCCATCGAGCAGGTCCCAGTCCTGCTTCCAGTCATTCACCACCGCGGGGCCATAGGTTTCGGTGAGGCCATAGAGATGGGTGACGTTGAAACCCGCCTCCGACATGGCTGCCAGCACCGGTTCCGGCGGGGGTGCCGCGGCGGTGAAGAAGTCCACCTTCTGCGTCAGCTGTTTCTTGTCTTCCGCCAGTGCGTTGAGGATGGTCGATATGACGATGGGTGCACCGCAGAGATGCGTGACCTTGTGCTCAGAGAGCGCTTCCCAGATCAGCTTGGGGCGCACCCAGCGCAGCGTCACATGCGTGCCGCCCACCACCGACATCGACCATGGGAAGCACCAGCCATTGCAATGGAACATCGGCAACGTCCAGAGATAGACCGGATGCTTCGGCATCGAAGCTGTCAGCACATTGCCCTGGGCCAGCAGTTAGGCGCCGCGATGATGATAGACGACGCCCTTCGGGTTTCCCGTGGTGCCGGAGGTATAGTTGAGCGAGATCGCCTCCCACTCATCCACTGGCCACAACCATTCGAACGCCGCATCACCGCTCGCCACGAACGTCTCATAGTCGATGGAGCCAACGCGCTCGCCTTCAACCGCGAACTCCGGGTCGACATAGTCGATGACGATGGGGTGGTGCCCCTGCATCAGCGCCAATGCATCCTTGGCGAGCTTCGAGAATTCCTTGTCGACGATCAGGATCCTGGTTTCCGCATGGGCGAGCGAGAAGGCGATGGTCGCGGCATCGAGGCGCGTATTGAGCGTGTTGAGCACGGCCCCCGTCATCGGCACGCCGTAGTGGCACTCCAGCATGGCAGGCGTGTTGGCGAGCAGCACCGACACCGTCTCGCCCTTCCGGATCCCCGCCTTGGCGAGCGACGAGGCCAGTTGCCGGCAGCGCGCATAGAATTGCGCATAGGTGGTGCGCTGTTTGCCATGGATGATCGCCGCCTGGTCCGGATAGACGGCGGCGGAGCGCGCCAGAAAGGTGAGCGGCGTCAACGGCTGATAATTGGCGGCATTCTTGTCGAGATCGGTCTCGTAGACGGACATCCGGGCACCCTTTGGTTCTTGTGCGGTTGTTCTAGCCCACACCATTCCGCCGTCAAAGCGAAGCCGAACTTTGGGCGAAGGCGTTGCGGAAGCGCGTGGCGGCAGCTGTCGTCTCCCAGCGCCGGGCGAGCCGGCCCGCGGCCCACCACATGGCAAGCGCCAGCGCCCAGCCTGCATAAGCATCCACCGCATAATGATAGGCAAGATGCACGGAGCCGACGAAGATCACCCCCACATAGGCCCACAGCACGCGCCTGATCCAGGCGGGCCATCCGGCACTCGCCAGCGCAAACAGCAGCGTCGTGCCATTGTGCATGCTGGGCATGGCAGAGACGCTCGCTTCCGCCGAGCCCTCGGCATGGAGTCGCCACAGCTCTTCCTGGGTGCTCACTGCCCAGATCGGCACGATATCATTGGCGCGGTGCAGATAGGTCATGAGCGCCGCGTAGGGGTCGGGCGTGAGGCCGAGATAGCCAGGCCCGTAGAAGCAGGGGCCGGCGGAGGAGAAGAGCACCGCGCACAGTCCGCCACCCACCATCCACAGCAGCATGAAGGCGAAGAAGAACCGGGTGCGTGGAGCGCCGGGCGCGGTCCTGAAGGCGTAGTGCAGCCATACGCTGAACATCACGACGAACCACAGGTTATAGAGCACGTTTAGGACGAAGGTGATGGGCCAGTGGCCGAGCAGCGGCTGCAGCCACTCCCATGGCCGCCGCCCGAAATGCAGCACCATGTCCAGGTGGTCGAGCGTGGAGTCCCAGGCAAAGGGCTGGAGCACCGGAATGTTACCCTTCACATTCGAGAAGGCATAGATGAACACCACAAGGCTCGCGAACACCGGCAGCCCCAGTGCCGTCGTTCGCGCGTCGCGCAGGAAGCGCCAGATCATGCCGAGGAGATGCAATGTCGGGTGCTTTGGCCGTTCCGTCATCGCCATCTGCACGAAGAGCGTGGCGACAAGCACGATGGCCACTGTCAGCAGCGTCGAGATCAGTACCAGCAGCACTGCGCTTTCCGCCGGCATGTCCATGTCCGGATAGTAGCTGCCCAGCAACAGCTGTGCTGCGGCGAACAGCAGGGCGAGCCCCAGAAGCGGGGCCTGCGCCCGCGTGCTCAGCCACAGCAGAATCCACAAGCCCGCGCCCATACCCCCTCCAAAGCGGAGCCATGATACGACCCAGAGTTTTAGCGGAGCTTGCCGCCGGAACGTGGAAATGGATTACGCCGACCCATACCAAAAGACGAGGCGGCGCCCCTTGCCAGAAGCGGGGCAGGATGGAGATAACCCCCTCACAATTGTTGCGAAAGGCCGCCGCCATGAGCCGCTATCACCAGACCTATGCCGCCTGGAAACAGGACCCCGACCGCTTCTGGGCCGAGGCCGCAAGGGGCGTCGACTGGATCAAGCCATGGAGCGACGTCTATGCCCGGGTCGACGGGCTCGACCGCTGGTTCGTCAATGCCGAATGCAACACCTGCTGGAACGCGGTGGACCGCCACGTGAAGGCCGGCCACGGCGAGCGCCTCGCCGTCATCTATGACAGCCCGATCACCGGCGCCAAGGCCAGCTATACCTACAACCAGCTCCTCGACGAGGTGGCGACGCTTGCCGCGGCGCTGGAGGACTTAGGGGTCCGCAAGGGCGACCGCGTCATCCTCTACATGGCGATGATCCCGCAGGCGCTGTTCGCCATGCTGGCCTGCGCCCGCCTCGGCGCCATTCATTCCGTCGTCTTCGGCGGCTTCGCGCCGCCGGAACTCGCCACCCGCATCAACGATGCCAAGCCCAAGGTCATCATGACCGCCTCCTGCGGCATCGAGCCCAACCGCGTCATCCCCTACAAGCCGCTGCTCGACCAGGCACTCGACATCGCCGCGCACAAGGTTGAGGCCTGCGTCATCTTCCAGCGCGAACAGGTGGCAGCCGAACTGAAGACCGGTCGCGACCATGACTGGGAGGGCATCTGCCATGTCGCCAGGGGCTTCGGGCGCAAGGCGGACTGCGTGAGCGTCAAGGCCACCGACCCGCTCTACATCCTCTACACGTCGGGCACGACAGGCCAGCCCAAGGGCGTGGTGCGTGACAACGGCGGCCACATGGTTGCGATGAAGTGGTCGATGGACAACATCTACGACATCAAGCCGGGCGAAGTATTCTGGGCGGCGTCCGACGTGGGCTGGGTGGTGGGACACTCCTACATCGTCTATGCGCCGCTGCTGCACGGGGCCACCACCATTGTGTTCGAAGGAAAGCCCGTCGGCACGCCCGATCCGGGAACCTTCTGGCGCATCATCTCGGAATACGGCGTCTCCGCACTGTTCACCGCCCCCACCGCCTTCCGCGCCATCCGCAAGGAAGACCCGGAAGGAAACTTCATCCGCAAATATGATCTCACCGCCTTGCGCACCCTGTTCCTCGCCGGCGAGCGCGCCGACCCGGACACGGTGAAGTGGGCCGAGGAGATGCTGAAGGTTCCTGTCATCGACCATTGGTGGCAGACCGAAACCGGCTGGACGATCGCAGGCAATCCGCTGGGTCTCGGCATGCTGCCGGTGAAGCACGGCTCGCCCACCGTGGCGATGCCGGGCTACGACGTTCAGGTGCTGGACGAAGGCGGCCACGAAGTGCCGCGCGGCACGCTGGGCGCCATCTGCGTGAAGCTGCCGCTGCCGCCTTCATGCCTGCCCACGCTGTGGAACAACGACGAGCGCTTCCGCAAGAGCTACCTCTCGCACTTCCCCGGTTATTACGAGACGGCGGACGCGGGCTACATGGACGAGGATGGCTACCTCTACATCATGGCCCGCACCGACGACATCATCAACGTCGCCGGCCACCGCCTCTCCACGGGCGGCATGGAGGAAGTGCTCGCCGGCCATCCGAACGTCGCCGAGACGGCCGTGATCGGCATTGCCGATCAGCTCAAGGGCCAGGTGCCGGTCGGCTTCGTCGTTCTGAAGTCCGGCGTCGACCGTCCCGCCGCCGACATCGAGGCCGAATGCGTGAAGCGCATCCGCGAGAAGATCGGCGCCGTGGCAGCCCTCAAGACCGTCGTCGTCGTGCCGCGCCTGCCCAAGACGCGGTCGGGCAAGATCTTGCGCGCCACCATGCGCAAGATCGCCGACAAGGAAGAGTTCAAGACGCCGGCGACGATCGATGATCCGGTCATTCTGGATGAGATCCGCGCCGCGCTGGGAGCGAAGGGAATCGGGGTCTAGGGACGCGTTCCCGCAACTCCCTCATTCATCATCGCCGGGCTTGACCCGGCGATGATGAATGGAGGGTAGTGATCGGACGGCCACCTCACCTCTCCGGCGCCACCACCGCCTTGTAGAGGTGCCACGTTGCGTGACCAAGCACCGGAAGCACCACCAGCAAGCCCAAGAACATCGGCAAGAAAGCCAGGAAGGTAAGCACCACAACAATGATGCCGAAGCCGATCATCGGCACGGGGTTCTGGAACACCGCCTTGAAGCTGTAGATGGAAGCCGTGATGAGGTCGATCTCGCGGTCCAGCAACAATGGGATGCCGACAACCGTGGTGCAGAACAGCACGAAAGAAATGCCGGCACCCACCGCAGTGCCCACGCAAAGGAAGCCAATTCCCTCCGGTGTCGTCGTGATGACGTTGATGAAGGCCTCCACCGACGAGAACGACTTGAAGCCAAGGAAGACAGCCAGCAGCATCCGCACCTCGTAGAGCCACATCCAGAAGATGAACAGCACGGCGAAGGCCATCCATGCCACCTGCCGCTTGCGTTGCGCGAAAATCACCAGGAGGATTTCACTGAGCTTCAGGGGTTGTCCCGCCGCGATGCGGCGGCTCGTCTCATAAAGACCAACCGCCACGAAGGGGCCGATAAGCGGAAAACCCACGGCAATGGGAATGATCCACCACGGCTCGTGATAGACCTTCAGCAGCAGGAAGATGGCGATGCCGCCGGCGGCATAGATGCCGCCGAAGAACAGCCCGATCAGCGGCGCCTTGAGGAAGTCCCGCCAGCCTGCGGCAAGTGCCGCCCGCACATCCGCGAAACCGATGGTGTTGATCTTCACGGCCGGAGGCCGCGGGGACACAGTGGTGTCTTCGGTGACGCTGTTCATGCCTTCTCCCATGGGCGGCCGCCTCGCCCCATCCGCACGCCGCCGTTCCCCAACCTCGACGCGCGATGGCAGGAGAATGCCGTATGGCGGCCCACGCCGCAATCCGCTAGGGATGCAGCGCAACATAAGATGCTGAATCGATGTCTCCCGCCTCCCTGGTCCGCGCCCGTTGGGCCATTATTGCTCCCTTTCTGGTCATGGGCCTGGTGATTGGCGCCTGGGTTCCGCATGTGCCCCTCATCAAGGAGCGGCTCGCCGTGGGGCCCGGAATCTTCGGCCTGGCACTGCTGTCGATTGCGGGTGGCGCCGTGGTGGCCATGCCCATTGCCGGAGTGCTGATCAACCGCCTCGGAAGTGCGGTGATGACACGGATCACCGGCGTCCTGTTCTGCGCGGCCTTCCTCGGTCCGGTGCTGGCGCCCAACCTTGTCGCCTTCGTCATCGGTGGCGCGCTCATGGGCATGTGCATTGGCAGCATGGACGTGTCGATGAACGCCCATGCCATCGCCATCGAAAAGGCGCTGCGCCGCCCGGTGCTCTCCATGCTGCACGGCGTCTACAGCCTTGGCTGCGTGTTCGGCGCCTTCCTTGGCGGATACCTGATCGAGGCGCTTGGCGGGCGCAACCAGGCCTTCATCATGGCGGCACTCTGCCTGGTACTGCACCTTGCCGCCGCGCGGTTCTTCCTGCCGGGCAGCGTCGACAAGGGGCTCTCAGGCTCGCACTTCGCGTGGCCAACCCGCGCCACCATCGGGCTGGGCCTGCTCTGCTACCTCGCCCTGATGATCGAGGGCTCGGTCATCGACTGGGCGGCGATCCTGATGCGCGAGAAATTCCTGGTCGAGGCCGGCGTCGCCGCCATGTGCTTCGCCACCTACCAGGGCGGCATGGCGCTGTCACGCTTCACCGGCGACTGGATCCGATTGAAGGTGGGTGCAGTCCCCATGGTGTTCGTCAGCGCGCTGTTGACGGCACTGGGCACGACGCTCGGCCTTGTCGCCCCCTCGCCCACCCTCGCCATCGTCGCCTTCACCTTCGCCGGCATCGGCATCGGCAATATCGCGCCCGTCATGTTTGCCGGCGGTGGCAGGCTGGAGCCCACGGCACCTGGCCGCGGCATCGCCGCGGTGACGACGCTCGGCTATACAGGCTTCCTCTCCGGCCCGCCCCTGATCGGCCTTGCAGCCCAGGTAACGAACCTCAACACAGCCCTCTTCCTCACCGTCGTCGCAGCGCTTATCATCGCCGTGTTTGCACGCGCAGTGAAGGCAGCTGACACCTATTGAGGGAGAGACGGCCATGACATTCGACGGCAAGCGGATCATTATCACGGGAGCCGGCCGGGGCCTCGGCGCGGCACTGGCGATCGTGCTGGCGGACAAGGGAGCGAACCTGCTGCTCACCGGCCGCAGCCGCGAGAACCTCACCGCCATTGCTGAAGCAATCAAGCAGCGCACCGGCCGCAAACCGGACATGCAGCTCCTCGACATGGCCGATGCCTCCGAGGTGACACTCTTCGCCAAGGCGCTGCGCGACCTGGGAAAGCCTGTTGACATCCTCATCAACAATGCCGCGCAATGGCTGCCGGGCCTCATGACTGAGCATGACGCACTTTCGATCAGCCAGACCATCGCCGCCAACGTCACCGGCACCATGCTGCTGACGCGCGGCCTCGTGCCGCTGCTCGAAGCCTCGGGCGCGGGCGACATCATGACGGTCGTCTCGATCTCCGGCCTGCCCAATGCCAGGCTGCAGACGGCCTCGGTGGCCTATGCCGCCAGCAAGCATGCGCAGGCCGCGATCAGCGATGGGCTGCGGCAGGAACTGAAGGGCCGCCCGGTCCGCGTGCAGGCCGTCTTCCCGCCCTACATCGAAGACCTGTCGCCGCTGGACCCTGCATGGAACACAGCCCGCGATGCCAATTCGGCGGTCACCAACCGCGACATCGTCGACACCATCCTCTTCGCCCTCGAGCGCCCGCGCCACGTGACGCTTGCCTCGATCATTATCGACCCCGATAACGGCGGCCTCACCTGAGCCCGCCAGTAGGAGCTGACACATTGAAACTGAAGAAGCGCATCGCCATCGTCACCGGAGCGGCCCGCGGCATCGGGCTTGCCATCGCCGAAAGGCTGACGAAGGATGGTGCCACGGTGGTGCTCGCCGACGTGCTCGACAAGGACGGCAAGGCCTCGGCGAAGAGGCTTGGCGGCGCCTTCAAGCACTGTGACGTCTCGAAGACTGCCGACGTCAAGGCGCTCGTCGCCTTCACGGTCCGGAAATTTGGTGCCATCGACATCCTCGTCAACAACGCCGCCGTTTCCGCCAACAACGACTTCCTCGATGTCACGGAAGCCGAGTTCGACCGCGTCATTGACATCAACCTCAAAGGTTCCTTCCTCATGCTGCAGGCCTGCGCGCGCCACATGGTAAAGCAGGCGCAGGCAGGCCGGAAGCCCGGTGCCATCGTCAACATGTCGTCGGTCAATGATACGCTCGCCATTCCCGGCATCGTCACCTACTGCATGTCGAAGGGCGGCGTCTCGCAGCTGACGGCCGCCACCTCCATCGCACTCGCGCCTCATGGCATCCGCGTCAATGCCATCGGCCCCGGCACCATCGACACCGACATGGCGCGTGGCGTGCTCGCGGACAAGGCGGCGATGGACCGTACCATGTCGCGCACGCCCCTTGGCCGCGCGGGACTGCCATCGGAAGTCGCCGCCATCGCCGCCTTCCTGGTGTCCGACGACGCAAGCTATGTGACGGGCGAGACGATCTATGTCGATGGTGGTCGCATGCCGCTGAACTATACCGTGCCCGTCAAGGGATGATCCGGCCCGGACAGGTCGCCGATCTTCCCGCCATCATGCGCATCCGCACGGCGGTGTCCGAGAACCATCTGTCGGTTGAGCAGATGGCGGAGATCGGCATCACCGAGAACTCGATTGCCACCGAGATGACCGAAGGCGACCTTGGCTGCTGGGTTGCCATAGATGGCGGCGAGGTCACCGGCT
>Ga0194051_1000901_pt1 | contig 16415 bp, 15 predicted proteins | sample SepL2320m_MetaG_FD_161275 | JGI IMG/M metagenome (GOLD analysis project Ga0194051, IMG submission 161275) | Anoxic zone freshwater microbial communities from boreal shield lake in IISD Experimental Lakes Area, Ontario, Canada - Sep2016-L239-20m | ecosystem: Environmental > Aquatic > Freshwater >... | reverse complement strand
GGGGATGAATTGATGAGTCTTATCCTCCGGACCGCGAGCCTCCGGCTCGCTCATGAATCCGAGCGAGCCGGAGGCTCGCGGTCCGGAAGAGGCTTGACCCAATGAAGTCCCTCGCCGGCATGCGGGTCGTCGATTTCACCAGCATGATCGCCGGTCCCTACTGCACGCGCCTGCTGGCCGACTGCGGCGCCGAGGTGCTGAAGATAGAAGAGCCGCATGGCGACCACATGCGCTCCCGCCCGCCACTGCGCGACGGCCACAGCACCTACTTCGGCCATCTCAATGCCGGCAAGAAGAGCGTCGCGCTCGATCTCAAGAGCGCCGAGGGACGCCAGGCCGCGCAGGATCTGGTCGCCGCGAGCGATGTCGTGGTCGAGAATTTCCGGCCCGGCGTCATGAAGCGCCTCGGCCTCGACTATGCGACGCTGTCCGCCACAAAGCCCGATCTCGTCTATTGCTCGATCTCGGGCTTCGGCCAGACCGGCCCACGCGCCGAGCAGCCGGCCTATGCGCCGGTGATCCATGCCGCCAGCGGCTTCGATCACACGCAGTTCACCTATCAGGATGGGCAGGAGAAGCCCGCCAAGACCGGCATCTTCGTGGCCGACGTGCTGGCCGCGGTCTACGCCTTCGGCGCGATCCAGACGGCGTTGATCGCGCGCCTGCGCCACGGCAACGGCCAGTTCATTGACGTCGCGCTGATGGATTCGATGATCAACCTGCTGGTCTTCGAATGCCAGGAGGCGCAGTTCCCGTCGAAGGAGCGGCGGCCGCTCTATGTGCCGATGCGGGCGCGCGACGGCTTCGTGATCGTGGCGCCGGTGAACCAGCGCAACTTCGAGCAGCTCGCCGACGCGGTGGGCCATCCCGAGTGGAAGACCGATCCGCGCTTCGCCACCGTCGCGGCCCGCACGACGAACTGGGATGCGCTGATGGCCGCCGTCGAGGGCTGGACGTCGACGCGCGCGGCGCGCGAATGCGAGGACCTACTGATGGCGGCGGGTGTGCCCTGCTCGCGCTATCTCACCATGTCCGAAGCGATGGCCGACCCTCAGCTCGCCGCGCGCGGTTCTCTGGCCACGGTGAATGACGGCGCCGGCGCCTTCCTGGTGCCGAACCCGCCCTTCCAATTCGCCGACGGATCGGTCGGCGTCGGCCCTGACGTCCCCGCGCTCGGCGCTGACACCGAAGCAACACTCCAGAAAATTTCCGGGAGGAAACAATGATGAAAAGACGGACGGGTCTTCTGTGTCTCGCTTTCGCCCTCGGCGCGCTGCCGGCCGCTGCGCAGGCGCCCTATCCCGACAAGCCGATCCGGCTGGTCGTGCCCTACGCACCGGGCGGCACCACCGACATCATGGCGCGCACCCTGCAGGAGCCGCTGTCGAAGGTGCTGGGCCAGCCGGTGATCGTCGACAACAAGGCGGGCGCGGCCGGCGCCATCGGCACCAAGCAGGTCGCCACTGCCGCGCCCGATGGCTACACATTGGTGTTCGGCAACAACGGGCCGAGCGCCATCGTGCCGCTGATCCAGAAGGACGTGGGCTACGATCCGATCAAAGACTTCGCGCCGGTGTCGCTGGTCTCGATCGCGCCGTTGACGCTGGTTGTCCATCCCAGCGTGCCGGCCAACAACGTCCAGGAACTGATCGCCTGGGCCAAGACGCAGCCCAATGGCGTCGAGTATGCGACGGCGGGCGCAGGCTCGTTCGGCCACCTCGCCACCGAGTTGTTCGGCAAGGAAGCCGGCCTGAAACTGATCCACGTGCCCTACAAGGGCCAGGCGCCGTCGACCATGGCGGTGCTGAACGGCGAGGTGAAGATGCTGCTCACCACCTCGTCGGACATGCAGGATGCCGCGGTCAAGACCGGCAAGCTGAAACTGCTCGCGGTCTCGACCGCCAAGCCCTCGCCGCTGATGCCGGGCGCGCCGACGATCGGCCAGTCGCTGCCGGGCTACGAGGCCGTCGTCTGGTTCGGCATCCTGGCGCCGGCGGGAACGCCCGCGCCGGTGATCGCCAAGCTGAACGCCGCCATTCGCGAGGTTCTGGCCAATCCCGAGCTGCAGCAGAAGTTCGTGGGTTACGGCGGCGTCGCGACCGCAAGCACGCCGCAGGAATTCGCCGCCATGATCAACGCCGAAGTGCCAAAGTGGAAGAGCGTGGTCGAGACGGCGAAGATCACGACGCAGTGACGCGACTCCCTGAGAGTACATCTCGACACAACAAATCTGTCATCCCGAACGAAGTGAGGGGTCTTTCCTGTAGCCTCAAAGATCCCTCGCTTCAGCGCGGGGGTTACCCCGCGCGACTCGGGATGACACCGAGGCTGAACGACGATGGGTGGGTGCGATTCAGCGTCCGCGCTTGTTGTCGAAATCCCAGTCGAGCTCGAAGCGGTCGCCCTTCGACTTGATGTAGGCGGCGTGCGGCGAGCCGAAATGGGCCGGCATCAGCAGTGCCCCCTGCTCCACGCAATCCGCCAGCAGCGTGTTGCGCGTGGCGCGGGCTAGGTTACGGTCCTCGCAGAAGACGCTGTTCCATTTCCATAGCGGCACCTGTACCGGATTGTGCAGCGAGTCGCCGGGGAAGATCGCGCGCTTGCCACGCGACTCGAGGTCGAGCCGGATCTGGCCCGGCGTATGGCCGGGCGCAGGCTTCAGGGTGAGGCAGCCGCACATCGCATGATCGCCCGATACGAACTCCGCCATCTTCGCCTCGACGATGGGCAGCACCGAGTCGTTATAGGTGTTGACCTCGAAAGGCACCGAGCCCGCCCGCTTGGCGACGGCGGCCCAATGATCGTGGTCGGTGCGCGACATCACGTATTTGGCGTTGGGGAAGGTCGGCACCCACTTGCCGTTCTCGAGTTTCGTGTTCCACCCCACGTGATCGACATGCAGATGCGTGCACATCACGTAGTCGATCTCCTCCGGCTGCACGCCGGCCTCGCGTAGCCGTTCCAGGTACTGGGTGTTCAGCATGTCGAAGCGCGGCATGCCCGGGCGCGGCTTGTGATTGCCGCTGCAGGCGTCGATCAGGATGGTGTGCTTGCCGGTGCGGACCAGCCAGGAATGGATCGACGTCATCAGCCGCCCGCTCTCGGCCTGGAAATAATTCGGCGCCAGCCAGTGCTGCTCGGCCTTGAAGGCGTCGGCTTCGAACTCCGGGAAGAAATCCTTGGCCGGAAAGCCCGGCCCCATCTGCTCTTCGATGCGGGTGACGCGGACGTCTCCGATGTGGCGGTCTTGCATGGTTATCTCCCCTTGAACGCGGGCTTGCGCTTGTCGAGAAATGCATTGAGGCCTTCGAAATGATCCTCGGTCGCCGCACAGGCCGATAGGCCCTCGGCCTCGCGGTGTGAGTGCTCGTCCCAGCTGTTGTCGAAGGAGTTGCGGATCAGGCTCTTGGCGACGCCGAGCGCAAAGGTCGGGCCGTCGGCGAGCTTGCGCGCCATCTTCGCGGTCTCGGCCGCGAGCTGATCCTTCGGGACTACCCAGTTCAGGATGTTGTTGTCCTTGGCCTCCTGCGCGCTGAAGCGCTCGCCTAAAAGCGCGATCTCGAGCGCCTTCCGCTCACCCACGACGCGCGGCAGGAAGTAGGTGGCACCGCCGTCCGCGCTGAGGCCGATGTGGCGGTAGGCCAGGGTGAAGAAGGAATCGTCTGACGCGATGGCGAGGTCGCAGTTCAGGATCAGCGACAGGCCGAAGCCCGCGGCGGCGCCCTGCACTGAGGCCAGCACCGGCTTGTTCATGCGGCGGATCTGGTAGATCGCCTGGTGCGCCTTCACGACGCGCATCTCGAAGCCCGCGAGATGGGCCTCCTTCTCGGTCGTCAGCGACTTGTGGAAACCCCTGATGTCGCCGCCCGCCATGAAATGGGTGCCGGCGCCGCGGATCACCACGCAGCGCACCGCGGGGTCCTTCTCGAACTTGGCGGAATGCTCGATCAGCAGATCGCGCATCTCCATCGACAGCGCGTTCAGCTGCTCCGGCCGATTGAGCGTCAGCCAGCCGATACCGTCTTTGACCTCGGCAAGAACGTGCGGCTCGGACATGCGGTTGTCTCCTCCAACTTCGATGGAGGAGCAGTCTGCCGCATCTGATCGCCGAGCCAATCGGCAATTTCATCCCATGGCTTGCGCGGCATCGACTTGCGGAAGAAGCCGAAATGGCCGACCGAGTCGGCGCCGAGGTCGGCCGGCGTGAGATGGAGACGTTCGACGGCGGCGTGCGGATAGTAGGGCCGCAGCGCCTCGACCGCGCTCAGGGGCGCGATCGGATCGTCGCTGAAACTCATCCAGCGCAGCGGGAACGTCACCGCGTGGTTGTGCGGGCGGAGCGGCCGGCCACGCACGTCGCAGACATAGTGGGGCGAGCGGCCCCAGCGCGCCCAGCTCCGCGCAATGCCCGCCGGCAGGTTCGCAGTGCCGACCCAGCTTCCGGGAAAGTGCCCCGTCACCGCCGTGAGACCCGGGATCAGCAGCCACCACAAGGTCAGCATGCGGAGCCGCCGCCGGCCGGGCGGCCAGTGGCGCCAGTGTCCGCTCTGGCTGCAGATCAGCACAGCGGCGGACAACTCGCCGATGTTGTCGGCGAGGCCCAGCACCTGGCCGCCGAAGGAATGGCCGATCACGGCGCGCGTGGCGCCGGGCGCCAGCCGCGCGAGGTGATCGATCATCGACGGCTGATCGACGCCGCCCCACGCCTCCATGGTTGCCGCAGGCGGCTTCTCCGAGCCGCCCATGCCGCGATAGTCGTAGGTCAGCACAGTGAAGCCGCGCGACGCGAGATGGCCGGCAAAGGCGCCGTAGAATTGACGCGCGATGCCGGTGCCGCTGTTGATCAGGATCGCGCCGCCGTTGGGGGCGGCTGGTTCGAACAGGGTGGCCGCGAGCTTCGTGCCGTCGCGGGCGGCGAGCGTGAGGTCCATCTCCGATCTATCGGCGCGCGGGGACCGCGCGACAAACGCAAGTCGCGGCGTCCGCGCTGAATAGCATTCAGCCCGGCTTCAGCTCCGCCAGCAGCCAGCGCCGAAGCGCTCGGATCGCCGGCAGGCCGCGGTCGCGCGCCCGGCAGGCAAACCAGATCTGGCCGCGCGCCGGCACCCGCGGGCCGACGCGCACCAGCGTGCCGGCCGCGATCTCGCTCTCGACCAGGGGATCGAAGACCAGTGCCACGCCGAGGCCATGCGCGGCGGCGCGCACCGAGGCGCCCATACCGTCGACCTGCAAGCCTTTGTGCAGTCCCGCGCGCTGCTCGAACGGCGCGGGATCGAGGCCGGCGCCGGCCGCCCAGTCGGTCCACGAGGTCCCGAAGGGAGCGACGCGGATCAGCGGCGCGCGCAGGATGTCGGCCGGCGCCCGGAACCGGAGGCGCCGCGCCAGCGCGGGTGCTGCAACCGGGACCGAATAGAGCGACATCACCTTTTCAGCGGCGAAGTCGGGCCAGTTGCCGTCGCCATAGCGCAACGCCACGTCGACCAGGCCGGTCTCCATGTCGGCCATGCGCGGACTGGCCTCGACCTGCAGTTCGATGCGCGGATGAGCGGCCAGGAACTGGCCGAGGCGCGGCAGCAGCCAGTGCGTGGCGAAGATCGGCACCGCCGACACCCGCAGCCGCTGACTGCCGGCGCCTTGGCGGGCAAGGGCGCGTGCGAGATCGCCGAAAGCGCGGCCGGTGGTCGAGGCGAGCAGCCGGCCGGCCGCCGACAGCACGACGCCGCGCGGCCCGCGCTCGAACAGTTTCTCGCCGAGCTGGCGTTCCAGGCCGGCGATGCGGTGGCTCACCGCCGACGACGTGACGTGCAGCAACTCCGCCGCCGCCTTGAACGAACCGGTGCGCGCCGCCAGCTCGAAGGCTTGCAGCGCGAGAAGATCGCGCGAGGTGAGCGTGGTCTCCTCAGCCATTGCCGGGGCTCGCCCCCAGCCCTTCGTCAGAACGCCTCGGCCGGGAGCGCCATCACGGTGGCCGCACCCGCCTTGATCTGGTGGTTGAGCGACACGGTCTGCGGCAGCACGCGCGTCACATAGAAGCGCGCTGTGGTGAGCTTGGCCTCGTAGAAGGCGTTGTCGTTGCCGGCGGCGAGGCCCTTGTGGGCGGCCACGACGATACGGTTCCACATGAAGGCCATGGCGGTGAGCGCCATCAGGCGCAGCAGGTCGGACGCCGCGGCGCCCGCCTCGTCCGGATTCTTCATGGCGTTCTGCATCAGGTAGAGGGCGGCGTCCTGGACGCGGCCCAGCGCCTTCTCCAGCGGCTCGACGAACTCCTTCATCTTGTCGTCGGCCTTGTGCTTGGCGACAAAGCCCGCGATCTCGCCCAGCAGGCGCTGGGCGGCCGCCCCGCCCTTCATCGGCAGCTTGCGGCCGACCAGGTCGAGCGCCTGGATGCCGTTGGTGCCTTCGTAGAGCTGGGTGATGCGCGCGTCGCGCACGAGCTGTTCGACGCCGTTCTCGCGGATGTAGCCGTGGCCGCCGTAGGTCTGCACCGCGAGGTTGGCGCACTCGCTGCCCATGTCGGTGAAGTGCGCCTTGATGATCGGCGTCAGCATCTGGATCAGGTCGTCGGCAGCGTCGCGCTTGTCCTTGTCGGGATGGCTGTGCGCCTCGTCGATCAGCAGGCCGACCCACAACGACAGCGCGCGGGCCGCCTCGGTGAACGACTTCTGGATCATCAGCATGCGACGGACGTCGGGATGCACGATGATCGAGTCGGCCGGGCCATTGGCGTTCTTCGGTCCGGTGAGCGAGCGTCCCTGCAGGCGGTCGCGGGCATAGGCGACGGCGCTCTGGTACGAGGTCTCGGCGATGCCGAGGCCCTGCATGCCGACTCCGAGGCGGGCCGCGTTCATCATCACGAACATGGCGGGCATGCCACGATTGAGTTCGCCCACCAGCCAGCCCTTGGCGCCATCGAGGTTCATGACGCAGGTGGCGTTGGCCTTGATGCCCATCTTGTGTTCGATGGCGCCGCAGCGGATGCCGTTGCGCTCGCCCACGCTGCCATCGGCCTTGGGAATGAACTTCGGGACCAGAAAGAGCGAGATGCCCTTGGTGCCACCCGGCGCATCCGGCAGGCGCGCCAGCACGAGATGCAGGATGTTCTCGGTGAGGTCGTGCTCGCCGGCCGAAATGAAGATCTTGGTGCCGGTGATCGCATAGCTGCCGTCGGCCTGCAGCTCGGCCTTGGTGCGGATCAGGCCGAGATCGGTGCCGCACTGGGGCTCGGTCAGGCACATGGTGCCCGACCAGGTACCGTCGGTGAGCTTGGGCAGGTACTTCTTCTTGAGGTCGTCCGAACCGTGGCGCGACAGCGCCTCGTAGGCGCCGTGGCTGAGGCCCGGATACATCGCGAAGGCCTGGTTCGAGGCGGTGAACATTTCCTGCAGCGCGAAGCCCACGGTGGCCGGCAGGCCCTGGCCGCCGTACTCGGGATCGCAGGTGACGGCGGTCCAGCCGCCCTCGCGGAACATGTCGTAGGCGTGCTTGAAGCCCTTGGGCGTGCGCACGACGCCGTTCTCGTAGGTGCAGCCTTCCTCGTCGCCGGTGCGGTTGAGCGGGAACAGCACGTTCTCGCAGAGCTTGGCCGCCTCCTCGATGATGGCGTGGATGGTGTCGGGCGTGGCGTCCTCGTAGCCCGGCAGCTTGGCGAGCTGCGACACGTCGAGCACCTCGTTCAGCACGAACTGGATATCCTTCAGCGGCGCCTTGTAGACGGCCATGGTTTCCTCCGTGAGTTTCTTGTCAGCTTTGCGGTCTAGTCGCTTTCCGGGTCCACGCCGCGCTGCTTCAGCTCGGCTCCAACTTGTGATTCGACTTCCTTGAATTCGGCAATCTGTGCATCGAGGTCACGACGCTTGGCCTCCAGGTCGGCCACGTGGCTGCGGCTGCGGCGCAGGAGCTCGCGAAGCTGTTGCACGCCGGTGCGGTCGACCTGATAGAGATCGAGCAGCTCGTGGATTTCGGCAAGCTTGAAGCCAAGCCTCTGGCCGCGGCGAATCCAGCCGAGCCGCGCGCGGTCGCCGGCGCTGTAAAGCCGCTGCGTGCCCTGGCGGCGCGGCTTGATCAGCCCCTCATCCTCGTAGAAGCGGATGGTGCGGGGCGTCACGGCGAACTCGCGCGCCAGTTCGGCGATGCTATAGATACGCTGACTGTCGCGGATTGTGGGGCTCTTGGCCGTGGAAGCGGCCGGCGGGGCGGCGACGGACATGATGGTGTCTTCATAGTTAACGTTTACGTAAACGTCAATGTAGGGTTACGTAAACGGAAGGGAGAGAAATGGCGATCTATCAATTGGGCGACAAGAAGCCGGTCATCCCCGACTCCTGCTACGTCTCGGAGGAAGCGACGCTGATCGGCGACGTCATCCTGGGCGAGCGGGTGAGCATACTGTTCGGCGCCGTCCTGCGCGCCGACAACGAGCCGATCACCATCGGCGACGACAGCAACGTGCAGGACAACTCGGTGCTCCACACCGACCCCGGCGCGCCGCTCAACATCGGCAAGGGTGTGACGATCGGCCATTGCGTGATGCTGCATGGCTGCACGATCGGCGACGGCGCGCTGATCGGCGTCGGCGCCGTGGTGTTGAACCATTCGGTGATCGGCAAGGACAGCCTGGTCGGCGCCGGTGCCGTGGTGACCGAAGGCAAGACCTTCCCCGACCGCGCCGTGATCTTCGGCTCGCCGGCCAAGGCCGCGCGCGAGGTCACCGAGGACAACGTGCAGCGACTGCGCATGAGCGCCGCGAGCTACGTCCGCCGCGGCGCGCAGTACAAGAAGGACCTGAAGCGCATTGGGTAGCGGCTGGAAAAAGGGATAGGATTGGAGCATGACCATCACCCTTGCCCGTGAGCAGCAGGAATGGCTGGAGTCGCAGGTCAAAGCTGGCGTCTACAGCAGCGTTGACGAAGCGGTGGCTGACATCGTTTCGCAGCGCATGCGATTCGAGCAACTCGTACAGGCGGAACAGCCGTTCGATAAGCTCGAGCGCCTTGGGTAGCCCTTGCTTCCATGTCGTCCTGAGCGCAGCGAAGGACCTCACGTCGGCAACGCACCCGGTAGCCGTGCCATGAGAGCCTTCGCTGCGCTCAGGATGACAAGAAGTCGTTCGCCATGATCACCACGCTCGACCATCTCTTGATCGGCGGCTCCGTCGGAGCCTACGAGACGCTGCTGGGGCGGCGCGCGACCGGCGGCCGGCTGCGCACCGGCAATGTCGGGCTCGCTTTTGCCGGCGGTGGGCCCGGACTTCAGTCGATGACGTTCGCGACGGGCGACGTCGGCAAGGCGGCGACGCTGCTCGAGCGGCGCGCGGTGGCCGTGACAAGGGACGGAGATGCGCTGGCGCTCACGGGCCATGGCGTGGCGATCAGGCTCACCGCCAAGGGCAGCGATGCGCCCTCGCCTTTCACGGATGACGAAGCAGCGTGCGTCTCCGCGCTCGACCACGTCGTGGTGCGCACACCCAATCCCGAACGGGCGATCGCCTTCTATGCCGGGCGGCTGGGGCTCGATCTTCGGCTCGACCGATCCAATGAGAAGTGGGGCGCGCGGCTGTTGTTCTTCCGCTGCGGCGATCTGGTGGTCGAGATTGCGCACGATCTGAAGAAGGGTGTGTCGGACGCGCCCGACCAGCTCTGGGGACTTTCGTGGCGCGTGCCCGACGTCGCCAAGGCCAACGCCCGCCTGAAGGCAGCGGGCCTCGACGTCAGCGAACCGCGCGATGGCCGCCGGCCCGGTAGCCAGGTCTTCTCGGTGAAGGACAAGGCCGAAGGCGTGCCTACCCTGGTGATCGGTGGCGTGGGGCGATGGTAAGGGGGCGCTGGTAAAGCCGCCGGGCAGCATGCAATGCTGTCACAAAATCGTCATAAGCGGAGGAACTCATGCGGCTCGCCACGATCGTTCTCGGCGCACTCGTCCTCGCCTCGCCTGCCTCGGCGCAGGGCGTGGTGAACGTCTACTGCTCGGTGCAGGTCGAGTGGTGCACGCTGGCCGCCAACGAATTCCAGAAGGCGAGCGGCATAAAAGTCTCGATGTCCCAGAAGGGTTCGGGCGAGACCATCGCGCAGCTCAAGGCCGAGGCGCAGAACCCCAAGGGCGACGTGTGGTTCGGCGGCACCGGCGATCCGCACCTCCAGGCTGCCGAAGAAGGACTGACCGAAGCCTATAAGTCACCGCGGCTCGCGGACCTGCATCCCTGGGCGGTGAAGCAGAACACCGATTCGGGCGGCAAGACGGTCGGCATCTATGCCGGTGCGCTGGGCTTCGGCTTCAACACCGAGCTGCTGGCGAAGAAGAACGTCAAGGCGCCGGCCTGCTGGGCCGATCTGCTGAAGCCGGAATTCAAGGCCGAGATCCAGATGGCCAATCCCAACTCCTCCGGCACCGCCTATGTGGCGATCGCCACGCTGGTGCAGCTGATGGGCGAGGAAGAGGCCTTCAAGTACCTGAAGAAGATGCACGCCAACATCAACGCCTACACGCGCTCGGGGACTGCGCCGATGAAGGCCGTGGCGCGCGGCGAGACCATGGTTTCGATCAGCTTCGTCCATGATGGCGTGACCGAGGCGCTGGCCGGCTTCCCGGTGAAGACCGCGACGCCGTGCGAAGGCACCGGCTACGAGATCGGCTCGATGAGCCTGATCAAGGGCGCGCGCAATCTCCCCAACGCCAAGAAGTTCTACGACTGGGCGCTCACGCCCGACGCACAGAAGCTCGGCGCTCAGGCCAAGCAGTTCCAGGTGCCGTCGAACAAGGCGACGCCGCTGCCGCCCGAGGCGCCGAAATTCTCCGACATGAAGCTGATCGACTACGACCAGGCCAAGTACGGCAAGTCGGCCGAGCGCAAGCGCCTGATCGCGCGCTGGGACAGCGAAGTGGGCACCCTGCCGAAGCCGTAGCGGCCGAACACCGATGAACTCGCGTGCGCCCGTGTCGTGGTCAGCGGCGTGGTCGGCGGCGGGCTTGCTCGCCGCCATCGTGCTGCCCTGGTACGCGCTGCAGGAAGGCCTCGATTCAGGCGCGTGGTTCGGCGGCCTGTGGTCGTCAGAGGATTACGCCAGCGCCCTCGCCCAGGTCGTCGAACACGGAAAGTGGTGGCTGGCGCCGGTGCTCGCGGCGCTCATGGCCTGCCTCGCCGCCGCGTTGGTGCCGGCAACACGCCAGCGCCGCGGCACGCTGCTGCTGATCGCCAGCACGACGGGACTTCTGCTGTTCGTGGTCCAGGCGCTCGGCATCGGGTTGCGCGGCTGGACCGCGGGCTGGCTCACGACAATGTTCGGCGAACTCGATACACGCCAGGTCGGCCTTGGTGCCGGCGGCGCCGTAGTACTGGTGGCACTGCTCTCACTGCTGTCCATCGGGTTGGCGCTGCGCGGAAACTTCGGCGGCGATGCCTTCGTTGCCGGCGCGGTGACGACGGTGGCGGCCTCGATCGTGCTGTTCACCGCCTGGCCGATCCTGCGCATCCTGGTGCAGGCCTTCCAGGACGGCGACGGACTTCTGGCGCCGGCATTGCTGGTCGAGCGGTTGGCGACGGAGAAGATCTGGAGCCTGCGCTGCCTCTCCGGCGGCGGCCGCTGCGGCGTCGCCTGGAACACGCTGTTCCTGGCGCTGGGCTGCGGTGCCGGCACGACGGCGCTGGGGCTCGCCTTCGCCTTGATCGTCACGCGCACCTCGTTCGGCTTCAAGAAGACGCTGCGCGTGCTGACGGTGCTGCCGATCGTGACGCCGCCCTTCGTCATCGGGCTGGCGCTCATCCTGGTGTTCGGCCGATCCGGCCTGGTCAACCAGTTCCTCGAATGGTCGATGGGCATCGAGCCGACGCGCTGGATCTACGGCTTCCAGGGCGTGTTCCTGGCGCAGCTCTTCGCCTTCACGCCTGTGGCGTTCCTGGTCCTGATCGGTGTCGTCGAAGGAGTGAGTCCCACGCTCGAGGAAGCCTCGCAGACGCTACGTGCCGATCGCTGGGCCACCTTCGCCACGGTGTCGTTGCCGCTGATGCGGCCGGGCCTGGCCAACGCCTTTCTCGTCGGCTTCATCGAGAGCATCGCCGACTTCGGCAACCCCATCGTGCTGGGCGGCGACTACGGCGTGCTCTCGACCGAGATCTATTTCGCCGTGGTCGGCGCGCAGCTCGACTACGGCCGCGCGGCCTCGCTGGCGCTGCTGTTGCTGGTCTTCGCCCTGGGCGCCTTCTTCCTGCAGCGCCGCATCGTCGGTACCGGCTCCTACGCCACCATCTCGGGCAAGGGAGACTCAGGGCTCCCGACGCCGCTGCCCGACGCCGCACGCCGCGCCGCCGCCTGGGTGGCGCTGCCGTGGGCCGCCTTCACGCTCATTCTCTACGGCTTTGCCTTCGTCGGCGGTTTCGTAAAGGTATGGGGACGCGACTACACGCCGACGCTCGATCACTACGCCAAGGCCTTCGCCGTCGAGCGCACCGCCGACGGTCTGATCTGGACGGGGGCCGCGTGGAACTCGTTCTGGACGACCCTGAAGCTCGCCGCCATCGCGGCCCCCCTCACCGCCGCACTCGGCCTGATCGCCGCCTGGCTACTGGTGCGCCAGCGGTTCACGGGCCGCGGCACGCTGGAATTCGCCACCATGCTGAGTTTCGCCGTGCCGGGCACAGTGATCGGCGTGGCCTATGTCTTCGCCTTCAACGTGCCGCCGATCGAGATCACCGGCACGGCAATGATCATCGTGCTCTGTTTCATCTTCCGCAACATGCCGGTGGGTGTGCGCGCCGGCATGGCGGCGATGAGCCAGATCGACCGCAGCCTCGACGAGGCCTCGCTGACACTGCGCGGCCGGGCGCCGCAGACGCTGGTCTATGTCGTGCTGCCGCTGCTGCGGCCGGCCATCGTCGGCGCCCTGGTCTACGGCTTCGTGCGCGCGGTGACGACGGTGAGCGCCGTGGTGTTCCTGGTGACGGCTGAGTACGAGCTTGCCACCACCTACATCATCCTGCGCGTCATCAACGGCGACTACGGCCTCGCCATCGCCTATAGCTGCGCGCTGATCGTCCTGATGCTGGCCGTGATCCTGCTGATCCAGTTCGCGGTCGGCGACCGGCGGCTCGGGCGGCGCGCCATAGCACTCAGAGGAGGCCGCGCGTGAGCGTCGAATTCCAAGGCGTGGTGAAGCGCTACGGCGAGGCGACCGCCGTCGCCGGCATCAGCTTCACGGTCGAGGCCGGCACGCTGGTGACCCTGCTCGGCCCCTCGGGCTGCGGCAAGACGACGACGCTGCGCATGATCGCGGGCCTCGAATTGCCGAGCGAGGGCCGCATCGCGATCGCCGGCCGCGATGTCACCACGCTCGGCGCCACCCAGCGCGACGTCAGCATGGTGTTCCAGTCCTACGCCCTGTTCCCGCACATGAATGTGCTCGAGAATGTCTGCTACGGGCTCCGCCGCTCCGGTCAGTCGCGGAACGACGCCGCCCGGCACGCGCGCGAAGGCCTGCTCCAGGTCGGGCTGGAATGTTACGAAGAGCGCCAGCCGTCGGAACTGTCAGGCGGCCAGCAGCAGCGCGTCGCCGTGGCGCGCGCGCTCGTGCTCAAGCCCTCGGTGCTGCTGTTCGACGAGCCGCTCAGCAATCTCGATGCCCGCCTGCGCCGGCAGATGCGCGAGGAAATCCGCGAGCTGCAGCAGCGGCTCGGCCTCACAGTGGTCTATGTGACGCACGACCAGCAGGAAGCGATGGCCGTCTCCGACCGCATCATCGTCATGAACGCGGGCCGCATCGAACAGCAGGGCAGCCCGCGCGATCTCTACGAAAGGCCAGCGACGCCATTCCTCGCGCGCTTCATGGGCGAGTCCAATCCAGCGCGCGGCGTCCTGCGCCGCCTCGATCCCGCGACCGTGCGGGTGCGGCTGGGCGCCTGCGAGATCGATGTCGCCAACGCGACCGCCGGCGACGGCGAGGCCACGGTGGCGATACGGCCCGAGGCCATCGCGGTCGAACGCCCGGCCGATGCCCCTCCAAACAAGGGGGCCGCCAACAACCTGGCCGGCACGATCGCCAAGGCAAGCTACCTCGGCACGCATATGGAATATTCCATCGACACCGCGGCAGGCGTGCTGTTCGCCACCTGCCCGCACGTCGACCGTCCCCTGACGGCGGGCGATCCGGTCGCGCTGCGACTGGCGCCCCGGGGCGTCATCGTGGTTGAAGGCTGAATGCATCGTCTCACCCTCCTCGCCTTCCTGGTTCTCGCCGCCTGCGCCGCGCCGCCAGCCACGACGCCGAAATCGGCCGCAGGCCTCGCCCCGCTCGGCCCCTGCCCGCCATCGTCATGGAAGCCCGAGGCGCCGCCGCCCACGGCGAGCGCCAAGACCTCGATGGTGCTGCTGGCGGTCGGCGAATGGGCGCGCTTCGGCCGCCAGGTGATCACCTATTCCGCGAACGCACCGCCGCGAACCGAGCAGTTGGGCGTCAAGGAGCGCGACGCGCCCGAACGCATCCACGACTATTGGGCAAGCGTCGGTCATCCCGAGCGCAGCGGCCTCGACGACGTGGCGTGGTCGGCGGCCTTCATCTCGTGGGACATCCAGAGCGCCGGCGTGTCGCGCGATCTCTTCTGTCCCGACCAGCGCCACACGATCTATGTCGAGCGCCTGGTCGAGCGCGCCAAACAACCGGGCGCCGCCTTCATCCCCCGGCCACCCCGGGAACGCGCGCCGCAGGTCGGCGACCTGATCTGCGCCTCGCGCAGCGGCAGCGGCACGACGCTCGACAACCTCAACCGCGGCGCCGGCCACTGCGACATCGTGGTCGAAGTCCGGCCCGGCGAGGCCCATGTCATCGGCGGCAACGTCGGCGACTCGGTCAGCCGCAGTGTCTTTCCACTGGACGGCGGCGGGTTTTTGTCGCCCATTTCCGCCCGTCCGGTATTCACCGTGATCGAGAATCGTCTGCCCTAGGGAACGTCAATGTCTCGGCTGTCGCTCTACGACTACGTCATCATCGGGGCCGGATCGGCCGGCTGCACCATGGCTAGCCGGCTTGCCGCCAAGGATGGATTGCGGATCCTGGTGCTCGAGGCCGGGCCGCCCGATTCGTCGTTCATGCTCAAGATGCCGGCGGGTTTCGCCAGCCTGGGCGACAAGACGCCCTACAACTGGCGCTACGAGACGACGCCGCAGAAGCACTGCAACGACCGGCGCATGTACTGGCCACGCGGCAAGACACTGGGCGGCTCGTCTTCGATCAACGCCATGCTGTACGTGCGCGGCAATGCCTGGGACTACGACCAGTGGCGCCAGCTCGGCAACGAGGGCTGGAGCTACAACGACGTCCTGCCCTACTTCAAGAACGCCGAGAACAACGAGCGTGGTGGCGACGACTTCCACGGCGTCGGCGGCCCGCTCAACGTCGCCGACCAGGTCGATCCCTGCAAGCTCAACGAGGGCTTCCTGAAGGCCGCTGAGCAGGCCGGCCACACGCGCGTCGCCGACTTCAACGGCGCCCAGCAGGACGGCGTCGGCTACTACCAGGTGACGCAGAAGGACAAGAAGCGCTGGAGCACGGCCAGCGCCTACCTGCGGCCGGCGGTCGAGCGCGGCAACTCCCACCTCGAGATCATCACCGGCGCGATGGTCGAACGAATCATCTTCGACGGCGGCCGCGCCATGGGCGTGCGCTACGTGGTCGACGGCCGCGACGAGGTCGCGCGCGCCAACCGGGAGATCATCCTGTGCGGCGGCGCGGTGAATTCACCGCAGCTGCTGCTGCTCTCGGGCGTCGGCCCGGCCGATCACCTGAAGTCGCTGGGCATCACGCCGGTCATCGACCTGCCCGGCGTCGGCGGCAATCTGCAGGACCATCTCGACGCGGCCGTGCTGCAGTTCTGCAAGACGCGCGACACCTACGACACCGCCAACAAGCTGGTCTCGCTCTACCAATATGTCGTGAACAAGAAGGGCCCCGGAACCTCGCCGATCGCCGAGTCGGGCGGCTTCCTGAGCACGCGCCCGGGCCTGGCGGCGCCCGACATCCAGCTCCATTTCCTGCCGGTGCTGGTGGTCGATCACGGCCGCACCCAGATGAAGAAAAACGGTTACAGTCTTCATGTCTGCGCGCTGCGGCCCGAGAGCACCGGTACGATCCGGCTGCGCAGCACCAACCCCAACGACCATCCGCTGATCGACGCCAACTACCTGGCAGAGCGCAAGGATCTCGAGACGCTGATCGCCGGCGTAAAAATGGGCCGCGATATCTTCGCCCAGTCGGGCCTCGATCCCTACCGTGCCGACGAATTCCAGCCCGGCGCTGCAGCAAAGACCGACGCCGAACTCGAGCAGTGGATCCGCGCCAAGTGCGAGACGATCTATCACCCGGTCGGCAGCTGCAAGATGGGTCCGGACACCGACCGCATGGCCGTCGTCAACGACAAGCTGCTGGTGCAC
>Ga0194051_1000900_pt1 | contig 16418 bp, 13 predicted proteins | sample SepL2320m_MetaG_FD_161275 | JGI IMG/M metagenome (GOLD analysis project Ga0194051, IMG submission 161275) | Anoxic zone freshwater microbial communities from boreal shield lake in IISD Experimental Lakes Area, Ontario, Canada - Sep2016-L239-20m | ecosystem: Environmental > Aquatic > Freshwater >... | reverse complement strand
GTTCAACTTCATCAAAGCATGGATGCAAGCACACGCAAAGACCGAACGAGGAGCCTCCCTTGTGGAGTACGCACTCCTCGTAGCGCTCATCGCTGTGGTCTGCATCGGTGCAGTCAGCTTCTTGGCCAACGGAACCAAGAGCACCTTCAGCTCCGCTGGCACTTCACTCGGAGCCTGAGCAAGCAGAGCCTGAGCAAGCAGAGCCTGAGCAAGCAGAGCCAAGCGCTCAGCTACAAAGAAACTCGAACGATGGGGTCCCGCAAGGGGCCCCATCTTCGCGTTCTGGGTCGAAAGGCTCAGAGGGCCTGCCAGGCAGTTAGTCGAGCAGTCGCATTCCGGCCGGGTTGAGCGAGCCGCCGTCAGCTGCCAATCCAACTGGCAACTCAACGGCAAAGCGAGTGCGGTGAGCCGGAAAGACATGCTCGCTCATCAGCACAGCCGCACCGTCTTGGCTGCGAGTGATGCGCTCAGCGACGAGAACCGGGGAACCAATCGGCACACCGAGGAGCTCCGCATCGGCTTCGCTCACCAACTCGGCACCAATAGTTTGGGTCGCTCCGCCAATGCGAACCGGAAGCTGCTCCAAGAATGATGCACGCTCCACGTCATCTCTGCTCAGTGAAGACCCGAGCGCCTCGGGGCACCACACTGTGACTCGAGCAAATGCCTGACCATCGGCAAGATTGAGCCGCCGAACCTCGAGCAGGTTGGTCTCGCCAAGCACTGCTGCAACGTGCTCGGGTGCTGCAACAAAACCGAACGAGAGGATCTTTCGGTCTGAGCGGATCCCGGCCGCTGCGAGCTGAGCATCCAGGGTTCCTAGATGAGAGAGTTGCTGCTGGAGTGGTTCAGCGGCCACGAGCCAGCCAAATCCTTGCTTGCTCTCGATCAGGCCCTCTGATCGCAGAAGCTCAAGCGCCCTGCGGATGGTTACTCTGCTTGCCTCGTATTGAGCCGATAGGTCTGACTCAGATGGCAGGACTCGTGCCGATGCGAATTCTTGGCCTTGCAGCCGCCCACGCAGGTCATCGGCGATCGACTGATAGCGGATGCTCCTCACAGACTTGTAGTGTACTTGTATTCTTTTCCGATTCGATCCGAGGAACACCCCATGGCAGCCAGTGCTTCAACTCCGCTTGAGCTTGTAGAAACCGTTTACGAGCGATTCGAAAATCGCATTGACGCAGCCCGCGATCGCCTCGGCAGGGCGCTCACGCTGTCAGAGAAGATTCTGATTGCACACCTCGATGACCCAAGTTCTGGGTTTGAACGCGGCATTACCTACAACGACCTGCGCCCAGACCGAGTGGCTATGCAAGATGCCACGGCGCAGATGGCACTGCTGCAGTTCATGACTGCTGGCCTCGACAAGGTGTCAGCACCTTCGACAGTGCACTGTGATCACCTGATCCAAGCTAAAGAAAACGGCAAGGTTGACCTGCTTGCGGCAGAGGCGAATAACTCCGAGGTGTACGAGTTCTTGGAGTCAGTCTCGGCCCGTTACGACATTGGTTTTTGGGGACCAGGATCGGGAATCATCCACCAAGTAGTACTCGAGCAGTACGCCTTCCCCGGCGGCATGATGGTTGGTACCGACAGCCATACCCCAAATGCTGGCGGCCTGGGAATGATTGCCATTGGAGTAGGCGGTGCCGATGCAGTTGATGTCATGACTGGCTTCCCGTTCAACCTGCGCTGGCCAAAGCTGATTGGTGTGCACCTGACCGGAGCACTCAATGGTTGGTCAGCCCCGAAAGACATCATCTTGAAGGTGGCCGAGATTCTGACTGTCAAGGGCGGAACTGGCGCAATTGTTGAATACTTTGGTGCAGGCGCAAACTCCATCTCATGCACAGGCAAAGCAACGATTTGCAATATGGGTGCAGAAATTGGTGCGACCACCTCGGTCTTTGCCTATGACGAGGCAATGGGTCGCTACTTAGCAGCCACCGGCCGCCAAGAAATTGCTGCCGCTGCAAACGGACTGGCCCGTCACCTGCGCTCCGATGATGAGGTGTTGTCAAACCCTGCGCAGTATTTCGATCAGGTGATCGAACTCGACCTTTCGACCCTTCGACCTCATATCAACGGGCCTCAGACCCCAGATTTAGCAAGGGAAGTGTCGGCACTTGGGGATGAGGCTCGCGCCGAGGGCTGGCCACTCGAAATCAGCTCCGCGCTTGTCGGATCTTGCACGAACTCCTCCTATGAGGACATCACTCGGGCAGCTTCGATTTTGCGATTCGCCGCTGCAAACGGTCTGGCAGTCAAGGTGCCGCTCATGATCACCCCCGGTTCTGAGCAGGTTCGCGCCACCATCGCCCGAGATGAACTCCTCAGTACCTTTGAGGCCGCTGGCGCAACTGTTCTGGCGAATGCCTGTGGGCCCTGCATTGGCCAATGGGATCGGCCTACAGCGGCAAACGACCACCCGAACACCATTGTGACCAGCTACAACCGAAACTTTCCGAAGCGTAACGACGGCTCTGTCAACACGCTGGCCTTTGTCACCTCACCAGAGACGGTTGTGGCACTCGCACTTGCCGGGACGCTCGACTTTGACCCGATCAGTGACACGCTCACAAACGCTTCGGGTGAGCAAGTGCTTTTGCCCGAGCCCATCGGAGAAGAACTTCCTGCGCTGGGATTCACCCCAGGCGAGAACACCTTTGTGTCTCCCCCACAAGATCGCAGTGGGATCAGCGTCAAGGTTTCGCCCACCTCGGATCGCTTGCAGCTTCTCGAACCCTTCGCCGCTTGGGACGGACAGGACTACCTCGACCTGCCGATCTTGCTCAAGGCTCAAGGTAAGTGCACTACCGATCACATCTCCATGGCTGGGCCCTGGCTCAAGTATCGAGGACACCTTGAGAACATCTCAGGCAACCTCTTTTTGGGCGCGATCAATGCCTTCACTGGCGAGGCCGGCCAGGGCAAGGACCAACTCGATGGGACAACAAAGTCCTTCCCGGACATTGCCAAGCACTACCACGAGGCGGGGGAACGCTGGGTGGCAGTTGGAGACGAGAACTGGGGGGAAGGTTCCTCACGTGAGCACGCTGCCATGGAGCCCAGATTCCGCGGTGCGGCCGCAATCATCGTGCGAAGTTTCGCCCGCATCCACGAAGCCAATCTGAAGAAGCAGGGAGTGTTGGCACTCACCTTTGCCGAGCCCGAGGTTTACGATGTCATCGGCGAAGACGACCGGATCAGCATTCTCGGCTTGGCAGACCTTCAGCCTGGCAAGCCCGTCGAGTGTTTGCTGACCAAGCCTGATGGAACCTCATTGAGTTTCCTAGGAAATCAAACGATGAGCCCTGAACACATCGAATGGTTCCGCGCTGGCTCTGCTCTCAACATCATCAGGGCTCGCACTGCCTAACGGGTTACCAATTTGCAGCATGCGAGGGTTGCACCTGTGTGGCACCCTGCGTGATGCTGCACCTGCTGTCAGAGGGGGGGTCAGGTTGTGACAACGATCGCCAAGGAACCCCGCAGCCTTGCTCTGTCGCAGGCAGAGCCACTCCCGCACGTGCCTGCCTTGGATGGCTTGCGTGCAGTGGCCGTCACCTTCGTGCTGTTCTATCACGCAGATTTCCCCTGGATGCAGGGCGGGTTTTTGGGTGTCTCCATGTTCTTCACACTGTCGGGCTTTCTCATTACCGCCCTTCTGCTCCGGGAATGGTGGAACACCGCTGCCATAAACGGCAGAAGCTTTTGGACTCGCCGCCTGAGACGACTGACCCCCGCCGCTTGGACCGTCATAGCCGCCGTTGTGGTTTTGGGGATTTTCAGAATCTGGGACACTGATCAACTGCGCGACCTGCGCAGCGATGTTCCATGGTCGATGGCGGAACTCGTCAATTGGCATTTCATCTCGGTTGGCACAAGCTACGGGGATGCGTTCTCTGCTCCTTCCCCCCTTGAGCACTTCTGGAGTTTGGCAGTTGAGACGCAGTTCTATGGGCTGCTTCTCGTCGTGATTGGAGCGGTTCTGGTTCTCGGCCGGAAGCAGACTCAACGGGTTCGCCTCAACCGTCTGGTGGCCGCGCTGCTCGTTGCAACGCTGCTCTCGGCAACGGCAAATCTGCTGCTCGCTCGCGACTCGATGAATCGCGCATATTTCGGTACCGACACTCGGGCAGCAGAGATGCTGATTGGGGCGCTGCTGGCCTGCTTGACCCTGCGCCACCTTCGGCTTGGGTCGACTGCTGCACGCAGACTGCTCTCACTGCTGGCAGCCTTCGCGGGCTTGGCGCTGCTGACTTTGAATCATCAGGCCCGCTTGGATTCAGCATGGCTCTACCCATGGGGATTGCTGGCCACAGCCGTGTGCACTGCGCTGATCATCGGCGGAGTGCTCCAAGGAGGAGGCCTGAGTCGCGTACTCGAACTTCGCGGGCTGGTGGCGCTTGGGAGAATCAGCTACGGGGTCTACCTCATTCACTGGCCGATATTTTTGTGGCTCACTCCACGAAGAACCGCACTCGAGCTCTGGCCGCTTTTTGCCCTGCGAATGGCCATCGTGATTCCGCTCGCCCTGATCTTGTTTCACTTTGTAGAGCGGCCGATTCGGACACGCGCTTGGCCCGCCCACTCGCGTGCTGGCCTAGCGGTACCGCTCGCAGCAGCAGTGCTCCTTCTGGGCACTCTGGCCTTGACCCGAGACCTTCCTCCTCCGCCTTCGTATTTCCAAGAGCGCGCACTGGGAGATATTTCTACTTCGCGTCCGACCCTCGGCCTGCCCGCAGATGCGAATCAGCCAATTTCGGCCGCCGCTAACGTTCCGACCACGGTGCCAATCACGGCCGTCCCCCGCCGTCCTCAGCGTGTCTTACTCGTCGGTGACAGCGTGGCAGCGAGCTTGCAAGATGCCCTTGCGCAGTCATTGACTGCTCGCGGCATCACCTTTGCGTCGGTAGCCACTCCAGGATGTGGAGTGATCGTGGGTGTCCCAGGAAAAGGGCCCGATAAGCCCATCACGATGATGGGCAACGTCAAGGTCTCGGAATGCGAGAACTCTATTCCGCAACGACAAAACGATGCCGTGGCTCAGTTCAATCCTGACTTGGTCATCTCTGCTTCGGTCTGGGAAGGAATCGACCGCACCGTCAATGATGTCTGGTACCAATTCGGAACTGCAGAGTCAGATGCCATGCTCACCACACTTTTCACGGATACCCACAATCGGCTCACGGCTGGAGGAGCCGCATTGGCTTGGGTGCGCATGCCCGACACGGTGCCTGCTCGCACTACTCGCCCGAAGAGTCCTAATTCTGAGGAACTGCGCACGACTGAGCACCTGCGAGCACTTATTGATCAGTTCGTGAGCAATCAAACCTCCACGACTGTTATCGACTTAGCCGCGATTGTCTGCCCCGATCAGCCATGCCCAACACAGGTCAACGGAATCACGTTGCGACCGACCGACGGTCTTCATTACGACACTGCTGAAGCAGCCGCATATGTTGCAGAGCGCATGAGTGACCTGATTACACAAATGGATCTACATCAGATTGCAAAACCGTAGACCGCTCAGTCAGTGCCCGGGCGGCGATCGGTTTCGTGGTCACTGGCCCACTCAACATCATCGGGTACCACTCCCCCTGGGTAGGTGCGAGCCAAGTCGTCATGCGAGGGTTGTCTCTGCGTGCGGGACTCGTCGGGAAGGAGCGCAGAGATTGCGGACATCACCCGTTGTGTGTCTGCACCAACATCGTCGTGTTCAAGATTCACCGGGGTGCCGACCGCAATCTGAACGCGCGGCGGGCGGAGCACTTGGGTCACATCAGGGAAGCGAGAACTGCGAGGCCAGACCTGCTCAGTGCCCCAGAGCCCGATGGGAATAATCGGGGCACCCGTGGCCTCAGCGAGGCGTACCGCACCCCAACGGCCCTGCAGTTCCGTGTTAAAGAAGGCCGGCCCGCGAGGGATCGTTCCTTGCGGCATGAGTGCCACCATCTCGCCCGCTTTCAGTGCGTCCTCCGCCGCTCGAAGCGGAGCATCTGAACCCGTACCTCGCTCAACTCTGATTCCTCCCAGCGCAGTCACGACATCGCCCACGAGCGGTGCATCAAAGACTTCTTTCTTGCCCAAGAAGCGAGCGGGCCGGCCGCGGCGAGCCAGAAGGAATGAAATCGCAAGAGGGTCGAAGTACGAGCGATGGTTTCCTACCAAGATTGCGGGACCCTCGGAAGGGAGATTCTCGACTCCCTCGATTCCAAATCGGACCCACGGAAAGAGCTGAGGCTGGGCCAGCAACAAAAACAAACGTTGTGGCTCGATGCCTGCGAACTTAGGTACTCCGGGTGGCACATCAAAGTACACAATCGGCCATCGTCGAACGGTGGCCTGCGCGTACATCCGGGGGTCGGGATTCACCGCTCGAGGGTTGCCGACAATCGAGAGCATGGGTACGTCGTAGTAACTGTCCGAATAGGCGTAGCTCTCGTTGAGATCAACGTGATGATCCTTCGCCCATTGCCGTACCGAGCGAGCTTTGCCCTTGCCCCAAACGAACTCTCCATCAATACTGCCGTCATAGTGTCCGCTACTGCGGGCGTAGCGAGTCGCTATTACCTCATCAAAGCCAAGCGCTTCAGCGAGTGGAGCAATCAGGTCTGCCGGTGTGGTGGTGGCCATAACCAGCTTGCGGCCAGCGACTCGGTGCAACTCGATCTCTTGGAGCGCAAACGGTAAGACAGCTTGCAGAAGCGGAGGGGTTGCAAGATTGGCTGCCTCGTGCACCAGATCTACTGGCCACCCGCGAGTTGCCCGTACCCCTTGCTTGGAGACAAACATGGAGGGCCAGGTTTCGCCAATCAGATTGAAAATACCAAACGCTACCGACTCAATCCCCGAGGTGGAACTCTTGAGTAGACCGACCCGCCGAAGTGCCTCGCTGATAATGGGACCGCTTGCTCCAGCTAGCAATGTGCGATCAAGGTCAAAGATGGCAGCACCCAGAGGCCTTTGCGTCGTGCTTGCTGTGCTGTTCGTGGTTACCTGCATCGGCAAACGTTACCGTTCAATTGCAGAAATTGCCTTATGTGCACTCAGTTTGGGCAAAAAGGCCGAAGGACTGGCGGGGGGAGCCAGTCCTTCAGCGGGTGAGCCACCAGATCGGGGGGAGACCTGATGACTCTGGCTCGAGGGGGGCTTTCGCCCGCACCCCCGGCGTTTGTGTATGCCTCATAAGTTAGCCTTCTGCAAGCAATCTTTCAAGCATCTTCGCCCGATACTTGCAATCTTTATTTGTGATAGACAGATCTGATGGACCGCAAGCAACTCAAAGCATTTACTGCTGTTGTAGAACTCCACTCATTTTCGGCCGCCGCAAGATCACTCAATACGGTGCAATCAAACGTATCTGCTCATGTCGCACGACTCGAGACGGAGCTCGGCGTCACGCTCATCGATCGCGCAACCACTGAACCAACAGACGAAGGTCGGGCGGTACTCAGACGAGCACGACGTATTGAGGCCGAGTTCGAGGCCTTGGACTCAGATGTTGCATCGCTGCGAGACGAAGTCTCGGGCACGGTCCGCTTGGGGAGCATCGGCACTGTGGCCCGATGGCTCGTTCCACCGCTACTGAACGAATTAGCTGAGCAGTTTCCTCAGGTTTCAGTGATCATTCTTGATGCCACCACGAGTTCTTTAGTTTTGAACCTGCTCTCTGGGGCCGTGGACCTCGCCCTGCTGAACCTGCCACTAAATGAACTCGAACTGAGGGTGGATGCACTCTTCGACGAGGACCGCGTGCTGATTGCACCCCCCGACCACCCGCTCTACTGCTACGAATCCCTGACGCTTGAAGAGATCGTGCATCACGAGATCCTTCTCGAAGCCCCTGGGAGTCCATTCCGGACTCTTCTGGAAGAAGTAGCGGCCAGCGAGGGGGTCATCCTTCAGCCCAAGGCTGAATTCGACGGCATGAGACTGCTGGCCTCGTTGGTCTTTAGCGGATTCGGCGCAGGGATTGTTCCATCCTCGGCCGCGCCAATCGACCTTGGTGGAGAGTGGCGACGAATCCCAATTACTGGAGCGGTCGGGCGATCTGTTGGGCTCGGGGTTCGGCGTCGAAGCTTTCCGTCGGCAGCGCAGCGGGTGGTTGCCGACTCAATTCGCACCGTGATTGCCCGAGAGGCTGCAGGTCAGCCGGGCATTCATCTAGCTACCACCCCCCGAAGCTGACTTCACCGCTCCCGCGTCATCGACGCCACCTTCAAGGTTCTAAGATGACACACAGTAAACCTCAGGAGAGCAGACGTGGCCGAGACAATCACCATCACCGATAATCGAACCGGTGAAGCAGTAGAGATTCCAATTCTTAATGGCGGAGTTGACTCCAAAGAGTGGAGCAAATTGTTGCCAGGAGTCTGGTTCCAAGACCCGTCGTTTGGCACCACCTCGGGGGCATCCTCTGCAATTACCGAACTCGATGGCGAGAACGGAATCCTGCGTTACCGCGGATACCCGATTGAACAACTCGCCCAACATTCCAGCTATCTCGAAGTTGCCTACCTGCTGATCTTCGGTGATCTGCCAACCCCTGAGCAGTTTGAAGCTTGGCGCTACGAGATCACGCATCACACCTTCATTCACGAGAACCTTCGTAAGCATTTTATGGAGGGTTTTCACCATGATGCTCATCCGATGGGAATGTTGGTGTCGACCATTGCGGCGCTGTCAACCTTCTACCCAGAAGCAAAAGACATTGAAGACCCAAGTGTCGTGATGAAACAGGTCATTCGCTTGATCGCCAAGATGCCCACGTTGGCTGCTGGCGCCTACCGCCATTCCGCTGGCATGCCGTTTGTGTACCCAGATAACAGCTTGGACTTTGCGGCCAACTTCTTGTCCATGATGTGGAAGACCGCTGAGCCACGCTACGACGCCAACCCCGTGCTGTCGCGTGCCCTTGACGTGTTGTTCATTCTGCACGCTGACCATGAGCAGAACTGTTCCACCACAGCAATGCGCACCGTCGGCTCCTCGCATGCTGACCCATACATTGCCACGGCTGCCGCAACTGCGGCGCTGTACGGGCCGCGTCACGGTGGTGCCAACGAAGCCGTCATCAAGATGCTGAATGTGATTGGGTCGATCGACAACGTGCAGTCCTATGTGGATGCCGTCAAGCGTGGCGAGATGCGCCTGCAGGGTTTCGGGCATCGCGTCTACAAGAACTACGACCCGCGTGCGCGCATCATCAAGAAGACTGCCGATGAGGTCTTCGAAGTAACCGGCAAGAGCCCACTGTTGGACATTGCGCTCAAGCTAGAAGAGGTGGCCTTGAGCGACGAGTACTTCCTGAGCCGCAAGCTCTACCCAAACGTCGACTTCTACTCCGGGCTCATCTACCAAGCAATGGGATTCCCGATGGATATGTTCACTGTGTTGTTTGCGATTCCTCGCACGGCAGGGTGGCTCGCGCACTACATCGAACTGCTCGACCAAGACTCCCGGATTTGTCGGCCGAGGCAGCTCTATATCGGCAAGCCCGAGCGCGAATATGCACCCATCGAAACCCGCTTCGGCTCGCAGGCTGGATGAGTTCTCCCCCGTCCGCTCGCCAACCGGATGTCACCGACATCACCATTGAGCGAGCAACCATGGAACTTCGCTTGGAGTTCGATGACGGCCTCACTGGAACCATCGGCCTGATGGAGCTTCGTCTGCATTGCCCCTGTGCCACCTGCCGGGCTGCCCGTCAGGCAGGCCGTGCACCTTGGCCAATTTCTGGCGGAGACCAGAATCTGGGACTCACGGATGCTTCGCTCGTTGGCGCTTGGGGACTTGGAATCACCTGGAACGATGGCCATGCCACTGGCATCTACCCCTTTGCATCGCTGCATGATTGGATTCGCCTCGGCCGCCCCGGCTTCACACCCGATTCTGGACTAGGAAACTAACCAGCGCATGGAGTTTCGCCTGAGCCCTGAGTTGCAAGCGCTCTCGGATGAGGCCCATGCCGTAGGCCGGAGAGCAGCGGAGCGCCAAGAGATTCGCGAGGACTCTTGGCTGATCGGCACGTCACTGGAGTTCTCCGAGGAGTTGGCTCAGCGCGGTTGGCTCGGGATGACCTGGCCCGTGGATCAAGGGGGTGGAGGACGAAGCGCACTCGAGAGATTTGTTGTCTTTGAAGCCCTGATTGCCGAGGGTGCACCTGTTGCAACCTCATGGTTTGCCGATAGACAGATCGGACCAACCCTGATGCAGTTCGGAACACAACAGCAGTGCGACCGTTGGCTACCGGACATCATTTCTGGAACCTCGGCCTGGTCTATCGGCATGAGTGAACCTGCAGCTGGATCAGATGTCGCAGCGTTGCAAACCAGTGCTGTGAGCGTGCAAGACCCTGAGAATGGGTCCAACAGCCGTGGGTGGGTAGTGAACGGGCAGAAAGTCTGGACTTCGGGTGCCGCCCATGCTGACTGGTGTTACCTGATTGTTCGTACAGACCCGACTGCGGCCCCACACGCTGGTCTGTCTGAGTTAGTCGTTGACATGTCTTCTCCCGGCATTGAAGTACGCCCAATTCTGGATGCAACTGGCAACGCACACTTTTGCGAGGTGTTCTTTAGCGATGTTGAGGTTCCGGCAGATCATCTGGTCGGCACCCTGAACGGCAGCTTCAAACAAGTCATGCGACAGATGGAACATGAGCGTGGCGGAATTGATCGACTGGTCTCAAACCGAGCTCTGTACCTGGAAGCAGTGCAACATGCGAACATGAGTGACCCACTGGTCCGCAACGAGTTTGCGGCCTTGGAGTCGGGGTACACGATTGGCAGGCTCTTGGTGCTGAGAGAGGTACTTCAACAGGCTCCGGCTGGCTTCTCTGCTGCCACGAAGACCATCTGCACCGAGTTTGAGCAACGAGTAGCGGAGTTCTGTGTGCGAGTTGCCGGAGCTGAGGCCATGTGTTCTGGCCGAGTTGCGCGCAATATCTGTTACGCACCCGCCTACACAATCATGGGGGGAACTACCAACATCCTGCGCAATATTGTGGCGGAGCGGATGCTGGGCCTACCGAAGGAACCGGTGCAGCGTGGCTCCTGAATCAACCCCAGCCCCTCAAGCAGACGGGAGTACTGAGCTCAGTACTGAGCTAGCTCAGGTCTGCGCAGAGTTCTGGGCCCTTTCGCTAGAGAACAGCCCGCTCTCTGCGACTCTGCTTGGAGTTCACGATTTCGACGATCGCCTTGACGACTTGTCGCTCGAGGCTGAGCAAGACCACCGCGCAGCGCTGCATGGGTTGCGCCTGCGTAGCTCAGCGCTCAGTGACGCCAAACTGACCTTGGCAGATCGGGTCACACGCTCAGTTCTTCTTCATCAGCTGCAAACATGTATCGAATCAGCGGACTTACGTCTGATTGAACTTGCCTCTGATCAGATGGACGGCCCGCACGCAGCGCTGCTCATGCTCGCCCCGCAACTCACGTACCCAGAGCCTGAACATGCTCAGGCAGCTTTGGTTCGCTACGCCCAGGTCCCTCGAATGCTGGACCAAGCAATACAGCGATTCAGCCAAGGCCTTGCGGTGGGGCGAACCCCTTCTGAGCGGGTCATTGGCCGGTCGCTGCACTCACTGGATTCCTATCTGGCTTCTAGCCCCGATGAGGATCCATTCCTAGCGGCGGGACTACCCGAGGGGTGGCCCTTAGCAGAGCAGTGGCAGAGTCAGATGGCTCAGCTGGTTCGGGAATGCATTCGGCCTGCGTTTGGGGAGTATCGCGATGCGCTTCGCGATCAGATCGCCCCGTCAGCTCGCCCAGATGAACAGGCCGGATGGTGCTGGCTTCCTGACGGGCAGGAGTTGTACGCGGCGCTCATCCGTTCGCACACCACATGTGAACTCTCAGCCAGCGAACTGCACGAGCTCGGCCGGCAGCACACCGAGGTCACCCTGCCCGCAGAGTATTTGGCTTTGGCCGAACAACAGCCAGACCCAAAGGATGAACTCTCGGCAAGCTTCAAGGCTCTGCAAAGCAAGTCGGGGTCCGCTCAGAGCGCTGCTCCCGGCAATCTGGCGGCCATCTTTGAGTCTCTGCGCACCAATCCGGCGCTGCGCCACGTGGACGCAGCCGAGATTGTTGCACTTGCCGAGCGCAGTGTGACTCGGGCAACGCAAGCGCTTCCGGAGTTTTTTTCTTTGCTACCAAGTTCGCCATGTTTGGTGTCTCCGATCCCCGATTTCCTAGCCGCCGACGCTCCCTACGCCTACTACTTTCCACCAGCCATTGATGGAACGCGCCCTGGCACCTACTTCATCAACACTGCTCACCCGGAACAGGCCTCTCGCACCGAGGCCGAGTCGATCGCCTTCCATGAGGCCATTCCCGGACATCACCTACAAATTGCAATTAGCCAGGAACTTACAGGACTCCCGGAGTTTCAACGCCACGATGGCCCTACTGCGTACATCGAGGGCTGGGCCTTGTACGCCGAACGCCTAGCCGATGAGATGGGCTTGTATTCAGACCGGGTTGCCCGATTTGGAATGCTGGCTGCTGACTCGTGGCGATCTGCCCGTCTTGTGGTCGACACAGGACTGCATGCACATGGTTGGTCACGCCAACGTGCGATTGATTATTTCGAGCAGCACACACCCGTTCCGAAGGATCAGATTCCCGGTGAGGTGGACCGCTACTTGGCTATCCCGGGCCAAGCGCTCTCTTACAAGGTTGGGCAACTTGAGTTCTTGCGACTGCGTTCTTATGCGGAGGCAGCCCTCGGGGATCGCTTTGACCTGCCGCTATTCCATGACACAGTGCTTGGGTCCGGAGCGGTCACCTTGCCGGTGCTAGCTGACCTTGTCGAGGCATGGGTAGCTGTGCAGTCAGCCCACCCAGTCAGCCCGCCCAGTCAGCGAGTCTGACTGAGTTCCTCGCCCAGAATGCTGGCCAATTCAATGGGGCGATCACCTTGGATACTGTGGCCAGCACCTTCGATGACCTGCACGCGAGCCTCGGGTTGGCGAACCAGAAGCTCAGCCACATCCTCATCGTCGACTACTGGACTGAGCGCACCCCTGAGCAACAGGTAGGGCGCTTGAACATCAGCAACCTCTCCCCACAGATCCCCCGAGAACGTTGCTGCGTCGCCATCTTCAGGATTAGCGATTGACTCCTGCAGGATTGGCCGGCGGTCATAATTCCACTCCCAAGAGCCATCTGGGAGTCGGTGCGCATTGTGCAAAATACCGCGTCGCAACGAATCGGCAGACCGGGTGGGGTTGAACTCGGCAGTTCGGTCGAAGATCTCTGTAAAGGATGCGAAGTGCTGAGGCCCTTCAATGAACGCGTGGACTTCGGCTGCTTTGTTACGAGTAACTCCGGGTGTCACATCAATGATCACGAGCCGTTCAACTAGCCACGGGTAGGTGGCAGCCAGGACGTTTGCAGTGAGTCCGCCTAGCGACATTCCGACAAGCACTGTTGCCGCCGGGGCAAATTTGTCAATCATCGCAGCAGCATCATCAGCATTGTTCACTGGCCCGTACGCACCATCACTTCGCCAATCCGACTGCCCGTGCCCGGCTAAGTCGATCGCAAGGATTGAGCAAGGTCGGAGCGCTAGCGCGACCGTGTCCCAGGTATGCGCGTTTTGTGCCCCGCCGTGCAGAAGTACCACCTCTGGCGGGCCATCGCCCCATTTCAATGCTGAAGCCTGCCTTCCATCAGGCAGTTCATGGCTCACTCGTGCGACCTGAGCCTGGCCATCCCATGCCAAAGCGAACTCTTCGCAGTTTCCTGCGAAATATGAGAACTCGTCATAGACAAACTCCGCCGAGTCGGGATTATCGCCTGAGGAGGGGACCTGCGAATCAGGGGTGTTCTGTTCAGCCATGGTGGTCATCCTCGCGCGTTCCTGCACCCGGGGGCATCTGTTGTCTCAGGTTTGGTTGCATTCTGCCGATACAGAGAGGATGACAGCGCCGGTGGATTCCTCGCATCTCCTAGGAGGGACCCATGTCAGCCCGCTGTGGTATTCCCACCACCACGTCGAGCAATACGACCGCTGCGTTCAAATTGGCAAAAGACATGTGTGCCGACGTTGTGTGGTGTTGTATCCGCTCGTTCTGGTCAGTGCAGCGGCCCTGATGGCCTTGGGAGTTTCGATCGGCCCCATTCTGGTACTGGGAATGTGGATACTTCCGCTTCCCATGACCTTGGACTGGATCGGCGAGTATCTCGGGCAGGTTCGCTACTCCCCTAGTCGCCAGGTACTACTGACGACTCTTGCCGCGCCGGCTTTGGGCTGCGCATTTGCGCTGCACCTGCAACACGCATTCAGTCCCGTGGCACTTGCGCCGATGACTCTTTACGTTCTGCTGTGCTGCGCCGCTGTCATGTGGAGATCACGAAAAGCTAGGTCAGTCCGGGGATTCGAATCTACGAAGGAATCCGCTCAGGCGGCCCTTCTTGGCACGCAAGTTGAACCGCCGGAATGGGAACAAGCCTTCCTGTCGGAGGAAGCCGAGCGCACTGCTGCTTTGCATGCCCTCCTGAAATAGTTCGGTCTCATCACCTGCCAACGCCGCCACCGAAGATCGTGTTACTCAGCTGGAGGGGTGTCTGAAGCCTTGCGCTTGCGCATCATGGTGAAAGCGATGACCAGTGCTGCTCCGCCTACAAGCCCAATGAGTGCGTAGGGAAGGAGGTTGGTACTCGAGGATTCCGAGGTTTCTGCCGCTTTGGTGGTGGATGCTTCCTCTTTGTCGGACTCGTTCGTGCCTGCAGACGGTTCGGCACCTTCAGCAGCGGCAGAACTTTCTGGCGCAACTGCATCACCCTCTGTGGCAGTTACTGCCACCCCTGGAGTTAGCGTCACCGTGGGCGCTGGGAATTCTGGTTCTACCTCACCGCTCACAACTGGTTGGATCCACTCAACGGTGCCCTGTTCACAGGTCTCAATTGTTGGGAACCCGAGCATCGTTCCTGCTGCGTCGGGGAAGGTTGCCTGAATGGCGAACTCAATCTCTTCATGTGCAGGCTGCGGGCCACCCTGAAAGGTGACGACCGAATCGGTGACGGTACCCGTCCAGCCTTGAGGGGTTTCTGGCACGCTCACAGCTGTCAGTCCAGCGGGTAGTTGCATCTCAACTTGAGTTAGCGGACTCTCACCGCATCCGTGCTCCACCGTGAACGCTACGGTTTGCGTGCTACCCGCTTGGACCTCGCTCGGAGAAGGCTCAACGTGCGCTGAAGCGGTGCCCGTGAAGGCCAAGGTCAGTGCGGCAGTCAGAGTCGCCCCAACGAGGATTCTCTTTGGAGTCCACCCTTGCGAAGAAGTGCGAGTCGGCGAATCGCCAGCCTCTGCTGCGCAGAGGTGCTTGGAACTACTCACACCTCTCTCCATTTGGAATCTGACTTGGTGTCGAGGTTGGGTCGACCGGTTTGCGTCGGTGGGCCCATCGGCCAGCCAGCGGCGCAATCACAATCCAGCTCATCAACATCACTGTCGGAGAGACAAAGGCAAGCGGGATCGTCAGTAAAAACATGAAAAACGGGATGAGAGCAACGGATACCTGCCAGCGGTAGACCTGCTCCGATGCTGGCGTTCGCATGAGTCCTGCCCTCTGAGCGTGCCACAACAGAACTGTCTCGAGGCCACTCACCGCAGCAAGGGACAGTGCGAATAGAACCCCAGAAATGGGGTTGCTCTCGTATTCGCCGATCAGCGAAGTCGGGAACGGCAGGAACGCGACAGTAGCTAAGTAACACATGCAAATGGTTAGGTACCGCTTGTCAAACCGTCCGATGCGGGCGAAGAAGCCGTGATTAGCTATCCAGTATTTGGCAAGAAGAGCAAAGGCGACACCGAACGAGACGAATTTTGGAGTCAAGTCCCCCAGAGCGTTCAGAATCGACGCTGGATCGTTGGGGTTCCCCGACATCCGAGGCAGGCGCAGGTCGAGCACCAAAAGAGTAAGTGCTATCGCGAACACTGCATCTGTGAAGAACGCTATTCGGCCGAATTCAGGCTCCTCGCCGCGTTGCCAGAACGTCACTTCTCCGGGGGCGGGAGGGTCTGTTGACTCCTCACGCTTCGGTTCATCAGCATCTGCAGCCACAGCTGTGACTCTAGTCGGCAGTTATCCCCGTGATTCTGTTCGGTGACAGAGGTTCGGCAGGCGATGCGGGGTCCCGGCAGAAGAAACAGTCAGGGAGAGCTAGAGCGATTCAACCGGAGCGAGTGCAGGGCTCGCTAGGTGCGTTCGAAAGATTGCTCGGCGTTCTTATTGATCTGCGTTCAGCAGGTCTTGCATCTGTTTGATCTCTGCCTGTTGAGTGTCGATGATCCCCTGAGCTAACTTGAGCGCCGCAGGATTCTTGCCATCCTTGAGCTCGGTTTGGGCCATCTCAATTGCGCCTTCGTGGTGAGCAATCATGAGTGCGAGGTAGAGC
>Ga0194051_1000899_pt1 | contig 16418 bp, 11 predicted proteins | sample SepL2320m_MetaG_FD_161275 | JGI IMG/M metagenome (GOLD analysis project Ga0194051, IMG submission 161275) | Anoxic zone freshwater microbial communities from boreal shield lake in IISD Experimental Lakes Area, Ontario, Canada - Sep2016-L239-20m | ecosystem: Environmental > Aquatic > Freshwater >... | reverse complement strand
GTTGGTCACCTGGGCGATGACGATCATGAAGATGGCGGGCGGCACCAGCATGCCCATCGCCGTACCGGCGGCGATCAACGACGCTGAATCTTCGCGCTTGTAACCTGCCTTGGTGAGCGGCGGCATCAGGGTCGAGCCCAGCGCCGAGACCTCGGCCATCTTCGAGCCGCAGATGTCGGAGAAGAAGTAGGCGACGACGATCACCGACATGCCGAGCCCACCCTTGACCCAGCCCACCAGCGCGCGCGCGAACTCGACCAGGGCGTGGCTCATGCCGCATTTTTCCATCAAGCCACCGGCGAAGACGAAGGCGGGGATGGCGAGCAGCACCCAGCTCTGTGAGCCCGACACCATGCTCGACGACAGCATCTGCATGTCGTAGCCGCCCAGCCACAGGCCCGCGACGCCGGAGACGCCCAGGGCAAAGACGATCGGCATCGAGAACAGGATGAGGAAGACGAAGATCGCCGCGACGGTGATCAGCAACATGCGGGGCGATCTTTCAATGAATGGCGTCGGGGTCGCGCAGCGGCGGCGCTATGACCATCGACACGGCGTAGATGAAGAGCAGCGCGCCGCCGACGGCCGCCGAGCCGTAGAGAAGCGCCAGGTTGATTTCCAGGCCGGGCGTCACCAGCGTGCGGTTGAGCAGGCAGAGTTTGACGCCGTACCAGCTCGCCAGCAGGCCGACGCCGGCAATCAGCACGTGGTGGATGCGATCGATCACGCCCTGCGTTGCCGGCGAGAATGGCAGCACATGCAGGGTGAAGTGCGAGCGTTCGCGCACGCCGATCGCGGCGCCGATCAAAGTGAGCCAGGCGAGCATCATCTCGCCCACCTCCTCGACCCAGGTGAAGCGGAACGGATCGACATCGAGCCAATCCGTCACTTCGAGCATGATGTAGCGCAGGAAGACGCCGACCAGCAGGTTGACGATGGCGGCAATCAGCAGGAACGCGACGACGAACTTGGGAATGTTGACGATGAACTTCGGCATCGGAGCGACGGCCCCTACGCCTTGAACCCCGCCACTTCGTCCCACAACGCGCCGTACTGTGTCTTGTAGGCGGGCCAGATCTTCTCCTGGGCCACCTTGCGGAAGGCTTCGACGTTGGCCTGCACCACGACCATGCCCTTGGGCTCGAGCTCCTTCTTGGCCGCCGCGAAATTGTCGACCGATTCGGTCAGCTTGCGGCACTTGGTCTGGGCCTCGCGGCTGGTGTCGAGCATCAGCTTCTGATGCGCCGGCGTGAGGCCGTTCCAGACCTCGAGATTCATGACGTTCACGCTCGGGCCGTAGTTGTGGAACGTCATCGAGCAGTATTTCGAGACCTCGTAGATTTTTAGCGCGATCTGGTTGACGATCGGCAGGTCGCCGCCATCGATCACGCCCGATTTTGCGGCCGAGATCACCTCGCCCCACGCCATCGGCACGGCATTGCCGCCGAGACCGTTGATCGTGTCGCCGAACACCTTGGCCTGCTGCACGCGGATCTTCTGGCCGCGCAGATCCTTGGGCTCGACGATCGCTTTCTTGTTCGTCCAGAAATGGCGGAAGCCGTAGTCGAAGAAGGTGAGGACCTTGAGCTTGTACTTTTCCTGGAACTGCTTATCGAGCGTGTCGCCGATCTTGCCGTTGAACATCTTGTAGGCCTGGTCGTAGTTCTGCACGAGGTACGGCACCAGGAAGACGCCCATCTCGGGGAATACGGTGGCGGCGGCGCCGGCGGGATTGCCGATGGCGATGTTGCCCGACTTCACCCCGTTCATGATCTCCAGTTCCTTGTTCAGCAGCGTGCCGCCGAAGAACTGCATGTCGAGTTCGCCGTTGGAGCGCTTGCGCACTTCGGCGGCTTGCCAGTCGAACGCCACGGCGCCCGACTCGGGGATCGCGTTGATGTGCGCCATCACGAGCTTCTTGCTCTGGGCGCGGGCGAATGTGGGCGCAAGACCCGTCGCCAGGATGCCCGCCATGCCGCCCTTCACGAGGCTGCGGCGATGGAGAGACGACAAGGCTCTGCTGCTGATTTTCATGATCGTCATGGCGCCCTCCCGAGGCGATGGCTGCTGATTGTGCTGTCTTGTTGACGAAACTCTATACCGTGCTCGGCGGGCGGCAAAGCCTCAGGGCCGGTAACGCAACAGGACAGCGCCGAAGCCCATGAAGATCGCGCCGCTCACTCGGTTGAAGCGCCGCCGCCAGACACCACGCAGCAGATGGACTGCAAGTCTCTGGCCGCTGAGCGCATAGACGACATAGAAGAACAGCTCGACGGCCACGAAAGTAGCGACCAGAACGGCGAACTGCGGGCCCCACGGCGCTGCAGGTATGATGAACTGCGGAAAGAAGGCGGCAGCGAAGATCAGCAGTTTGGGATTGCTGATGCCCACCAGGAAACCGCCGCGGAACACGGAGAGAAATGAGGTTTCGCGCGGCGATCCGTCGGCCGTCGGAGTCTCCGGTTCGTCGGGCGCCCGCCACATCTGGATGCCGAGATAGATCAGGTAGGCAGCGCCGGCATATCTCAGCACGTCGAAGGCCGCAGGCACCGCCAGCAGAACGGCGCTGAGGCCCGCGACCGAGCCGGTCAGCATCATCACCAGCGCGAGCAGGCAGCCTGCCATGGCGACGAAGCTTGCACCGAGGCCAAAGCGGATGCTGCGCGTGGTGACGTAGAGCACGTTCGGTCCCGGCGTGCAGGCGATCAGCACGACCGCGCCGAGATAGAGCCACCAGGTCTCGAGAGTCATGCGAGCTTTCTAGGGCATGAGGACGTTAGGTTATCCGTCGTCCCGACCGAAGCGCGTAGCGCGAAGTGGAGGGACTTTTTCTCCACAATAGGCTGTCTCCGGTGGAAAGGAGGCCCCTCGGCTACGCTCGGGGCGACGGGTGTTGGGACTGTCTGAGCCTCTTCAACCGATTCTAAAAGCCGTAGAGTTCGGCCGGGTTGTCGACCAGGATGCGCTTTCGCACCGCTTCGTCCGGCACCCAGTCGAGCAGCATGTCGGCCAGCGTGCCGTCGTTGGGCATCGGAATCGGACACATGGGATGCGGCCAGTCGGTGCCCCAGACGATCCGGTCTGGCCGGCGTGCGACCAGGGCATGGGCGAAAGGCACCGTGTCGGCGTAGGGCAGGTGGCGGTCGGCCGTGATGCGATAGGGCCCGCTCAGCTTCACCCAGCAATTGCCATCGGCCACCCGATCGAGAAAGCCGCGGTAGCGCGGATGATCGATCCCGAGGCCGACCGGCATGTAGCCCAGATGACCGATCGAGAGCGGCACCGGCAGATTGCCAAGCTCGTGCATGTCGGCTTCGTGGACATGCAGCAGCAGTTCGATGTGCCACCCAAGCGGTTTCAGCCGCTCGGCGACGCGGCGCAGCTCGGAAAACGACTTGAAGGGATTGCCGCCCGGATCGGCGATGTTGACGCGGATGCCGCGCGCGCCTTTGGCATGCATGGCCTCGAGCTCGGAGTCGCTGATGTCGGGGCCGACCGACACGACGGCGCGCAGGCGGTCGGGATGAGCCGACACATAGTCCAGCGTGGCGCTGTTGTCGGTGCCGTAGACGCTGGGCTGGGTGATGACGCCGCGCGTGACGCCCAAGGTCTTGTGCAGGTGTTCGTAGGCCGCGGGCAACGCGTCGGGCGGTGTGTAGCCGCGTGCGGGCGACCACGGATACTTCGCGGCCGGCCCGAAGATATGGGCGTGGCTGTCGCAGGCATTGGCCGGCATCGCGAACTTGGGTGTTCGCGGCGCCGGATCGGGAGGCGGGCAGGGCTTCTGCGGAACCTCTGTCATGAAAGAGGCGTCATTGCGCGGCGATAGCCGCGTGCTGGCCCATCGACGGGTTGAAGCGGTCGAGCACGTGGCCCGGGCCTTTGGCGTGCTTGACGTAGTCCTTGCCATCGAAGGTCTTCACGCCGTTGCAGAAGACGCCGTGCACGCCGGTCGGGCGGCGGATCGTGCGGCGACCGCCACCGGGAAGATCGGCGACCCTCTCGGCGGGCGACACGCCCTCGGTCGCGGCATCGAACAGCAGCATGTCGGCCTGCGCGCCGACGGCAAGGCGGCCGCGGTTCGGGATGCCGTAAAGGTCGGCGGGATGCGAAGTGAGGCGGCGGATGCCCTCGACCATGTCGAAGTCGCCGCGCTCGCGCACCCAGCGGGCCAGGAAATGCAGCCCGAAGCCCGCGTCGCACATATAGATGAGATGCGCGCCCGCATCGGAGAGCGCGACCACGCCGGCTTCGTGCTTCAGCAGCTTTGCCACGCCGTCGTCGCCGACATTGAGGAAGCGGCCCAGAAATGCCGTCTCGAGCCCCTCGTCGAGGCTGAGGTCGAGCATGACGTCGAGCGGGTCACGGCCCTCGGCCTTGGCGATCTCATGCAGGTAGCGGTTCACGTATTTGGCGTTGGCGGGCTTCTGGGCGACGGCCACCATCACGCGGTCCCAGTTGCCCTGGAAGATCATGCCCGGCCGCGGGTTCTTGGCGTTCTCGCGGAACTTGGCGCGCCACGACGGGTCGCGATAGACGGCCGCGAGCTGTTCGGGCGTAAAAGCCTTGATCGGGTCGAAAGCCGAGTGGCTGTAGAACGGATAGGCGTTGGCCATCGTGAAATCGAACGACAGCGGCTGGCAGGGAATCTGGACGTAGAGGCCGTTGCCGCGCCGGATGGCTGCGGCGCAGTCGTCGAAGATCTTGATCGCGCGTTGCGGCTCCTGCTCGTTGTACATCGCCATGCCGGTGCCCTGGAAGAACGGCCGGCCGTACCTGGCGGCCATCGGTTCCAGCTCCTGCGGCGTCTTCACGCCCGAGGCGATGGCGACCACGCCCTTGCCGCGCGGGCCCATCGCGCCCACCAGGGCATCGAGCTCGCTCATCGGCGCGATGGTGGACGGCATCGGCACGCCGCCATAGCCCGAGTGGTTGAGCGAATAGGAGGCGCCGAGGCCGATCGCGCCGTTGCTCATGGCGTCGGCCACCATGGCCTTCATCGTGGCGAGCTCTTCCGGCGTCGCATCGGCGCGCTGCGAGGCGGCCTCACCCATCACGGCGGTACGGATCGTCGAATGGCCCGCGAGCACGGCCACATTGGCGTAGGGCGCACGGCGGCGCAGCATCGCCATGTATTCGCCGAAGCTCTCGAAGTCCCAGTTGATGCCGGTGCGTAGCGCGTCGAGGTCCATGCCCTCGACGACCGAGAGGTTGCGGATCACGAGATCGCGCGCGGCGACCGACGGCGCGGGCACGATGCCGAAGCCACAATTGCCCATGATCGCCGTGGTGACGCCGAGCGACGGGGAGGGCGAAAGGGTCGAGTCCCAGGTGACCTGCGCGTCGTAGTGCGTATGCACGTCGACGATGCCGGGCGTGAGGGTGAGACCGCCGGCGTCTATCGTCTCGGCACCATCTGCCTTGATGTCGCCGATGGCGGCGATACGGCCGTCCTTGACCGCGAGATCGGCGCGGCGAGGCTCATGGCCCATGCCGTCGACGATGGTGGCGCCGCGAATGACGAGATCGACCATTCCTACCTCCGTGCCTTGAGGGCGCCGTATGCCGCCAGCGCCGCGTGATTGACGAGATCGCTGACCGTGGCGCCCATCTGGACGATCTGGACCGGCTTCTGCAGGCCGTCGATCACCGGACCGATCACGGTGACGCCGCCCAGCCGCTGCAGCAGGCGCGAGGAAATATGCGCCGAATGCAGGCCTGGCATCACCAGCACGTTGGCCGGGCCGGTGAGGCGACAGAACGGATAGGTCTCGCGCAGCAGTTCGTAATCCAGCGCCATGTCGGCCTGCATCTCGCCGTCGAACTCGAAGTCGACCTCGTCGGCCTGCAGGATGCGGATCGCCTTGCGGATGCGGTCGATGCGCTCGATCTCGCGGCTGCCGAAGTTGGAGAACGACAGGAACGCCACCCGCGGCTCGTGGCCCATCTGCCGCGCATTGCGTGCCATCTGGCGGGCGATGGTGGCGAGTTGTTCCGGCGACGGGGTCTCGTTGATCGAGGTGTCGGCCAGGAACACCGTGCCGTGGCGCGCCACGACGATGGAATAGCCCATCGGCACCTTGCCGGGCTCGACGTCGATCACGCGCTTGACGTCGCCATAGCATTCGGGGAAGCGGCGGGTGATGCCGGTCACCATGCCGTCGGCATCGCCCATCGCCACCATGCAGGCGCCGAACACGTTGCGGCCCTGGTTGACCATGCGCTGGATGTCGCGGCGCAGGTAGCCGTCGCGCTGCAGGCGGCTGTAGACCAGGTCGGTGTAGGGGGCGTTGCGGGTCGAGAGTCGCGCGTTGTGGATCTCCATGCCGCTGGTGTCTTTGATGCCCAGCGTCTTCATGGTCTCGCGCACCTGTTCCTCGCGGCCGATCAGGATCGGCGTGCCGTAGCCGTTGTCGCGGAACACGACGGCGGCGCGGATGGTGCGCTCTTCCTCGCCTTCGGCGAAGACGACGCGCTGCGGATTGGCCTTCACCTGGTCGAACAGGCTCTGCAGCCAATGGCTGGTCGGATCGAGGCGGCCGGAGAGGTCGCGGCGGTATTCCGCCATGTCGGCGATCGGCTTGCGCGCCACGCCCGATTTCATCGCCGCTTCCGCCACGGCGGAAGACACCGCCGAGATCAGCCGCGGATCGAACGGCACCGGCACGACATATTCGGGCCCATAGCGCAGGCGGCGGCCGGAATAGGCGCGGTCGACCTCGTCGGGCACGTCCTCGCGCGCGAGATTGGCCAGCGCTTCGGCCGCGGCCACCTTCATCTCCTCGTTGATCGTGCTGGCCCGCACGTCCAGCGCGCCGCGGAAGATGTAGGGAAAGCCCAGGACGTTGTTGATCTGGTTGGCGTAGTCGCTGCGGCCAGTGGCGATGATGGCATCGGCGCGCACGGAGCGGACGTCTTCCGGCGTGATCTCGGGATCGGGATTGGCCATGGCGAAGATGATCGGCTTGGCCGCCATCGACTGGACCATCTCCTTGGTCACGGCGCCCTTGACCGACAGGCCGAAGAAGACGTCGGCACCCTTCATCGCCTCTTCCAGCGTGCGCGCCTTGGTGCGCACGGCGTGGGCGCTCTTCCACTGGTTCATGCCCTCGGTGCGACCCTGGTAGATGACGCCCTTGGTATCGCACAGGATGGCGTTCTCGTGCGGCAGGCCCATCGCCTTCACCAGCTCGATGCAGGCGATCGAGGCGGCGCCCGCCCCGTTCACCACCATCTTGATGTCCTTGATGTTGCGGCCGGTGAGGTGCAGCGCGTTGATCAGGCCGGCCGCCGAGACGATGGCGGTGCCGTGTTGGTCGTCGTGGAAGATCGGGATGTCCATCAGCTCGCGCAGGCGTTGCTCGATGATGAAGCACTCCGGCGCCTTGATGTCCTCGAGATTGATGCCGCCGAAGGTCGGCCCGAGATAGCGCACGGCATTGACGAACTGGTCGACGTCCTTGGTATCGACCTCGATGTCGATGCAGTCGACGTCGGCGAAGCGCTTGAAGAGCACGGCCTTGCCCTCCATCACCGGCTTGCTGGCCAGCGCGCCGATGTCGCCCAGGCCCAGCACGGCGGTGCCGTTGGAGATCACGGCGACCAGGTTGCCGCGGACGGTGTAGTCGTAGGCGGTCGAGGGGTCCCGGGCGATTTCGAGGCAGGGTGCGGCGACGCCCGGCGAATAGGCCAGGGCCAGGTCGCGCTGGGTCACCAGCGGCTTGGTGGCGACGATCTCGATCTTTCCCGGCCGGCCGGTGCGATGCATGATCAGCGAATCGCCGTCGAGATCGCCCATTTCGTTGCTGACCATCGCTTCCGAGCTTTTGCTCGCCATCGTTTCACTCCCGTTTGAGAGTGCATATTGGCGGCAATCCCCAGCGGGGGCCAGCGGTCGCGCGACTCTCATGCCGCGCTGCAACGTAGATGCGGAACGCTGCCTTACTCTTCAGGTGCCGGTATTTTAAGCATGTCGTTGAAGCGCTTGCGGGCGGTGTCGTCGTCGACTTTTTCGGCGGGCGATACGGCTGCTGCTTTGGGCTGCGCGAGATGGGCAAGCGACGGCACCGCCACCACCAGCGCAAGCACGACGAGCTGTGCGGCAAGATAGGGCGCCAGCGCGCGGGCCAGCGCCCGCAAGGGCGCGTTCTGGCCGATGGCGCTGCGCGCCATCATCACGGCATAGCCGGTCGGCGGGATCAGGAAACTCGCCTGCAGGGCGAGCAGCGCCAGGACCGAGATCCAGACGGCATCGGGCGCGCGGGTCAGCACTGCCGGCATGACGATCGGCACGATCACGAACACGATCTCGAAGGCATCGAGCACGAAGGCCGAAAGCGCGAAAACCACCAGCACCGTGATCGCCGCCCCCGTGGCGCCCCCCGGCACCTGTGTAACCAGACTGTCGAGCAGCCGGTCGGTGCCGAAGGTACGGAACACCAGGGTGAAGGTGGTTGCGGCCACGAACAGCGCGAACAGCGCGCCGCTCACCGCCATGGTGTCGCGCAGCACGGCCGTGAAGATGCCGCCGCGCAGCCCGCCGGTCGCCAGTCCGAACAGCAGCAGCGCCGTTCCGCCCATGGCCGCGGCCTCGACGGCATAGAAGTAGCCCGAGGCGACGCCGACCAGGAGTCCGATCACGAAGGCCGCGGCCAGGATCGCGGTCGCCCATTCGATCGCCGCCGGCCGCTCGACTGTTCCACGCTGCGGTGTGCGGCGGCCCAGCGCCCATGCGACGGCGAGGCAGAGCGCCAGGAACATCGCTGCCGGCACCAGGGCACCGCGGAAGATGTCCTGGGTATTGACGATGCGCACCATCTCCTTGGTGATGTTGGTCGCCTCGGTGTGGGCGCGCATCATGGCGTCGCCCAGCAGGATCAGCACCAGCGAGGGCGGGATCACGACGCCCAGCGTGCTGGCGACGCAAACCAGCGCCGTGCTCTGCGCCGGCGGGACGCCGTGCGCGGCGAGCTTGGGGGCCACGCTGCGCGAGAGCATGGACACGCTGGCGCCGACCGAGCCGTTCATCGGCGCCAGCAGGGCGCCGAGCCCCAGCGTGGCCAGCGCCGGCGCGCCGCCCGTGCCACCACCCAGGGCCACGCCGCAGCGGAACAGCCGGTCGGCCAGCGGCAGGCGGTTGAGCAGCGCTCCCATGAAGACGTAGAGCGGTAGCGCTTGAAGCAGGTCGTTCTCGAGCAGGCCGATGATGCGGCCGGGAAGGGATGTCAGCAATTTGTACTCGATGCCGCCCAGCATCACGCCTGCGATGGCGAAGATCGACGACACGCCCATCAGCACGGCATAGGCCGGCAGGCCGGTCGCAAGCAGCAGCACCGCGACCGCCAGCAACATCCAGAGGCCGCCTGCTTCCACCTAGCGTTCTTTCGGCCGCGCGACGTCGAGCAAGGCCTGCAGCAGGGCCAGTGCTGCCAGCAGCACGGCCGAGGCCTTGATCAGGAAATAGCCGAAATTGTTGGTGTCGGGGAATTTCTCCAACCCCACCACCGAGCGTAGCGCGGTTGGCGCGATCGCCCAGATCATGAAGATCGCCCAAGGGGCGACGCAGGCGAAACCGCCCCAGCGTCCGATCGCACCCCTCACGCGGGAACTATAGCCGTGAGCGATCGCGTCGACCGCCAGGTGGGTGCGTTCGCGGGTAGCGAAGGTCATCGCCAGGCTGACATAGAGCGCGAATATCCATTGGCCGAGGTCGTTGGCTTCGCGCGAGCCCGCCTGGATGAAATCGCGCAAGGGCCACTGCAGGAACAGGATCAGCGCCACCGGCAGCACCAGCCAGCGGCCGGCTTCGATGGTCCGGCCCAACCCCCGATCGACGCTGCCGAGCCAGCCCGTCACGTTTCCCCCAATTGGCCCCCAATCACCGGGAGCCCCGGCATGCTAAACCGATTCCGTGCCCGACAGCAGTCCCCTGACACCGGTGGTGAACCCGACCATTCCGGCCGATGCGACGCCGATGATGCGCCAGTACCTGGCGATCAAGGCGCAGCATCCGGATCATCTGGTGTTCTACCGGATGGGCGATTTCTACGAGTTGTTCTTCGACGATGCCGTCAGGGCCTCGGCGGCGCTCGACATCGCGCTCACCAAGCGCGGCCAGCATCTGGGTGAAGACATCAAGATGTGCGGCGTGCCGGTGCACAGCCACGAGGCCTACCTGTCGCGGTTGATCCGCCAGGGCTTCAAGGTCGCGGTCTGCGAACAGGTCGAGGATCCGGCCGAGGCCAAGAAGCGCGGCGCGAAATCGGTCGTCGAGCGCGCCGTGGTGCGGGTCATCACGCCGGGCACGCTCACCGAGGATTCGCTGCTCGATGCGCGCAGCCACAACTACCTCGCCGCCATCGCCGAAGCGCAGGGCGAGCTGGCGTTGGCCTGGCTCGATCTCTCGACCTCGGACTTCGCCACCCAGCCCGTGCTGCCGTCTCAATTGGCCGCGGCGCTGGCGCGTCTGGCGCCGGGTGAATTGCTGCTGCCCGACCGCCTGCTCGCCCGCGAGCCGCTGAAGGCCGCCCTGGAAGACTGGAACACGGTGCTGACGCCGCTGCCCTCGGCGCGCTTCGACAGCGACAATGCCCGCAAGCGCCTGCAGGCCGCGTTCAATGTCGCCGCGCTCGAAAGCTTCGGTTCGTTCTCGCGTGCCGAGGTCGCGGCCTGCGGCGCGCTGCTCGACTATGTCGAGCTGACGCAAGCCGGCAAACGGCCGGCGCTGGCGCCGCCGCGCCGCGAACGCGCCGACGGCACGATGGAGATCGATCCGGCGACGCGGCGCAACCTTGAGCTGGTGAAGAGCCTCGACGGCCGCCGCGACGGCACGCTACTGGCCACCATCGACCGCACGCTAACCGGGCCCGGCGCGCGCCTGCTGGCCGAACGGATCGCAGCCCCGCTCACCGACCGGGCCGCGATCGAGCGGCGCCTCGATCTCGTTCAGCTCTTCGTCGAGCGGCCCGCTGTGCGCGAGCGGGTGCGCGAGGCGCTCAAGCGCACGCCCGACATCGAACGCGCGCTCACACGCCTCAGTGTCGGCCGCGGGGGCCCGCGCGATCTGGCAGCGCTCCGCGACGGCCTCGACTCGGGCGAGGCGCTGGCGGCGATGCTCGGTGCCGAGCCCGAAGCGCTGGCGCCGCCACCGGCACCGCTGGGAGAGATCGTGGCCGCGTGCTCCAACCACCGGCCGCTGATCGAGGCCCTGGCGGCAGCCCTTGCCGACGAGCCGCCGCTGTTCGCCCGCGACGGCGGTTTCATCCGCACCGGCTATCGCGCCGAACTCGACGAACAGCGCACCTTGCGCGATGACAGCCGCAAAACAGTGGCGGCGCTGGAAGCCAAGTACCGCGCCTCGACCGGCGTCGCGACGCTGAAGATTCGGCACAACAACATGATCGGCTACCACATCGAGGTATCGGCGACGCACGCCGACAAGCTCGACCTGGCTGCCCTTGGTTTTGCCCGCCGCCAGTCGATGTCGAACGCCACGCGCTTCAACACGCCCGAACTCGCCGATCTCGAAACCCGCATCGGCCGCGCCGCCGACCAGGCGCTGGCGCTGGAACTGGCGATGTTCGAGCAACTGGCGGCAGGCGTGCTGGCCGTGTCGACGGCCGTCGCCGCCGCCGGCCGCGCGCTCGCCGCCCTCGATGTGGCGGCGGCCCTCGCGGAGTTGGCCGCCAGCGGCAATTACAGCCGGCCGGTGCTGAGCGATGATCCCGCCTTTGTCCTGAAAGGTGCCCGCCATCCCGTGGTCGAGGCGGCGCTGCTGCGCCAGGGTGGCCCGGGCTTCGTGCCCAACGATTGCGATCTCGGGGCCGAGCGCCGGCTGTGGCTGCTGACCGGCCCGAACATGGCCGGCAAGTCGACCTTCCTGCGCCAGAACGCGCTGATCGCTGTGATGGCGCAGGCCGGCTCCTTCGTGCCGGCGGAGGCCGCCACCATCGGCATCGTCGATCGCCTCTTCAGCCGCGTCGGCGCTGCCGACGATCTGGCGCGCGGCCGCTCCACCTTCATGGTCGAGATGGTCGAGACTGCCGCCATCCTCAATCAGGCGACGGCTAAAAGCCTCGTCATCCTGGACGAGATCGGCCGTGGCACCGCCACCTTCGATGGCCTCTCGATCGCCTGGGCGACGCTCGAGCATCTGCACGACATCAACAAATGCCGCGCGCTGTTTGCCACTCACTTCCACGAGCTGGGGGCGCTGAAGGAGCGCCTGGCCGCTCTGGCGCCGCACACCATGCGCGTCAAGGAATGGCAGAATCAGGTCGTGTTCCTGCACGAGGTGGCGCCGGGCGCCGCCGACCGCTCCTACGGCATCCATGTGGCGCAGCTCGCGGGCCTGCCCGCCGCCGTCGTGGCGCGCGCCGAGCAGGTGCTGGCGGCGCTTGAGAAGGGCGAGCAGTCGAGCGCGGTGAGCCGGCTGGCCGACGACCTGCCGCTGTTCGCGGCGGCGCCTGCACGCCCAGCGAGCGGCACGGCCAAGGCCGTCGAATCGGCGGTCGAGAAGGCGCTGGCGTCGGTCAATCCCGACGAGCTCTCGCCCAAGCAGGCGCTGGAGTTGCTCTACGCGCTGCGCGGACTCAGTAAGTCCTCATCCTGAGGAGGCCGCGTAGCGGCCGTCTCGAAGGATGGGCAACGAACGGAGCTTGCGGCCCATGCTTCGAGACGCGGTCCTGCGGACCGCTCCTCAGCATGAGGTTGTGTGCTAGATCGATCGGATTGCCTTGCGCTCAACCAATGCAGTCTCAGCCTGCATTTGCTCACGCCGAATAACGACGTGGGAACAGACATTTAACGACACCTGGAAAACAGGACACGCCGGGGTTCGTGCAATGAAGAATCCGGGACGCGCAACAAGCCAATGGAATCAGGCTTATCCGGATTTATCGACACCTTTTCCCGACACCACGCACCACATTCAGGTGTCTATAAATAGCGGGTGAAAAAGCCCGCCGTTGGAAGTTGGAATGGGAATCGACCCGGCGTCGCGCCGCTCTAGGCGAAAGCCTTGCGCGCGAGTGCAGCACCTTCAGCCAGCGCCCGCAGCTTGCCGTAGGCGACACCCAGCGTCATCGGCGCCATGCCGCAGTTGGTGCAGGCCTGGATGCGCTCGGGATCGACGAACTTGGTCGCGAGCTTCAGCGTCTCGGCCACTTCCTCCGGCGTCTCGATCCTGTCGGAGGCGACGTTGATGGCGCCGACCAGTACGGTCTTGGTCTTCAAGAGCTTCATCAGCTCCGGCGGCACGTGGCTCTCGCGGCATTCGAGCGAGACCTGCTGGATCTTGCTGCGGTCGAGCGCCGGGAAGGTCTGTTCGTACTGACGCCAGCTCTCGCCCAGCGTCTCCTTCCACTTGTTGTTGGCTTCTATGCCGTAGCCGTAGCAGATGTGCACGGCGGTGGTGCACTTCAGCCCCTCGGCCGCCTTCTCCAGCGCCGGCACGCCCCAGTCGACCGTCTCGTTCAGGTAGACGTTGAAGGCGGGCTCGTCGAACTGGATCACGTCGACGCCGAGCTTCTCGAGATCCCTGGCTTCCTGGTTCAGGAGCTCGGCGAAGGCGAAGGCCATCTTTACCCGGTCGCCATAGAAGCCGTCGGCCAGCGTGTCGATCAGCGTCATCGGGCCGGGCAGGGTGAACTTGAGTTTGCGCGCGGTGGCGGCGCGGGCGACGCGGGCCTCGCGCTCATGCACGAACTTGCGGCGCTTGAGCGGGCCGGTGACCGTCGGGCAATCGGCATCGTAGCGGTTGTTGCGGATGCCCATGCGGACCTTCTTGTCGAAGTCGACGCCGTCGACCTCGGCCAGGAAGCCGTGCACGAAATGCTGCCGCGCCTGCTCGCCGTCGCTCACGATGTCGAGGCCGGCCTCTTCCTGGCGGCGGATCGCGAGCAAGGTCGCGTCGTCCTTGGCGTCGAACAGCGGCTGGCCCGACAGCGTCCACGGCGCCCACAGAACATTCGGTGTGGCCAGCCACGAGGGCTTGGGCAGGCTGCCGGCAAGAGTGGTCTCGAACATCGTCAGGCTCCTGTGGTCGAGGGCAGCGCGGTGGTGCCCCGCAGTTCGGCCTGCAGGTCGGGCGGCAGGATCTGGCCAAAGGTGCCGGGCGCGCGCCACTGCAACGTGCCGAAGGCACTGCAGCTCTCGCAGACCGAGCGCCACGTCTCATGGTGGGCGCCGCAGGCGGTGCAGGACCACGAGCGGTCGGCCGGCGCCACGGCGGCGCGGGCCAGCCATTCATGCACCTTGGCCGGGTCGACGTTGGCACGTTCCTCGACCTCGGCCATCAGGCGGCAGACGCGGACCGGCGGCGAGGTGCCGCCCGCCGTCTCGAGCTGGCGCCGCGCCTCGCCCCACAGGCCGGCGTCGAGCGATGCCTTGGCGAGGGCCAGGTGGCTTTCGATGTCGTCGGGGTTGCAGCCCGCCAGCCGCCGCATGATGCCGACGCGCTTCAGCGGATCGGACTCGCCCGAAGCCTTGAGATAGAGGTCGGCGAGATCGGGATGCGGCGCCACGGCCCAGCCGCGCTCGATCGTCTTGGCCGCGCGCTTGGTATCGCCCGCCTTGATCTGCAGCTCGGCCAGGCGGCCGGTCGCCACGATACGCTCAGGCGCCAGGCCAAAAGCCTCACGCGCCAGCGCCTGGGCGTCGGTGTCGCGGCCGGCGCGCTCGGCCTCGCGGCTGCGCTCGACCAGCAACAGCGCCTTCAGCGTGCGGCCCTTGTCGGCGGCGATGACCTTGCGGCGCATGCCCGCATCGAGCGTGTCCTGGGCCGCTTTCCAGTGGCCGGCCTGGGCCTGCATGTCGAACAGCGAATGCACCACCCACGGCGTCTGCGGCCGGAGCGCGAAGGCGCGCTCGGCATAGCCCAGCGCCGTCATCTGGTCGCCGTCGCGCAGCGACTGGCCGATCAATCCGCGCAGGCCGAGGAAGGCCATCTGCTGGTCCTTGAGCATGGCGTCGAACGCCCGCCTGGCGCCGTCGCGATCGCCCGTGAGCTGGGCCGCCTGCGCCGACAGCAACAGCGTGAGGGCCGGCTCGGCCAGAAGCTGCTCGGCCTTGCGCGCGTGCTTCTGCGCCTCGGCGCCATCGCCGGCGGCGACCGCGGCCAGCCCCTGGGTCAGTTCGCGGTAGCCGCGCCGGCGCCGACTGTCGCCCCAGCCTTCGAGCAGCGCGCCCGGCGCGCCCGAGATCCAGCGCCACAGCAGCCATGCCGCGACGCCGAGCAGGATCAGCACGACGATGACGATCACCACCACGCCGACATTGGTGTCGAGCCGCCAGCCCTGCCATTCGGCGGTGAGCGTGCCCGGCCGTTCGGCCAGCCACACCGCGCCCAGCATTGCGGCGGCAGCGACGACGAACCAGATCAGGATGCGCAGCGTGGTCATCGCCGGTTACCGTGCGGCGCCGAGCAGGGTGACGGCGTAGGTCGCGAGCTGGTCGACGGCGCGCTTGGCCGCCAGATGAGCCTCGGCGCGCGCCAGCCATGCCGCCGTCGCCTTGGCCGTCTGCGGCGGCAGCGACTTCACGAGATCGACCGCCTTGGCGACGTCGCCACCGTCGAGGGCCGCTTCAGCGCGCGCGAGCTTGGCGTCGACGGCGTCGCCCGGCACGTCGGCACCGACCCGGCGCAGCGAGACGATGCTCTTGATCTTGCCCAGCACACGCTCACCAAACGAATCGTCGGCGAGGTCGTCGGCCAGCGCCGCCTTGGCCACGGCGGGGAAGCTTGCCGCCAGCGTCGTGCGCGAGGCGACCCCGGCCTGCGCGTAGGGCTGCAGGGCGGCAGTGATCTCGCCGAGCTTGGCGTCGCCCCCCTTGCCATCGTCGCGCGACAGCGGAGCCAGCAGGCCCAGTTCCTGAGCGAAGGGCAGGCCCGACTCGATGGCTGAGCTCAGCCGTGCGGCAACGCCGACGACCGCCGAGGCGCGCGCAGCACCCAGCGCCTTCTTCTCGCCCGCGCCCACGGCACCGGCCTCGGCGCGTGCCTTGTCGATGGCCTCGGCCATCGCCTTGGCCTGTTCGCGCTGGCGGGTCGTCTCGTCCTTCTGTCCGGCCATCGCCTGGTCGAGCGTTTGTAGCGCCGAACGCAGGGTCGCGATCTCGAGACGAAGGGTGGCGAGATCCTTTTCGGTGTCACCGCCGGTCGTCACGGGAGGCGCCGCCGCTGCCGGCGCGGGGGTTGTTGATGCGGGAGCCGGTGGTGCGGGAGCTGGCGATGCGGTCGCCTGGCTCTCGAGGGCCGCGACCTTGCTGCGCAGTTCGGCGATCGCGGGATCGGAGGCAGGGACCGGACGCTCCGCCGCCGCGGCGGAGGCTGCACGCACGCGCTTCTCGAGGTCGTCGATGCGCGCGGTGAGATCGCGCCGGGAGGCCTCGACGGCTGCATTGGCCGCGGCGGTGGCATC
>Ga0194051_1000897_pt1 | contig 16434 bp, 11 predicted proteins | sample SepL2320m_MetaG_FD_161275 | JGI IMG/M metagenome (GOLD analysis project Ga0194051, IMG submission 161275) | Anoxic zone freshwater microbial communities from boreal shield lake in IISD Experimental Lakes Area, Ontario, Canada - Sep2016-L239-20m | ecosystem: Environmental > Aquatic > Freshwater >... | reverse complement strand
GTGCGACCATCGGCTCAAACTGCACAGCCAATGTTTCGGGCAGGATTCCTATCGAGCCATCGGAAAGCTCAACAGATCTTTCTCCCCGTGCCAGGGCTGCCAGCAAATCGGGCATCTCGGCAGAAATACCACCGAAGTCGACGGTGCCGGCTAGTTCAAACCAATCGATACCACTGGTGACGTTCCACGCCACGCTCCCGGCCGGCCGATAGCGACGCCCGGCCACCTCCACCGCCCAGCCCGAAGCGGCTAGCTGAGAGACTGACGCATCGAGGCGGGCACGGGGAATTTCCACGTGGTGCGTGAGAGCATCGTCTCCATTCTCACTGGCCCGAGGAGGCAGTGCACCGTAGCGCGGCAGCATCGAAAGGGCTTCACGTTCAGCCACGCGGTCGCGCCGCACGAAAATGCGCTGGGCCGCATCGACCGCGCCGCCAGCAGGATCGTCAGCTGCAATCTGGATGCCGCCGTAGTCAAACCAGATATGCCCGACGAGTTGCACACGCGATACGACGCGGCGTCTCCCCTTTTTCTGCGGGCGTGAATCAGCCACCATCTCATCGTCGACAGGATCGAGTGAATCATCGTCCGAATCAGCCGCCGCTGTTGATGAGTCATCCAATACAAGTGTGGGTCGCGGTGCGCCCGACTCAACGCGCCAGCCAGTCCAAGCTGGCAATTCCAACCGAGGCACATCAGCCAGCAATGCCAAACGCTCAATCAACCCGTCGGTTTGCGTGCCGGACAGCTCGATTGGTCCGCGGCGTTCAAACTGTTCGATCCAGCCAGTGGAACTGGGCGATCGGCTCGATTCCGTCACGGCCAATCGTGCCAACCTGTCGGCAAAGATGACGAGCCCCGACCGCAGAATCGCCTGCGGTTCGCGCAAATCTTTTCGTTGGCTGCCGCGCACAAGCATGCCGCGCAGCGTTGCCTTACCGGGGCGGGGTAAAGGCTTTTCGCCGTCAGTCATTTCCTTAACCGTCTCGGCACGAATGGTGACGGTATCTTCAGGCTCCAATACAAAAGCGAATTCCCACGGGCGACCATCGTCCCACGTCAGCGGGAGTACAGTTTCAGGCGAGCGCCTCGGCTCCGGTTGCACGACAAGCCTTCCCGTTTCGCAGAGCATGGCTAGTTGTGTGGGCGCCGCTTGTGCGCTGACGGTGATGCGCGAGATTGTCCGCCGCTCGGGAGAATCGTGCGACCCGATTTCACCCACGAGTTGTGCGAGAATCGTGCGTTCTTGGACATCAAATTGTTCGGCCTCCCAGTCGGTTGCGCCCAATACGATCGGTCGTGGTCGGCCGGTGGCATTGCCCGCTACATCGAGTTGCATTCGGCAGGGGATCAGCACTGCTGCTTGCGAATCGGATGAGGCTGCCACATCGAGCACAAAGACAAGCGTGCCCGTCGACCGTCGACTGTCGATGATGGTCAATGCATAGGTGCGCACGGTCGGCTCGACGAGTCGGCGTCGTTCTTCCAGATCCGTCGCCCACACTGGGAGCCGCGATGAGCCACGTTTGCCGACAGCAACATGCGGCTCCCGTCCTCGGTGGCTGCGGCCGCGCGTTACCTGATTGGTGGTGGACATCCTCGCTGGGCTAGCAGCATTAGAAAAGCTGCCGTCGCGATCCACACCTTCAGATTCACTTTCGTCACCGATACCGTCACTGGCCCCAGCCGAGTCTTCCGCGACGGTGTCTTCTTGGTCGCTGGCGATGATGTCCAACACAACCGGCGTATGATCGTGAAGACTAGAAAAAAGTCCGCGGCGGTCCACTTCCAAAATCACTGCTGCCAGCAGCGCACAGGGCTTACCCATTCGACCGGTTCGGCTTGAGCAGCGGCTTTCGAGTGTCATGCCACCCCGTCGGCCAACGGAGAGTTCGAGCAGCACTTCGTGGGACTGCCCTTCCTCATCGGCAAGGGTGGCAGACACTTGGCCAACACGGGGACACGATACGCGCACCGATTCGATCAATCGCGCTTTTTTCACGTCGGCTCGATCGAAGAGATGGAACAGCCGCTTTTCAAGACTCGTCATGCTGCAAACGCCCATAGGGTTGAGTGGTTGCGAGCAATGCATCATCGCTACAGAGCGACCGGCGCGCAACACGCTGTTGTATACCGCCGGAGGCTGCTGTGTGGAGGGGCCGTCGTGAACCTGCTCCGTGAGGGCGTGGCGGGCGTGCCGCAGGGCTTTTAGGACCCCGGCGCCGGAAATGCATTGGCTTTCACGGTGGCGATGAGTTCGAGCACATTCTCCACCGGTGTTTGCGGTAACACTCCATGCCCAAGATTAAAAATATGGCCCGGCCGGCCAGCGGCTTGTGCGAGCACATGGTGCGTGCAGCGCCGCACGGTATCGCGGTCGGCGAGCAATACAGCCGGATCAAGATTGCCCTGCACGGCCCGGTCATAGCCGACAACCTGCCACGCATTCGCAAGATCAATGCGCCAATCAATACCGATCACCGAGCCACCCGCAAGCGTCAAGAGTGGCAAGAGGGTCGGATTGCCGGTGGCAAAATGGATCACCGGCGCCCGCGTGGCAGCCTCGGCCATTGCCGTGCGACTGTGTGGCAGCACATAGCGGCGATAGTCTTCGGGCGAAAGACAGCCGACCCAGCTATCAAAAAGCTGCACGATCTGCGCACCCGCTGCCAGCTGCGCAACGAGATACCGGCTCACAGCGCGGGCCAGGCGATCCATCAGATCGTGCCAAGCCGATTCGTGTTGGTACATAAAAGACTTTGTATGCAGCCATGCACGGCTGGTGCCTCCTTCAATGCAGTAGCTGGCAAGCGTGAAAGGCGCGCCGGCAAAACCAATCAGGGGAATAGCATCATCGAGACCCGCGCGAGTCACTCGCACACAATCCATGACGAAGTCGAGCCGATCGAGCCGATCGAGTTCGTGGAGGCGATTCACATCAGTCGCTGCGCGCAGTGGATTATGGATCACAGGCCCCTCACCGACGGTAAACTCCAGATCCATGCCCATGGGTTCAAGAATTGGCAGTAGATCGCTAAAGATGATTGCCGCATCGACGCCCAGCCGATGGACCGTGGCGAGCATCACCTCGGCGGCAAGCTGTGGATTTTTGCAGAGCTCCATGAAGCCGACTTTTTCCCGCACGCGGCGGTATTCGGGCAGATAGCGACCAGCTTGCCGCATCAGCCAAATGGGCGTCCGCTCCACCGGTTCGCGACGACAGGCCCTCATCATGAGTGACTGGCTGTAGCGATCGGCCGCTTGCGCCGGAGCGTGCGGGGTAGGTGTGGCAGGTGTTGGCATCGGCAAAAGTATACGAAAAAGAGAGCGGTTGAGATATTCCCATCACCTCGGCAAAGGCTTCTGGGCGAAGACGCCGGCACCGCCGGCCAGCCCACACGAGAAGCGAGAAAACAGCGGCACTATTTTCGTTCGCTCATTGATTCCAAACTACAATACCGGAGAGTCTTTTTAGAAAGTCAACGCCGAAGAGCGGCAATAATCATGATTGAATTTGTCTCGCGCATTTCAGTTGTCTGCTTTGTGGCCAGCTACGCGGTGGCGCTTGCCTGCGAAGCCTCTCGATTGATTTTTCGTTCGGGCGTGCGCGGTGCAGCGATGGTGGCCTTTGCGGCCGCCGGCCTTTGCGCGCACACGCTCTTTCTTGTCTGGCGTGCGGCGAACGAGTCATCCATCCCACTTTCCAGCGCATTCGACTGGTATCTGCTGGCGTCTTGGCTGTTGGCCGGTGGCTATCTGTGGCTCACGATTTCCAACCCGCGCACGCCGGTCGGACTCTTCATGCTACCGGTTGTCCTGGGGTTGATTGGTGCTGCGCAGGTCTCGAGTCGTGAGCCATTCCCGCAGAGTCCAGCCACACAGATCTGGGGGGCGATCCACGGCAGCTTTTATCTAGCGGCTTGCGTAGCCGTGGCGATCGGCGCGATTGCTGGACTGATGTGGCTGATTCAAGCAGGACGCCTAGCCCGTAAGCAGGCGCCTCTGCGTGGCTTCCGCATGCCGAGTTTGGAGAAACTCGCGCACATTCAAAGCCGCACGCCTTCGATCGCTGCCTGGACGTCTAGCGCCGGCTTCGTTTCGGGGATCGTACTCAACGCCGTCTACCGCCAGCGTGAATTACTGGAGACGGTTCCTTGGACCGATCCGGTCGTGCTGCGCATAGCCGCGCTTGTGGTGTGGCTAGTGGCTGCGGCTATGGTGTCGGGTGTTGTCAGTCGTCGCCCCGATGCGGCGCGAACAAATGCGTGGCTCTCTTTGGTGAGCTTTGTTGTGCTGACAGCTTCGATCGTGTGGGGACTCTTTGGAGTGACGCAGCACGGCGCGCCACCGGCACCCACTGCGGTGCACAGCGAGGCCGCACCATGACGCTTGCCTTCGTTGGAGGAACGCACCGCACCGTACCGCTGGATTTGCGTGAACGTTTGGCTTTCTCCGCCGAACAGGCAACCGAGGCGTTGCAGCGGTTTCGCCGGCTCTTCCCGGGTCGGGAAGGTGTGTTGCTCTCCACTTGCAATCGCGTCGAATTTTATACGGCAGGCGAGAAGGAATCGCAGCCGCCGCCCACCAAACAACTGGTCTCATTTCTTGCCGAATGTCGCGGGATCGATGTGGGATTGCTGGAGTCGGTGCTGGTGGAAGAGTGCGATGAAGCGGTCGTGCGGCATCTGTTCAGCGTCGCCTCTGGTCTGGATAGCATGGTGCTGGGTGAGCCGCAGATCGTAGCGCAGGTGAAGCAGGCGTGGGCGATCGCTCAAGAAAGCCAAACCAGTGGCCCGCTCATCGGCGAAATGTTTCAAGCGGCTTTGCGCACAGCAAAACGCGTGACCAGCCAGACCACAATCGGTCGCGAACGGCTTTCGATTCCCAGCGTAGCCGTTGCCGATTTTGCCCGCGGTGTCTTTGAGCGATTTGACGACAAACGAGTGCTCATCATTGGTGCTGGCAAGATGGCAGCCGAAACCCTGCGCTATTTACGTGGGGCTGGAGCGCGGGACATCGTTGTCCTCAATCGCACAATCGGTCGTGCTGGGCAACTGGCTGCCCGTCTGGGTGCTCGGCCGGGATCTTTTGAGAATCTCGAAGCCGAGCTCACCGCTGCGGATCTCGTGGTGAGCACGACCGGTGCCAGTGCGCCGATTGTGCCCCTCGAACTTTTTAAGAAATCCGAAAGACAACGGGCAGGTCGGCCGCTTGTCGTTCTTGATTTAGCAGTGCCCCGAGATTTCGATCCACAGATCGCCGAACGCCCGGGCGTGTGGCTGTATTCTATCGACGACCTGAGCGCGGCCTGTGCCGCCAACCGCAAGAGCCGTCAGAGCGAATTGCCGGCAGCATTTGCGATCATCGAAGAAGAGACACAGCGATTCATGGGAGACCTTCTCCACCGCACCACGGTGCCTGTGATCGAACAACTGCGTGCCGGTTGGACCGAAACAGGCGTCGCCGAGCTCGACCGGCTTTTTCGCCGGCTTCCACACCTAGACGGTGTCGCCCAGGCAGAGATCCGGCAAGCCTTTGAGCGCTATGCCGCGAAGATTTTACATCCACCGCTGGTATCGCTGCGCAGTGCCAGCCACTCCGGATCGCCCCACGGTTTGCTCGATGCGCTCAAACGCCTGTTTGATCTGAAGGAATGAATGGGGCGTGGGCTCTCCCCGAGAGAGCGAACCTAAGCGAGGCTCAAGTGTGAGCCGTATTATTTGGCGTCTTGTTTTGCGTTTGGCAAACAGTGGGTCAACGCGAGCAGGGAGTATCCGGTGACGAGGTTGGGATCGCCTTCCATCCAGCGGGCGTTGCTGTTGATCCACGAGCCATCGGGTTGTTGCTTAGAGAGGATGGCATCGGAGAGTTCGCTGCGCCAGTTGTGGACAACTCCCTTGGCATCGGTGAACGATTCCTCGCCGAGCACATCGAGCGCTTTAGCAGCGGTGTGAAAATAGTAGAAGAGCCCTGCATCGCCCATTCCAGGATTTTCCTGAAAAGTGTAGTGCTTTGACAGCCATGCGATTGCAGCCTTTACGCGAGGATCGTCCCGCGAAAGCCCCGCAAATATCATGCTCTTGAGGCCGGCGTATGTCATGGAGCCGTAGCTGCGCAGGCCCCCATCGGGCGTCGTGCCGGCCTGGCTCTCGCCGCCGGCCGCCGGCGTGTAGTAAAAGCCTCCGTCAGGATTCTTGGCGGCAAAGGGGAGCGTGTTGTTGGGGCCTTCAAGATTTTGTGTCCGCGAGACAAAGACCAACGCCCGCTGAATGGCCGGATCCTCTGTCTTGCTACCAATACCGCGCAGCGCCTCAATGAGAAACGATGTATTCGAGAGATCCGGCCGGTTTTTCTTGCCGTAGCCCGCGCCACCGAAGGCTGGATCGGATGCCTCGGAACCCTCGCCATCATCCCACTGCAGTCCCTTCACAAATGCCTCGGCCCGCTGGATGTCTTTATCGTAGTGGCCGCCCTTGTTGCAGGCGGCAAGTGCCAGCATGGCGATTGAGGTTTCGTAGTTGGCAACGGGCGAATCGGGCGGATGAATGCCGCCGTCAAGTTGTTTGAATTTCAGCAGGGCTGCAAGGCCCTTCTGCACAACCGGGGCATCGATCGATGTACCGCTGTGAACCAAAGCCGTGACGGCCAGCGCCGTGACAGCGGGCCCGGCCTGCGCTGAAAAACTACCGTCGGCGGCTTGCCCCTGCTCAGCAAGAAATTGCGAGGCTTTTTCGATTGCCCCACGGATGGCCGCTGGATCAGCCGCTCCTGCGGCCGGGTTGATGCCCGCACAGCACAGCCAGCAAAACAGAACACAAAAAGCTTTTTTCATCGCGGTTGCCTCCGGTAGAAAACGAAACGGTTGCCACCATCATACGCTTCCGGGACACCGCATGGAAAGCACGACTGGAAGCACGACTGGAAGCACGACTGGAAGCACGACTGGAAGCACGGCACCGGCGCTAGCTCAGGGCCGGTGCGGTCGGCAGTGCTCGTGGGTAGGGTGGCACTTCCCGTGCGGGTGGGTCGCGGTTTTCCTCAACGACCCACTGTTCGCGCTCCTGATCGGTGGCGTAATACTTCAGCCACGCCAGCGGTTCTCCCGCATCGTCTGCGCTGCAATCCCAATGGATGTAGTTGTCGGGCAGATCGACCCGTTTCACAGCCGCTGGAAAAATTTCCCGACGGATGAGGGAGTACAGTTCGCGGTCAGAAAAGTGATCAGTGAAATCGAGGACAATGCGTTTTGAGAAGAGCTTCTCAATCGTTTCCCAGAGCCGGCTAAAGAGCTGTTCGTCATCGAGTGTGCAGGCCGGCTGCAACGCAAGCGGCGGGTCAAACCAACGGGCAATCGATACCAGCGGTGCCCGCTCCCAAGCCAGCATCGATTCCAAAAAACGATTTTCTGTCGGAGTGGGGAGCAGGCGGAAGTTGATCTCGCTGATGGCTTCATCAAGGTACGGCTCGATTTCATCGCGCAGTTCGGCGTTCCGAATCAAGCAGTCAACTTCTTCAGGTTCCGGATGGTGCGTGAGAGGCATGCTATTTTTTCCAGTGATGACCGCACGCAAGGATGCCGACGGGAGTCGGTAGCGCTTGGTGTCCAAGTCTCGACGATACCAACGCTGCCGGGCGTTTCAACGGAATTCACCCTTTTTTTTGGCCGCCGGTGCGGCTGGCTGTCGGTACGACCGATACGACACGACGACTTCCCGCCACCCACCGGTATTCCCTGTTTTTCGCACCATGCCCTATCTTCCCAGCAGAGCAGAGCTCGCCAAGCAGCATGGGGTCCAACTGCTGTACCCGCCCAGGTCGCGGCCGCGACTAGGGCAAAGACAAGGCAGAGCCACTCCTTTATTTAGGAAGGCTTAGGGCCATCGCAATGCGTCTCAAGGGCGGCTATCTTGGCCAAGCGGCGGGCGTGACGGCCGCCCTCAAAGGACGTCGAAAGCCAAGTGCCGAGCATTTTTTCCTGTACCTCTGGGCCGATCATTTCCGCCGACAGGCACAACACATTTAGATCGTTGTGTCTCCGGCTCATTTCGGCGGTCACCTCGTCGTGGCAGGTGGCTGCCCGTACCCCGGGCAGTTTGTTGGCAGCGATTGCCATGCCCACACCGGTGCAGCACAGCAGAATGCCTCGATCAGCGGTGCCGTGGCTTACCCGTCCAGCCACATCGGCGGCAATGTCGGGATAGTCGACAGCCTCCGTTCCGTTGCTGCCACAGTCGATCACTGCGTGTCCCATCCGTTCGAGCATGCCACTGAGCCGCAGACGGGCGGCCACGCCACGATGATCGCTGCCAATTGCAATTCGCATATCAGACTCCGTGACAAAAACACAACTCGATCCAACAGCTTGTTCAACCCTTTTGTTTGAAACCGGGTAGCAAGATTGTAGCCAACCTTGCTATTAAAAGCGCACGGATTTGTTGCGCACATTTCCGATAGGTGGCGACCGTCCCGCCAATCGGATCGATCACATCCATGCGATCGGGGGAAAGCATCGCCACCCGTCCGCCGGCCTCAGGAAACTGAGCCAGAATGGCGGTGCGATGGGCTGCGGTCATCGTCCAGATCAGATCCGCCTGGCGGACCAGATTTTCTGTCAGTGGCTGACTCTCATGCCCCGAGAGATCGCCCCCCGTTTCGGCCATGACCTCGGTGGCCCCCACACTTGCCTTGCCGCCACCCCAGGCCGCAATGCCTGAACTGGCCACCACCACACCCTGCGACTGGATCTCTTCCGGCCGACACTCTAAACGCTCTGCGACGAGTTGTCGAAAGATCGTTTCAGCCATTGGACTGCGGCAGGTATTGCCCGTGCAGACAAACAACACCATCAAACTAGAAAGTCGGCGCATTGTCTCTTCGGAAACAATGCCGGGGTGTACGATGCGAAAGTCGTAGTTATCAACCTCGATCGTTGTGTGGGGCTGGGCATAGCGAGCCCTGCCATCATCGATCACAAGCGCGAGTTGGCCATCGGCCAAGGCCATCACATCGAGGGCCGTGACCGGTGGTGTTTCTGCGGCACAGGGCTCCGCCAGTGCGACGGGACCGGCCAGCATGCGCATGCAATCCGCCAGCATCGGATGCCCTGGGACCCGCAAACGCAGTCGACCAGCACCAACAATGCCACTGCGTGCACCGAGCGGGAGACGGTGAACCAAACTCTCTTGATGTTCATCGGCAACGATGATCGCCACCGGCCCTGGCCAGCAGCGACGGGAGATGCGTCTGCCAATCGCACTCAAGCGCGGCGCCCAATCGAGTGCCTCATCGGCACTTTTGAGAGCCAGCGTGACACGCGGCTCAGCGGGTCGCTGAGGAGAGAGTTCAATCAATCGTCCGACCGCCGTTGCATCCCGGGCACTCGCAGCGATCACGTAGTCTGTCTCGGTTGGAAAGGCAACCAATTTGCCTTCCGCCAATGCCTGCACAGCCCGATGCACGACATCGCGGGCATCCTCTGTTTTACGTAAATCAATGACCAGTGGCGGCATGAGCGGAGCCGGCTGCAGAAGGTGCCATGCACCGAACGTGCCTAACTGGCGAAAAAAAAAGAGCGAACTGATAGAAACTACCGGAATTTGCGGGGGCCAGTCAAGCATCGAAGGTTGGAGAAGATTGTCCGCAGTAACGAGACCGACTCAAAAAAATAGCCACATTTGCGGCGTTGTGCCGGGCCCGTGCAGCAAAAGCTTTTTTCGGCTTGTGGTCTGGCCTCCGGCTGCGGTATTCCACTTCTGAATGCCTGCAGCCGCCGCCTTTTTTGGATCAGCACCCTTGATGGCCACTCGAGCCTTTTTTAACGCCCTGCCCCGCCCCCGTCGACAGGCGGTTGCCCTGTTTGTGTTGTTGTTGTGGACAACAGCACCCGCCTGGGCACAGGCCCAAGTCTCAGCCCCGCCCACGGAGGCGCCGGCTGTCCCACCGGCTGTAGCGGCAGCGGTTGCTCCTATTACCGCGATCGACGAGGCCAATCGCATCGTTGAAGTGCGCATTGAAGGCAATCATGCCACGGAGGTTTCAAAGCTCCCGAAGCTTGTCACACGGGCCGGTCAAACCTTCGATCCTCAGGCGATTGAGGAGGACGTGCGATCGCTCCATCGCTCCCGAAAATTCATCGATGTGCTCCCAAAGTATGTGCGGGTGACAGAGGGCGTGGTTGTGATCTTTCAAGTGGTTGAGCGACCGATGCTGCGCTATGTGAAATACATCGGTAACGATCAGATCTCCTCACGCGCACTCAAGAAAAAGGCTGAGATTGAGGTGGGTGATTCGATGGATCCGTATGTCGTTGAGGAAGCCCGTCGCAGGATCGAATCGCATTACCACGAGAAGGGTTACGACTCGGCCAAGGTGTCTACCGTTGAAGGCAGTAAACCCGGCGACAAGGGAGCTGTTTTTCTTGTCGATGAGGGACGCAGCCGTAAGTCGCTCTGGACGAGCTTTGTTGGCAATTCGATTGCTAGCGATGCCCGACTGCTCACACAGATCAAATCCAAGCCGGGTGTTTTCTGGCTGCTCGGCGGCGAAGTGGACCGCCAGAAAATTGACGAAGATATCGACTTGATCACTGCCTACTATCGCAGCCTCGGTTTTTTCCAAGCGAAGGTGGGCCGGGAATTGGAAGTGGTGCACGGCGTCGGCCGCGACTGGACGCTGCTCACGTTTGTGATCAGCGAAGGACCGCGCTATTCGGTGCGCAACGTATCGTTCATCGGCAACAGCAAATTTAAGGGAGAGTTTCTGGCCCGGGATCTCAAGCTGACAAGCGGTGAGCCATTCAACCAGACAAAAATGGACACCGATCTGGGCTTAATTCGAGATATTTATGGCGGTCGCGGCTTTGTCTTTGCCGATATCCGAGCCGACCCCAGGTTTCTCGAAGAGCCCGGCCAACTCGATCTCGTCTACAACGTCACCGAAGGACAGCGCTACCGCGTGGGTAAGATTAATGTGCGCATCCGCGGCGAGCATCCGCACACGCGTCACAGCACGATTTTAAATCGCCTGTCACTGCGACCGGGCGACATTCTTGACATTCGCAAACTCCGCGACGACGAACGCCGCCTCAAGTCGAGCAGTCTCTTTCTGGCCGACGCCTCCAAGGGAGAGGGACCGCGAATTGTCTTTAGCAAACCGGAGCATTCTGAAAATAGCGACCAGCAAGTTGCACGCGACACCTCCCGCCCAGGTTTTCGCGGCCAGAGTCCGGATCCAGAATCAGAAGGCGATGCGTTGATCGATCTGGATTTAGAGGGCGAGTTGACTGAATCGCTGACGCCCATGATGTCGGAGCAGGAATCCGGCCAGCCGTTGCAGCAGGTAGGAACGCCCGCCGCGCCGACCCACTCCGGGAGACTTGCGAGCCAGCAAGTGTGGCGCGGTCAAAGCCCGCAGCAGCCCCTCGCTGCTCCGCCCGCGCAAACGTGGGGAGGCGCACCACTGGCCCCCACCGGACCTGAGTCGCTCGATTATTCGCGGCTGCGTGCGCCACCCCCCAAGGCTCCCGTATCGATCGCCCAGCAACCGGCAGCAGCCGGTTTCCCGGCCGGTCCAGCGGCTACTTTTCAACCGGCAATGCAACCGGCATTCGCACAAAACCCAGGTGGGGTTCCAGGAGCACCGCTGGTGCCCGTGCAAGGCGGCCAGCCCTTCCCCGGCCAACCAGTTCCAGGCCAACCAATTCCGGGTTTTCCTCAACAATTGCAGCCGGGCATGGAGCAGCCCGGCATGGTGCCAAACTTCAACCCCGAGCAGCCCTTCCAAGTATTTCCTGGTTCCGAGCCCTACGTTGTTGTGGATGTCGATGCCGAGGAAACACAGACCGGTCGGCTGATGATCGGTGCCGGTGTGAACTCCAATGCAGGCTTAGTCGGCAACATTGTCATCGACGAACAAAATTTTGATATCACCCGTCTGCCACGCAGTTGGGACGACATTCGTAACGGCACTGCCTTCCGCGGTGCCGGCCAGCGGTTTCGCCTCGAAGCGGCGCCCGGCACACAACTGCAACGCTACACCGCTACGTTTCAGGAACCGTATCTCTTTGATACCCGGATCGGTCTTTCCACCAGTGCCTCCTACTACACGCGCTACTTCTACGACTGGGCAGAGGGTCGCGTCGGTGGCCGCGTTGGCTTGGGGTATCAGTTTGCCTTCGCCCCAGATCTTTCAGTCAACGCTGGATTCCGAGGCGAAAGCGTCGACGTCTACAACCCACGGGTGTACGCGCCTGACATTCAAAATATGCTCGGCACGAATTCTGTATACGGCTTTAGTGGTGGCATTATCCACGATACGCGAGACAGCCCGTTCCTTCCCACGCAGGGGCATCTGGCGACGTTTGAATTCGAGCAGGTGATCGGCACGTTTGTCTATCCGCGAGGCATTCTCGAAGGGCGTCAATATTTTCTATTAAACGAGCGTCCCGATGGTTCAGGCCGCCACGTGCTCTCGGTTGGCTCCGTCTTGGGCATGACTGGTCCCAACACCCCCGCCTACGACAACTTCTTTGCCGGTGGTTACAACACCCTGCGCGGGTTCATGTTCCGTGGTGCAAGCCCGCGGCAAAACGGCGCGATCGTGGGCGGTCCGTTTGAGTGGCTCAACACAGTTGAATACCTGTTTCCGATTACGGCTGACGACTCACTGCGTGGCGTGATTTTTACCGATTTTGGTACGGTTGAATCAAACGTCACGATCAAACAAATGCGAGTGGCCCCCGGTTTTGGTCTGCGCATCACGCTGCCGGCAATGGGCCCGGCGCCGATCGCCCTCGATTTTGCCGTCCCGGTCGCCTACGCCCAAGACGACAGCCAGCAACTCTTCAGCTTCTTTGTGGGATTCGCTCGCTAACGGCCCTTTGGGAAAAGTCATCCATGCACTGTATCCCCGGCCTGCTCAGCTCGATTGGCTAAAAACATGCTCTTTTCTCAGCACACACAACCGGTGCTTCCGGCGGCTGAGCGGATCCTCGTCGTCCGCAATCGCTTCATTGGCGATACCGTATTGGCCATCCCTTTTTTGCGCAATCTGCGCAGAAAATTTCCTCAGGCCACCATCGATGTGCTGGTTGAGTCCGACTCTGGCGACGTGTTGGCCGACTGCCCCTACCAAAATGCAATTCTCACGTGGATGCGTCCGCAGCGCAAGCAGAGCTCAGTGTTGCGGACGCTGGTCAATCTCTTGGCCACAGCAAAGTGGCTCAGGTCCCGCCACTACACGCGCGCCTACGTTCTCAAGCGATCGGCTTCCAGTGCCCTGCTCATTTGGCTCAGCGGCATTGCGCATCGCGTTGGATTTGCCTCAGAACTGCGCAGCTGTCTGTTCACCCGCGCGGTGCCTCTGCGGTCCCATCGGCATGAAGCAGAGCTTTTTCTCGACCTGCTGCGCGGCGATAACATTGAGGTTGACGATGGACACAATGAAAACTGGGTATCGCAGGCGACAGCTCGCAAAGTTGAATCACTGTTGGCACAGGTGCCGACCAATCGGCCGCGCGTTTTTATAGCCCCCCGATCGACCAACGGCCTCAGGCAATGGCCGCTGCAGCGTGTGGCTAAGGTCATACAATGGCTTGTCAAGAATCGTGGCTGCGAGATTTTCTTTTGCGGGAGCTCCTACGACGTTGAGGCACATGATGCAATCCGATCGCTGGTGGGTGCACAGGGTGCCGCGTCCATCCACGACTATTCCTCGCAACTGTCACTTCGCGAAACCGGAGCGCTGCTGGCCCGCATGCATTTGAGTCTAGGCGTTGACACCGGCCTGCAGCACATGGCGGCATCCTTTGGGGTGCCTGTGGCCACGCTTTTTGGACCCACCGATCCCAATCAGTGGAGCCCATGGAAAACCCAGAGCGCAGTGATCCGCTCGGCCACAATTTTGCAACCCACCAAGCGTCTCACGTGGCATCCATTTTTTGCGAACCCCGCCCAAAGCCATCGCTGGCCCGTGGGCGTCACGGCGATTCTCGATATCAATGTCGAACAGGTTCTGGCCAGCATTGCGCCTCTGCTCGACCAGGCAATCGAGGAAAAAATAGCCGATAACTCAACCAGTATCCCACACTTCGAGCCGAGCCCATCCGCCCAAAAATCATCGGCTATTCGCATCCAGACCATCGACTTGCGCAGGGGAACGTATCGCTATCAAGTGTTTGCGTCTCCGGCAGCCACCCCTCAGTCGTTCGCCGCCGTTCCCGTGGAGTCGCTGGCTGAAATCGCCTCGGGCAACGCAGCCAGGGGCGACTGAAAAGCAGCCGTTGCTGCTGCCTTGCCGGCCACAAAGCCGCTGGCCCACGCCCACTGAAAATTAAAGCCCCCGATCCGTCCATCCACGTCGAGAATTTCACCGGCAAAGTGGAGTCCTGGGCAGATCCGGCTTTCCATCGTCTCCAGACGCACTTCAGCCAATGGCACGCCGCCGGCCGTGGCCTCGGCGCTGGTGAAGCCCCGGTCACCCCGAATTTCAAGCGGCGTGGCTGTCACTCCTGCCACCAATCGCCGCCGTGCCTCGCGGGGAATGTCTCCGGTGGTTGGTGCGTCGGCAACTTCGCAGAGCGTGCGTGCGAGCCTATCGGGCAGGTGGTCGCGAAGCAGCGCGAGGCTACCGCGTCTCGCTGCAGCCACGAGCATTCGATCCAACTCATCGGCAGACGTTCCCGGTAGCCAATGGATGGTCATGGAGATGCTATTATCGCGTTGCTTGTGGATGAGCCAGTGGCGACTGATGTTGAGAACGCTCGGACCAGAGAGGCCAAAGTGCGTGCAAAGCGTGCTGTCAGTAAACGCGTGCAACCGTTTGCCGCTGGCAGAAAAAATTGCTATCTCGGCTGGCACTGTCAGGCCAGAGAGCGAGGTGATCCAGTGGTCTACTGGCAGGAGCAGTGGCACAAGGGCTGGTACAATCGGCGCCGATAGCGAATGGCCTAGGCCGACAGCCAGCGCATAGCCGCTGCCATCAGAGCCCGATTTAGGCAGCGATTTTCCACCGCTGCAGAGGATCACGCGGCGGGCACAAAATTCTCCGGCGGTGCTTGTGATTCGGTAACCACTGTCAGTTTTTTCAAGCGCCGTCACGCGGGCCGGATGCACAAGGCTGGCGCTTGATCGACCTGTTTCCCGCACAAGCGCAGCAAGCACGGTGCGGGCTGAGTCGGAAACGGGGAAGAGCTTGCCCGTTTCTTCACGTTTGAGTTCCACGCCAGCCGCGGCAAAAAAAGCCACCGTGTCGCTGACGGTGTAGCGGCTAAGTACGTTGCGAATGGCCGGTGAGGTGCTGCCGGAAAAGTCAGCAGCGCTTGCAGTGTAGTGGGTGACGTTGCAGCGACCACCCCCGGCAACAAGAATTTTTGCCCCCAGCTTCAAAGCGCTGTCGACAGCAATGATCGAAAGCGGTTGGCCCAGTGCATGGGCCGTGCGTCCAGCCCAGATAGCGGCAAACAGCCCAGCAGCCCCGGCACCGATGATCACAATATCGGCGTGCATCTGATCTGCCAAAAAATAATCTGTCCGGGTGCATTGAGTAAACAGCAGCGGTCGTATTCGTTGGGGAGTCTACAGTACGAAACACAAGGTGGTTTGTAAGCCATCGATTTTGTTTTTCTCCTCCATGAATCCATGAAAAGGCAGGTAAACCATGATCATTCGAGCAACAGTTGCGACGGCGGTGCTGGTTCTTCTGATGGGACAGCTGGCTATCGCAGGCGAAAAATGTGCCAAGTCAAAGGTGCAATACCGCTCAGTGGCCTTTGCGGCGGTCGAAGCTCCCAAGGATATTGTCGATACGGCAGTGGCGGCCGGAAGTTTTAAAACGCTTGTTGCAGCCGTCCAGGCAGCTGGACTCGTTGAGACCTTGAAAGGCAAGGGCCCGTTTACGGTGTTTGCCCCAACCGATGAGGCTTTTGCAAAGTTGCCAGCAGGCACAGTGGAAAGCCTGCTCAAGCCAGAAAATAAGGACAAGCTGATCGCTGTTCTTACCTACCACGTGGTGCCAGGAAAGGTATTGGCAAGCGACGTGGTCGGGCTGAAGGAAGCCAAAACGGTCCAAGGTGGTAAAGTAAAAATTGCCGTCATCGGTGACAAGGTGAAGATTGACGACGCTACTGTTGTCAAAACAGACATCGTGACATCCAATGGAGTCATTCACGTGATTGACTCGGTTATCCTGCCCAAGTAAAGTGCTACGTGTCGGCTCAGACCGTGTTTGTGGGTGAGGCGAAACCTTTTTTTCGCCTCACCCGCTCCGCGGATTGTGGAAAAAAAGCCTCGAGAGGGCTTTTATGCGACGAAGATTCTTCGCCTGAAGTGATCGACCGATTGTGGGCTATTCTTATGGGTGCCATGATTCGATCCTCGCATTCGCACCGGCTTCAAAAACAACGCATCCTTTTGGCGGCCCTCATGCTGTCACTGGCGA
>Ga0194051_1000895_pt1 | contig 16504 bp, 8 predicted proteins | sample SepL2320m_MetaG_FD_161275 | JGI IMG/M metagenome (GOLD analysis project Ga0194051, IMG submission 161275) | Anoxic zone freshwater microbial communities from boreal shield lake in IISD Experimental Lakes Area, Ontario, Canada - Sep2016-L239-20m | ecosystem: Environmental > Aquatic > Freshwater >... | reverse complement strand
TTTGAAAGCATCCGTCGATGTGCTCGAGTGCCGGTAGTGGAGTCGGAGAATGAAATCAACTCTCTAGCATTCGCCTCTATGGCCGCGAAAAAGTTACTTGCTCTCATGCAGGCAAAAACTTCGGTACAAAAGACTATTCATAACTAACTCGCTTTCGTTACGCTCTCCAATCGTTCCAAAAGGCGCATCACTTTTTTTAGCTATTGATCGATCGATGTTCGCACGCAGTGTTCTGTTTTATGAGGCGATTGTTCACCATGTCCCACACTGACGATTCTTCGGCAATAGAAGTCCATACAAAAGTTTCCGAACCAGACTTCATTATGGAACACGGGTTGGTTGTCTTCACTGCGTCGTACCACCTTGCGCGTGGAAGTTGCTGCGGGAGTGGCTGTCGTTTCTGCCCCTATGAGCCTGCTCATGTTCTGGGAAACACTGCGGTTCGACCATGACAGTTTATACGAGTGACAATCCGGTCTTTACGGTTTACTCCACAACTGGACATAACATCGCAGCTCAAAGTTTTGTTTCGAACGTTTTCTGACTCACATACCCACGCCCGACCCACGCACCAAAGAAGAAAGTGATCGACGACACGCCCCTTGAACATTCAAATTCAAAAATGGGTTGACCGTTGGCTTGGCATTCCGTGCTGCGCTGTTCTCTCGGTCTGGCATTCGATCTGGGACTTCTTTCAACAAACTCCGTCTTTGCAGCCACCGCCGCATCGCATTCTTGTGATCCTTCTGAGTGAACTCGGAAGTCTTGTGCTGGCCGAACCGATGTTTGGTCGGTTGAAGAAGCGGTATCCTCATGCAGATATCTACATGCTTCTGTTTGACAGAAACCGACAGGTTCTCGATCTGCTCTCGGTCGTGAAACCGGAGAATATTCTTACGATTCGAGATGACTGTGCAATGCACATGCTGATCGATCTGTGGCATTCGCTTCGACGCATTCGAATCATTGGCATTGATACTGTGATCGACTGCGAACTCTTTGCGCGTTGCAGTGCCCTGATCAGTGGCTGCAGTAGCGCACCGCGTCGAATCGGATTCCACCGCCACTCTCAGGAAGGACTCTATCGCGGTTCATTTCATACCTCGCGAGTGCTCTACAATCCCTATCGCCATCTTTCCCTGCAACTTATCTCACTGGTCGATGCCATTGAATCACGTGAAACTCCACGTTCCAAAAGTGACTTGCAAACAGGTCCTTTCCTACCACCCACCTTTCTTCCAGACTTCGGTGAGGTCGATCGAGAACTTGCTCAACTGCACTACGATTATCCTCAGATTGTTGGCAAACGTTTGGTGCTTCTGTATCCCAGCGGCGGTCTGCTTCCAATCCGCGCATGGCCGATTGAGTCTTTTATCACTGTTTCAAAAGCTCTTCTTCAGGATGGATGTGCCGTTGGCGTGATCGGTCTCCCAGAAGATCGCTCGCTCGCAGAATCACTCCTACGCGCCTGCGAAAACAACACTCTGTGCATCAATCTTGCTGGGTATACTCGATCCATTCGGCACCTCTTGTGCATTTTTGAGCGATCGGATTTGCTCATCACAAACGACGGAGGCCCCGGTCAAGTGGCCGCCATGACAGACATTCCCACAATCGTTTTCTTTGGTCCTGAAACTCCCTTGCTCTACGGAAGCTGGAGCCGCTTTGCTCACGTTTTTTATACTCCGCTGCCCTGCTCTCCGTGCCTCACGGCCTACAACCATCGCACATCCCCGTGCGACGGAGATAATCAGTGTCTTCAACGCATTACTCCAGAGAGCGTGCTTTCCAAAGCTCGTGAATTGTTACTCAATCGTTTTGCACAGCCCGCCTCGCAGCGGCCTGATGAACACGTCGCGTAATCGGTAATTCGCACAACCACACTCAGGCGTTTGAAGTCAGTTGCTTTGTGCCCTGTTTTTGGAAAAGGTCGTATCGATGCATGCGGTAAGTACTCAACAGAAAACTTATTCTGGAACTGTCCTGACAAGCGTCTCAGACATTCCCGATTCACTGCTGTCACGAGTATCCGCGGTCGCCGTAATTCTGTTGGCTCTTGTGACATACTTACATGGACTTGGTTCGCTGCACATCATGGGCAATGGCGATGAAATGGTGTACGCCCAAATCACGCGGGCCACAGCCGCCAGCGGGCACTGGCTGCCACTGGTCTCTGAAATGCCAGACATGGTCAACACCAAGCCGCCATTGCTCTTCTGGCAAGGAATTCTCACCACGGATTGGGGACATCGATGGAATCTTGTTTCCCTGCGATGGCCGAGCCTCGTCTGGACATTCCTTGCGGCGCTTCTTGCCGGACTCGTGGCGTGGCGCACCACCCGCAACAATCTGACTGCCGGACTGCTTGCCGCATCGCTCTATCTTGGATTTCTCAGCACGTATCGATACGGCCGGCCCTTCCTTACCAATCCGCCGGAAACGTTCTGGGTATTTTTCTGCTTCTTTGCGATGCTCAAGTGGCGACCTTTTTCGTTTTCCTCGCGATTGATTTTTCCCACCCTGATTGGATTGATTGCGGGGCTCGCGCTGCTTACAAAATCATTTGCGCAGTTGCTACCGATCGGCGTGGCACTCACATGGTGGCATCTTTCACAATGCAGATGGAACTGGAGGACATTTTTTTCCTATCGAGCTCCATCGCTTGCCTGGACGGCGACGCTCGCCCTTGGAATCTTTTCGCTCTGGTTCGTGCTCGATCCCAATCCCGCTGCAATCTGGAAGGAATTCGTTGTTGGCGAAAACATCGGAAAGATGGCGGCGAGTCAGTCAAACTACTTACTCGCAATGCTTTGGGGTCGCACCAGCATCTGGGGTTTCTCCATGGGATGGTTTTTGAATGCTGGGTTCTTGGCATTTCCACTTTTTGGAACCATGATTCGCGCGTGGCAGCACAGGTCTGAAGCAACACAAGACGAAAAACTGCTTTGGATTTTGACGATCTCTTTTTTTCTCGTGTTCTGCATTCCAACGCAGCGATCAGGACGTTATCTCTTGGAAGTGATGCCTGCGATTGCGGTACTCATGGTTATTCACTGGCGACGTCTTCTGCCGCAGGCGTTTCTCACCACACTCATTGCAGCTGGAGTGCTCTCGACAGGAGTAGCGTGGGTTTCATTGACTCTTGCAAGAGAAACGTCTGAAGATATTTTCAACTGGTGGCACTGGCCGATCCTGATTGGATCGATCGCCTTGCCAGTGGTTGCTTTTTTCGATCGATTCAATCTTGATCGCTATGCGGTGCCGTCGACGCTGTGCGCCTATCTGTCGCTTTCAAGTTTTGTAGGGATTTTTGATGGCCCGAGCGGTAGATTTTCGGCGGATGCGATTGCAGTTGCTGCGAACCGAGTGGTGTGGGTGCCTGAAAACTTTCGTGCCGCTGCAGAATTGGAACGTACGCTGCTTCCGGGTGCTCGAGTCCGGGGCTATGACATTGCACTGCGTCACAAAGGGCCAGAGAACATGGCCGCAGAGGATCTCGTTTTGGTGATTCTTCCACTCAGCGAAGCCGCGCCACCCGGGGCAATTGGTAGTCGCATTGAACTTATCAGCCGCCATTCGCGAGAGCAGCTTTTCGAGTTGGCACAGGGACGGATACAAGAAAATCTTTTTTGTAAACAGTGGCTTCTCACGGCTCAGCCCGTTGAAAACTTTCGTCCGTGAATATCGACAATGTTATAGAAGAATTTCTCGTACCACTCGGCCAGCCACATCGGTGAGACGATAATCCCGACCGGCGTGACGGTAGGTGAGTCGTTCGTGGTCAATGCCCATGAGATGAAGCATTGTGGCATGGAGGTCGTGCGTATGAACCAATCCATCGGAAGGAAGAATGCCATGCTCATCGGAATGACCATGCACCATGCCTCCTCGCACACCTCCACCTGCCATCCATGAAGAAAAACAAAGGTTATGGTGTTCCCGACCGGCATGGTTTGGATCCTGGTGGAAAGGCGTGCGACCAAATTCAGTCGTCCAAACAACGAGCGTGCGTTCGAGCAGGCCGCGACGCTTTAAATCCGTGATGAGTCCTGCGATTGGCTGATCGATAGCCTTGGCGAGTCGTTCGTGATCGCCCATGTTTCCGTGCGAATCCCAGTTTGAACTCGAACCTACGTCAATAAGTTCCACGCATCGCACCCCCCTTTCCACAAGACGCCTCGCCACCAGGCACTGCCAGCCAAATCCGCTGGTTGCCCCCGGCTCAAGAGCGTAAAGATTCATGGTTTCTTGGGTTTCATGCGACAAGTCTAATGCTTCGGGTGCTTCGCGTTGCATGCCGAATGCGGTTTCAAACGATCGCACTCTCGCATCGAGCGCGAAATCAGCACCTCGCTGATCGAGATGCCTGCGGTTGAGTCGTCCGAGCAAATCGAGTTCCATTTTCTGTAGCTCAATCGCTGGCACTCTCGGTTTGACATTGGGAAGAGGCTCTTTTCCCGGAACAACATGAGTGCCCTGATGACACGCCGGAAGAAAATCATTCGCCCACGTTTGCGCTCCGGCATACGGCGCGGCTGGCGCGATCACCATAAACGACGGTAGATTTTGATTTTCTGTACCAAGCCCATAGCTTACCCATGAGCCAACACTTGGTCGCGCAAATTGAGCTGATCCCGTATGCGCAGCAAGCGTCGCCTTATCATGTCCATCACTCTCACAGTGCATGGCATTGAGCACACATAGATCGTCCACCACTCCTCCCACATGGGGAAAAAGATCGCTCACCCACGTACCGCTTTGTCCATATTGCTTGAAGGACCATCGTGGCCGGATCAGAAAACGTTCGAACGATCCCGATTTGTTGAGCCATCGTGAGGCGTTTATTTTCTTTCCGTGATCGGCGAACAGGTGCGGCTTATAGTCAAACGTATCAACGTGCGACACTCCGCCTGTGGAATAGATAAAAATGATGTTATCAGCGTGGGCCGGAAAGTGTCCTGCATGGGGGGCAAGCGGATCGGCCGCTCCCACAACCTGATTCCACAACGCCGCAAACGCTGTGGCTGCAAATCCACCGCTTGAACGGTGAAACCATTCTCGTCGACTCATCGGTAAAGGCATACGCATGGCGACCTTTCTCATCAGCACAATATCGATCGCTAATCGACTGAAAGAAATCCGTTACTCGTCATGAGTACGCGACTCAGAGCGGCCCACGCCAGATTTCTTTCGTGAGCCGGAGCAATGTTCCGCTCAAGAAGAGATTGGCTATACTTTTCCACAAATTGTAGACACTCGTCTCGTTCAGCATCGGCAGGAATCTTGCCGGTAGTCATTTCAAATGCTCTTGTCACTCGCTCTTGGTCACCACCAGACATCCCAAGCAAACGAGCCGCAAACGCATCGGATTGCTGGTGCACAAATGGAGAATTCATCAGATAGAGCGTTTGCGTTGGCGTCGTTGTTGGCAGACGCTGCGCGATGCTTTGATTGGGATCCGCGGCATCGAAAAGTGCAAGAAATGGATGACGGCGATTCCGCTGAACCATCAGATAAATGCTGCGATGATTCGATTCGTATTCGGCAAAAAAGGGCTGGTGAATCGTAAATCCCCAGGTTGTGACATCAGGAAAAGGATGCTCGCACAACACTTCGCGGTTGAGGAGTCCACTCACCGAGAGCATCGAATCGCGAATTGATTCGGCATCCAACTGTCTGCGGGTATATCGCCAGAGTTGAATGTTTTCTGGATCGATCGCATCCATTTCGGCAACACTGTTACTGGAAAGTTGATACGTCCGCGAAAGCACTATTGTGCGGTGCAGTGATTTCACGCTCCAGCCCGATTCAATAAATTTGAGAGCCAGCCATTCGAGAAGTTCCGGGTGCGTCGGCATCTCCCCTCGCGATCCAAAATCACTCGATGTACCAACAAGACCGCGTCCGAAATGCCACTGCCAGACACGGTTCACAAACACTCGTGCTAAGAGATGTTGTGACCTGCGAGTGATCCAGTCGGCCAATTCCAGCCGTCCACTGCCATGCGATGTTTCAGGAAGTCGATCACCACCAAATATTTCCAGATATCGTCGGGGCACTTCCTCGGCGAGTTGCTCTGGTTCACCACGCTTTTGAATGCGAGCATTCATCGGCTTTCCTTCGCTTACGCCGTAAGCAACCCGATACGCAGACGCTGCCGACCGTACTTCCCGCTGTTTTGTTTTTTCACAGAGCGCTCCATCGATTGAGGCGATTCGCTGTTTTGCGTCGACTCCCGGCAATGGAAGAACGATTGGCCCGCTTCCTGGTTCAGCAAACGGTTCCTGCGTGAGTCCCACATTGTCCAAATCGTGAATGGGCGTCGAACCGTCACCATGGCCGATCCCGTCGCAGATAAAAGTATCAATCACTCCATCCCATGCCGGTGGAAGTGTGCAGCCACGAAAATCTGTCAGATCACCCGTCACGCCGACAACACCCGAAAATGTCTTCGTGTCGGAATCAATCGAGACTCTCAGCGTATACCAGGTGCCGGGCTCAAGTTTTCTAACAACCTTCCATGCTGCGCCGTCTCGAACGGCACATTCACGTGAAGAGATGCTGCACTCAAGAGCAAGCGACTCAATCACTCCACGCCCAAGATAGAAACGAAACGCCCCGGTTTCTGTGGCTTCCGCCAGAGTTCGAAAATCGATTGTGAAATGAATGTGACCGCCAGGCTGTGCTCGTATTTTCTGATCAAAAACATACCGCACCCCATCATTTGGTTTTCCAACTCCCATTCTTACGCCACGCATGCCGGTGGGATGAATATGAGAAAACGGACTTTGGGCATCGGCGATCACTTTATTGGGACCCTGCGACAACCAGGGCGCAGCAGGTGGGGCTTCCAGTGATTGTGATTCGAAGCCAAGATCGATTCCTCCTGCACACAATCGCCCATCAAGAGACGCTTTCTCCTGTTTGAGTTTTGCAATGTCGGCATCAAATGAAGCAAGTTGTTCGGCCTTCTGCTGATCGAGTCGCGCCGCCTCGGCGGGAATTACCAGTCCTGGAAAATGAGCAGGTCGCTTGTGTTCTTCACCACCAGGAAAAGACCACTGCGTGCTCTGAAGAATTCCGTACAAGCCGTAATAGTCAGCCATCGATATTGGATCGTATTTGTGATCGTGGCAGCGGGCGCATCCGATCGACAGACCGAGCAATGAGCGACCGATCGAATCAATCGCGTCGGCAAAGTCCAAATGCTGATAAGCGGGGGTCGGGCTATAGCCATATCGCTTGCCGATTGCCAGAAATCCCGTGGCTGTTACCCGTCTTGCATAATCTTCAGAAGAGCCCTGTTCAGCAAGAATGTCGCCTGCAATCTGTTCTCGCACAAAATCATCAAACGGTTGATCGCTGTTGAATGCTGACACAACCCAGTTCCGGTAAAGCCCTGCTTCTCTCACTGGATAGTCAGCGCCGTCTCCTGCGGTGTCTGCATAGCGAGCCACATCGAGCCAGTGTCGCCCCCATCGCACCCCGTACTCGGGAGATGCAAGCAGTCGATCAACGATCTTTGCAAACGCCTCTGAAGACTCGTCACTCAGATACGCCGCAATATCTTCCTGAGTCGGTGGCAGCCCCGTGAGGTCGAGTGTTACACGTCGCACAAGCGTGCGTTTGTCTGCATCGGGCATTGGTGAAAGACCACGTTTCTCCTGCTCAAGGCGAATGAATCGATCGATCTCCCCTCGCGGCCATCCAGCAAAGTCTGCCTCTGGAACCGCTGTTTTCACCAGTGGCAAAAAGGCCCACCAACGCTCTGCCTGGTTGGCCGTCATGCCACCAATCGATTTTTCCATCGAACGTGGATCAATCGCACCTTGCCGAATCCATTCCACAACGGCTTCAATCTGTTCCTTTGAAAGCTTGCCTCCTTTTTCCTGGGGAGGCATCTGTGGCCCATCTTCTTCGTAGTGAATCGCCTTGACGAGCAGACTCTCTTGAGGCTTTCCGGGCACAATGGCAGGTCCGCTGTCGCCTCCTTTTTCCCAGCCGGCGCGCGTATCAAGAGCGAGTCCGCCACTTGTTTTTCCTGTAGACGAACAATGGCATCCCTGACATCGTTCGACCAACAGTGGTCGAATGTGATTCTCGAAATACTCTGCGTCGGATTGAGGCGATGCAGATACGCAAACACACTGCAACACAACACAGACACTGAGGCTGATCCATTGACGGATCATAGTTGCAGATCCTTCGTGAGTGACTCTTCTTTCAATCGCGACAGTCTACCTCGAATACGACTGCGGCTCATTTATTTTTTGAGTAGATGTCTCAGAATCTGACTTTCGCACGACGTGAACTCGATCGGCTGCCAGTGAAGACAGTTCTGTTTTTTTACCATCCGGCCAGCGAATCACGACTGTACCAACGAGGTCAGAGACTCCCAGTCCAAAGGTCAACGGCAATTCACACTGCGACTGATAGCTCCGCGTTGGACTAACACATCTCGACTGAATCTGCCCCTCACGGTGCACCTCCACCATCGCGCCAATCGCATCGGAGTTATCTCTCTCGCCAACGAGCTTCAATCGCAGCCAGTGATGACCAAGCGATTGATCGTTTCGCAACAATCGCGGACGCGCTCCGCTGGCCGTAATCACCAGATCGAGATCCCCATCACCGTCGATATCGGCGATGGCAGTAGCCCGTCCAACCATCGGTTTACAAAATGCTTCTCCGCACAGACTCACCGGCACGGGGAGAAATTCGGTTGCATGTTCAGATCCGCAATTCCAAAAAAGCTCCGGTGACTGCTCGTAGAACTGCGTCTTTTGAACCTTGTTGATGTCTTCCTCGAGGTGACCGTTGGCCGAAAGAATATCGAGCCGTCCATCCAGATCAACATCCACAAACAGAACGCCAAACGACAGCTCTAATCGAGTCTCGGGCCCCAGCCCATTTGAAACCGCATCATCCTTGAATTGAAGCTGATGTCCCTGTGAAACATAGAGCGCCGTCATCTCGTTGGCAAAATTTCCGATGACGATCCCCACTTCGTTGTCGTTTCGAAATCGACCGATATCGATGCCCATCGCACCGCGAGCCTTGCCTTCGATGTCGTAGGCGATACCCGCCAGATTTCCAATTTCATCAAAGAAACCGTTGCCTCTGTTGTGAAAGAGAAAATTTTGAACAGTGTCGTTTGCCACGACGACATCCATGGCCCCGTCGCCATCAAGATCATCGAACACAACTCCTAATGATTTTCCAACCCGAACGTCCGTCGCCGCGTTTCGGATCTGGATTCCAGATTCCTTTGACACCTCGGAAAAAAGACCTTCGCCATCGTTGCGATAGAGTCTTGGAAAAGAGCCTGCGAAATTCTGTGGACGACCATAAGCCCGTCCACCACCAATCAAACGAAAGTCTTGCGCCCGATCAAGCTCGCGCGACCACGCAACGTAGTTCGAAACAAAAAGATCAAGATCCCCGTCGCAGTCTGCGTCAAACCATCCACAACTCGTTCCCCAATCGGTCTCCTCTCCGGCCACGCCTGCCTGCGCGGTTACATCAACAAAAATGCCTTCACCAAGATTTCGAAACAGTCTGTCGAAACCTACTGAACTGACAAAAAGATCCACCTTTCCATCGCCGTCGTAGTCACCGACCGCCACTCCGGTTCCATACAATGAAACATCCAGTCCTGAACCTACTGTGATATTTTCAAACATGCCTGTTCCATCATTTGCATAGAGTGCCATCGTTTCAGGCGTTGCGTTTGCTGGTGTATCCCACGGCCAGTGGCAACCGTTGATCAATAAAAGATCCTGATCGCCGTCGTTATCGAAATCCAGAAATGCACAACCTCCGCCCATTGTTTCGGGAAGAAGTTTTTCTCCAGACGCACCATTTTCGTGAATAAAGTCAATTCCCGAATGGGTTGTAATATCGGAAAATGGCATTGGCGGCATCGATACATCAGGTCTGAGCCGACTCGTTGGGAGCGTCAGCGTTGACTCACTCGTTGGAGGCTTTAGTGGCGCACTGGAAATCCACCACCAGACTCCGCCTCCCACGCCCGCGAGTCCGAGCATCACAACAAGCGACCATCTCAAGGCCGATGCGATTATCGCATCGTCGCGTTCCTCGTGCTCGGGAGCGTTTGATGGTGGTCGGTGTCGAAGTGCCATTCCAAATTATTCCACAATTCCACAAAGACTTTTCCGACACGAAGCGAACCCGCGCTAGTCTTTCGTTTACTGAGAAAGTGTCAGGTTCGGGTCGATAAAAAGTTCTGGGGCACCGGGTCGACGAAGAGGATAAATGACAAGAGATTCTGCCGCATGATTGGCCGCCGGATATTTTTTCCTCGCCAAAGCCACGGCTCGATCGGCTGCATTGTCATCGAGTTTATATCGTTCGTGAAGCTGTCTATGTTCGTTGGCTCGCTCAGGATTTTCAAGCTGACCGTAGATCAACTGCAGATTGTAATGCGCTGCAACGTTCTCTGAATCAATCTGAAGCGTCTTTTCAAACTGCCTCGCTGCTTCTTCAAGAAAATAGGTTCTCTGCTCGGCCATCGCCTTTCCACGAAACTGACTGGCACGGTCGTGGAGCGTGAGACCCAGCAGATTCCGTACCTCGTAATCAAAACTGAAATCAAACCCTCTCATTTGCATTTCTTGGGTCTGGTCTTCGAGCACTTTTCTAAAATTTGCTTCCGCTTCTTCCAGTCGTCCCTGTTGTCGATTGACCTGACCACTCATCCAGGCCATTGTCCACGGCGGCGCGGCCGGATCGCGATACTCGGCCGCACGAGTGAGAGCTGTGGCCGCTTCATCAACTCGCCCCTCTTCAAAATAGACTCGTGCAAGATTCAGAGAACCATCGTAGCGACCGAGCTTTTCAATTTCCGCAAATGCATCCTCCGCCTGACGAAGTTCGGCCTTTCCTTTGAGAAGAAGGCCAATGCCGTAGTCGTTCCATCGTTCCCAGACGGGAATATTTCGATCAGACTGCTGAGGCGCATCCGCAACGCCCTCCACGGCAAACGTCACCTGATCTTCAGCGAGCGTTGTGATCGGAAGCTCATTGACGTAGGGAACGCCGAAGAGATTCCCTCGGAGAGGATCGTCTCCGGGCCTCGCGTGTGCTGCCACAAATCGAAGGTATTCAGCATCGAATTTTCGGTATTGCAGCTTCACCGTCACGGTCACCGGCGCGGTGAGATCACTCGGAAGGTCGAGCCCATAGTGAACCGTCCAAGCAGCTCCCGGCGGAATCTGGTGGTTATACAGTGGTACAAAAATATCTTGCGGATTACGCCGGTTGATTCGATTCCCATCGCGATCAAGCATGAAAATATTGACGAAGTGCGCCCAACGATCAACTTCGTTTCCAGCCGTTGCGTCGATACCTCCACTACGACCAATGATTTTGTCATTGCTGGTAACGGTAACGTCGAGCCACACTTCGTTGGAGTCTGCTGTTCCCTGCGTAAAGATGTGACCGAGTTTGAGTGTGCGGATCACCGACTCAATGAGATACGACTTCCCAGGAGTCAGCGTAGGAACTGTCGGCCGCAGTGGAGCGTGAAGGATTCCATCAATGGTTCCCCCTTCCTTCACTCCAAAAATATCAACTCGCGTAATGTCTTTGAGATACTGCTGGTGCGCGGCGATCACATCGGGCCGGTCAATGAGCCATGCAATTCCTGTATTGGCAGCAGGAAACAAATGGTCGTGAACGGTGAGAGTTCCTGAATCATCGTTATAGTGTGCGCCAGAATCGTTCGATTGCTTGAGCGGCATGTGGCAGGCATTGCAGCTTTCCTTTGCCTGCGGTGGATAGTAAAAACTTCTCGCTCCATGGCCGGATACACCGCTTAAAAGAAACGGATCGTAATGGTTCTGCCCACGCAAGAAATCCTTGTACTGCGTCACTTCTTTGGGCAAACTGACTTTGTGACACGTGGAGCAAAACTGTGCATCACGGTGAAAATCTTTCAAGAATGTTTTCTTGTGCATCTCGGGCTTGGCTTTGACAAGCTGGTTGTTGATCCACTGAAGAGTTGCGTTATCGCTTGATGCAAACGGATAATGCAGCGGTTCGTCGATCGTGTAATCTGCGTTGCCCCGCGTGCTGTTGACGTTTGTAATCGCGTGGCACGTCGTACAAGTAATTCCAGCGTGAGACGTTGGATGGTGTACGTCGTCGTAGGAAGGATTGTCGAATGCACCGCTATAAAACGGCACCGGATCGTGGCATCCGGCGCACCAGCGGGAAGCCTTTACGTTTCCATCTCGCTTGAGCGCCACTTCGCGAGTCTCTCGTACGCTCGCCAGATATACAGGATTGTTAAACGAACTAAAGTGATGTGAACTTCCCTCCCATCCAGCATGCACATCGGCGTGACACTTCTTGCAATAATTGTCCATCATCAGCACATCGGCTGGAATATAGTTTCCAGTCGCCGTGCGCGCAAGCGATGGTTCGAAATACTGTGTTCCCTCCTCCGGACCAACGGCATACCAGTGCCTTGGATCTTGGGTATGAAGCACCACCATCACGGCGATTGTGCCGGTCACTATTCCAGCGTAGGCCATTCCCATTCGCCACTTGATTGGTGGTCCGGCCAAGCGATGGAGCCAGTAGAGCCACGCTGCAGCAAGTGGAGCCGCAAGATGTGCCCAGTAGGTCCACTGCGTCAGTGCAGGTGATTTTGCACCTGCGTTTGTCAGTCGTAGCCATAACAGCGCCGCTCCCGAAAGCAGCACCACCATCGACATCACAAACAGTGCGTATCCCGCCCGAACTGCCCGGCGATTTTTTCGGCCGCGCGTGTTGAGCATGTGAATCGAGCCAAAAACAACAAATGGCGCAACAAACAAAAAACCGAGAACCAGATGCACGAGAAACATCCACTGATAGAGCCAATTTTGATAAATCTCGTTTGTGAACCACTCCAAAAAAGTGATGCTGCCTAGGTAGGCCGAGTTTGCTCCTTCAAGAGCAAGGATCGCCAGCACGATTTTCAGCAGCACGCGCAGACGAGGACCGATCGCCGGAACATACGGTCGGCGAACACGTGGTTTCGACGCAATTGCATCGGCTCTGTTTTCTGAACTTTGACTCATTACCAATAGCATCCACGCCAATCATCGAAGGGGTGACAGCTCTTTGGGCGAGCCGTCGGTCCGTTGGTTGAGTATCCCCTATAGACTTACTCTAGGACTGAAGGAAAACGTCGTCAACGAACGATATCCGTTCTATGGCTTTTTTTTAGTCTTTTTTCTCAACAAGGCACTGTTTCCAAACAAATTTCTCGCTGCGATATTCAGGGAACGTCGGAGGCCACTCGAATCGGTTTCCCGTCGCGATCACATTGAAAAATCGCCTTTGACTGCGGGTCGGCAATCACCACCAAGTCATTGTGTAAGGCCAAGCCAACCGGCCCCATCAATGGATCGCCTGAGATCCATTGAGTCGCCTTGCCGTCGGATGTCACTTTCCAAATCGCCCGGGCGTAGTTGTCACTCACGAAGGCGGTTCCATCGTCACCCACCACCACATCGTGTGGAAAATGAAAGATTCGCTCGCGAACCACTGGCTCCACCGTTCCATCGTTTCCAACTCGCACGAGCGGTTGATCTCCCGAAGCAGCGATTGCCCAGAGGCGATCTTTTTTATCAACAAAAAGTCCCCTCGGAGCTGCAAGCGTAACAACCTCCTTCGGCTCTCCTCCTCCTGATGCAACCTTCCAAATTCGCTGCGTTTCCAAATCGGAGACAAACAAATCACCGGCAGCATCGATGGCGATATCCACAGGAATCCCGATTCTGCCATCGGTCAGGGGCGTTGCTTTTCCATTGCTATCGATAGAGTAAATTTCTCGCGTCGATGAATCACCGGCAAACACTCGCCCCTCATTGCTCACCGCAACAGTGCGCACCGCATTGAGAGGAGTACGAAATTTTTTATCGCCTTGATAAAATAGTTTGGCTTTGCCCTCCGTGATCTTCCAAATGCCGGGGAGTAGGCGATCGGCAACATAGAGCGAATTGTCGGTCGCGACCGCAACCGACAGTGGATACTGCATCTCTTGGGCATGGAGTGCATCCATCATCAATACTAGAGCGCCCGAATAGCTCACGCAGATCACGATCCATTGTGTGAACCGTTGGGCGACAGAATGAACCATCACATTTCTCCTCACAAAAAGCTTGTTTTTCTAACCTCATACAACGAGGATTCTATCGCGCCCTCGACCCGCGTCGGATCAACTGCCAAAAATCCTCGGTCTGCATCCGAGTTTGATATTCTTTTAGATACGCTTTGTAGTCCTCCGAATCGGGCAACGATTCATCCGGGCTTTGCGGGTACGATCGCATCGCGACAAATGGCATTGGCTCCACAGATTGCCCGGCTGCAGTGGCAAGATTCGCATCCTTGTCCCAGCCAACGCTCTTGAGCAGAAAATCTCGTTTCCATCCATGTGGTGGATCTGCAGGAAGAGCAAATCGCAGCGTGACTTCGTCTCCTGCTCCGAGCACCAAGAGTCGATCATCGATTTCGGTAAGCAGTTCACTGACCTCTCCGAACCTCGTAAACCTACCCTGCATCGGAGGCCATGTGGTCGCCGTGAGCGGGGCATTGTAGAAAAACTGTTCCGGTCCGTTTCCGACCATGTGTTCGATTCTCGAATAGCCCCGCTGATGCAAATTCGCACTCACCAGTTCTAGGTTTACGATCGCCATCGGCGCGGGCTCTTCGCCGCAGGTGAAAAAGATCGAATCCCAATACATTTCCATACTCGAATAAATTCGAATTCTCGAATCCTCACTTGCAAGCAGGCCAGAAAGATCCACGGCAATTGTTTTTGTCTTTCCTCCTGGAAATCCCATGAATGGCATCACCGTTTTCCAGCCACCACTACCATCGGGAACGGAAAGAGATGGTGGCACAGGAAGTGGCAATTCAAGATCCTGAGACAACGCAACATTCACATTCACGGTTGTCGGATAGGTCCAGCCGGTAAGAAAGAGCGTAACGAGTTCGGGATTCTCAATCTTCCCCAGATCCAATTCAATGAAATATTCCTCAACGAGTCCTTGTCGCAATTTTATATCAAAGGGTTTCATATAGTTTTCATCCATCGTGAGAAGTTCGAGAAGCAGGTCTCGTCCTCGATGATTGTGCGCCGATACCGGCGACCGCGGAGTGCGCACCGTGTGCACCTTTCTCTGGGCAATCTGCGGGGGACCGACTTTTTCATTGGAATACATTTCGACGTCTGCAGGATGATCGACCGCGAGTAATTGCATCTGATCAAAGTAGGCTGCTTCCCACAGTTCTTCAGTGAGTTGCAACACATACTGGCCATCTCGTGCCACGAGTGAATCACCAGAGAGTTTCAAATACTCCCATTCGCGAGAGGGCATCAGATCTCCCTGGGCCCGCTGCAACCCCAGAGGCGCGTTCCAGAGCAGATCGGTCGCAAAAACAAATTCGGTGCCGTTCCATGTGTAAAGATAGGGGCACGATCCGAGAAGAATCTGCTGTTCACAGAGAAAGAGATCGGCGGCCGGTTCGATGATGTTTTGTGGAACACCGTTGAGCCAGTAAACCCGTACCACATCAGCAGCCTTCTGTGTTCCGAGACCGAAATGAGTGGTACGTCGACGTACCGACCTGGGCTGATAACGCATCGCAGTTTTGAGTTCCAACAGACTCCCGATGCCGTGGGCATTGACGCGACCACTCGCTGAAAACTCCGCACCCTTGATCTGCTGCGCTTCGAGCGAAACGTCGAGCCAGTGATGGGAGTTTCCTCCTTTGTTTTCAAAGAGCACCACGCCGGTTTCTCCTGCGCAGGCAAAATCGAGGTCTCCATCTCCATCCACGTCGGCGACATCGATCGAGTGAACTCCTCTCACCTGTGAGAGAAGAATATCTGCCTTTTCGAATGTTGCATCAGCAAGTCCACGCCACAAACCAATCTCATCATCATTCCACGTGACAACATCGAGCACACCATCGTTGTCGTAATCCAAGCTCAATAGTCCACGGCATTGTTCATCGCTCAGCGTCCTATTTTCAAACGAGTTATCGGTGTGCCTGATGACCCCAGTCGCCGTGCGGTGCGTCTGAATGATCGCCACACCACGAGAACCGCCTACCAGCAAGTCCCACGATGCATTGGAATCGGCATCGAGAACGTCGACTGCGACTATATTTTTCGAAATGCTGGCGGAGTTCTCGTGTGGAAGAGAATCAAACGGCACAAAACGGAATTGTCCGTGTCGCAAATTTTCAAGCCACCCGCTGCTTTCATTGGTTGCGAAAACGATGTCAACATCCACATCGCGATCCCAGTCAATCGCCACAAACGATTCGATTTTCTTCTCGATTGGCAACAGAGCGGCTCGAATTGTCTGCTCCTCAAAAGAAGCTTTACCACGGTTACTCCAGAGTCGAATTCCAGTTTTGTCGGCAGTGACCAGATCGAGATCTCCATCCGCATCGAGATCAGCCACAGTCGCTGCTGATACAC
>Ga0194051_1000894_pt1 | contig 16508 bp, 6 predicted proteins | sample SepL2320m_MetaG_FD_161275 | JGI IMG/M metagenome (GOLD analysis project Ga0194051, IMG submission 161275) | Anoxic zone freshwater microbial communities from boreal shield lake in IISD Experimental Lakes Area, Ontario, Canada - Sep2016-L239-20m | ecosystem: Environmental > Aquatic > Freshwater >... | reverse complement strand
CCTGATCCATCGGCTGAAATACCCATTTCGCCGGCGAGCTTTTTGAGTTGCTCATCGTTTTGAAGAATTTTTTCGAGTTCTGATTCGAGTCCGTCGGCCCGGTCCACTGCGCTCAAGAGTTCGCGCAGACGGTTTCGGGTGTCGAGAAGTTTTCGCAGCGGCTCAACCTGCTCCACAACTTTGGCTGGCTCGAAATCTTCGATCGACGAAAACTTGAGCTGCACTGCCATTTCGCTGCCATCATTGGCGAGCGTATTTTCCACTTTCATCTCGGCGCCCGGCGTCATCCGACGCATGACTTCGTCGAACGAGTCACGATCGATCGAAACAAACTTTCGATCTTTGAGCGGCTTGAGAGGCTCGGTTGGGTTTCCGGAGAATTCACCCATGACACCGACGACGAAAGGCAGGTCTTTGACGACCACGGCCCCTTCGGTTTCAACTTCATACGTGATGTGAACACGTGGCTTTCGAACCCGCGTGAGTTTTGAATGCACCGACTCAGGCATTTGAAATCTCCAAGGAATGACGGGGACGTGAGCAAACTATTTTTAAAAACTATGTGACAAAAACTGAGGAGAATTTATGCGCTTTGCATACTTTTATGATGCTGCTTTGTAGAGCAAACGGAGGCTTTGTCAAATCAATTCTTAAAATGTGAGGATCTTATTAGATGCTCATTGCGTTCAGGACGAGGGCGGCGGTGCATCAATCCCCACGAACTTAAACAGAGACTTCAGGGCCGAGTCATCGGCAATCAGTTCGCGGAAATAATCGGCCCTCGGGAGCCTTCCTAAACGAACGACGTTGCGAATCTGGGCCGCAATCAGGCTGTGTGGGTCGTGGCGATCAAAAAATCCGGCGATGCTTTCGAGTTGACGAAAGGCTTCTTCTCGCCCGCCGGGAGTCGCCTGTGGCCCGTCGGCTCCAGTCGCTTCAGTTGAACCACTCAATCCCGGCTGACTGCTTTCGGCCTTTGGATCGGTAGGAATGGCCTGTGGGGCAAATGTGCGAATGGCCGTTTCGCACTCTTCAAACAGGGCGCGAATGGGTGAGGCCGGCACCACTCCAGCCCCCGCCGAGGCATCGTAGACCGACTGGCAAAGCGCCTCCCACGACTGTTCGGCAGCCTTGATTTCGAGGTATGTCGCTTTCAGGAACTCCAGCGACGTCGACTGAACCGCCTGACTAAACTGCGCCGGCGAAACTGCTCCGCGAGAGACGGCGAGTTGGATTTTCTCTGCATCATTTTCATGAGCGAGATCCAGGCTGCTTTTCCAGTGGCAAAGCCCGAGCGTATCCCCAGAGCGATCCGACGTGAGCGGGATGTGCTGGATCGCCGGGATGATCAGCCCTTCGGAATCGAGACCCACCAGTCGCACAATCGGCATGATGCGTTCTTCTAGAATGGTGGCCGGCTCTGCAGGGCCATCCTCTGGATCCGGAATTGGATACAGATGATCCCACGTGCCTTCGATCATGGCGCGAGTCATATCGAAACCGGCCGCCAAGCCTGCGAAACCGTCGGTGCGAGAAAGCGCTTCGATGCAAAGCGATGCGACGCTTGTGTCTCGCGATTGTTTCGCCAGCACTTCCAGCGACTTGTCTCGCAGTTGCCGCCAAATAACAACAGCCGCCGGCCAGCCTCCCTCGGATGCATCGCCGTCGTCGGCATGCCGCTCAATTCGCCTGGCTTCTTCGCGCAAATCGCGTAGGGATGACCGTAACGCGCGGGCTGTTTCATCGCCTTGGAGGTTGATGCCACACGGATGATCACCCTCCAGTGGCGTTCGAAACAGGTTCGAGTCAAACTGGAAGGAAAGCGGCATGTGTTCAACCGAATGAGAAAAAAACGTGTTGGTTAAGTGGGGAGAGCACGACAAAGCCAGAAGTTGCAGGCTCTGGAGAGCATACAAATGATCCAGAGTTCCTCTACTATTACATGCCCCGCAGTGGCGGTCAAAAAAACCCGCAATTCTTATTGCTTTGATCTATATCTATGCCCTGTCGACTGATTGGGCTGTGCAACGGCCGATGATTATCACGCCATTCGCCACCAGATAACGATCAGCAGGCAAGCAATGCTCACCAGCATGCAGACATCAAGGATTCGCATGATTCTGGCTACACGGCAGCTCGAATTATCTTGAGCCAGCCGTACATCCGTCCAGTCGAGATCGCCCTGAACGTCCAGAAGTCGATCAAAAATTCCGCCGATAAAAGCGCGATTGCCACCGGCTGCGGTATTACCGATCGAAAAAAGGTAGCAGCCTGCCAGCATCGCTCCACCGCCGCGGGATGCGGAGTTCAAAACGCTTGCAAGCATCGCGGTTATTTGCGGAATGAGATTTAGCCGTATCCGACACACCATTCCAACGAGATGGCGATCCGCCGGTTGATCATCAAGCTTTTTTGTATCGAGGAGCTGGGTAACGATCATATCGTCGAGCACGCCGCAGGCTCGTTGGGACACCGCTTGCATCTGGTCGGGAGTCGTCGGCAGATTGATCGGGAATATTTGACCGATCGTTTTTTTATACCCCTCTTTTCCGATGCGTTGAAGCAGATCTGGAAATGCACTTTCCATTTCCAATCCGCTGGCCGCTATCACCACGGGGAATCGCAGTCCAATCGCTAGGGAAATCGTCGCCAGGTCTTCGCCCATAGCCACAGCCACCGCGCCGGTTGCGTCTGAGCGCGTGGCTCGAAAATCGAGCGGCACAACTGCCAATACTCCGTTGATCGGCGCGAGGGGCTCCCGGGCGTGCTGCAAAAGTTCGCAGACAAATTTTAACCGCTCGGTTGAATCTTCTCGTTCTTTTGGTGTCAGTATGTCTTGCCCGAATCGATCGCTTTGTATTCCCGACTCGAATGCTTCTTTGCCGCTGCGCAACTTTTCGCTGGCAATGCTGGCCTGGCCGACTCCCGAAAGACAAAGAAAGACACCTTCGGAGCCACCGGAAAAATGCAACGGCGCACTGCCCGGCGGGGATGCCAGCACCGTCAAATTGATCGGCGCATTTTGGAGAATGCCTCGCTCTTGTTCCTGCCCATCGGTGCCAAGCAAAAGAAAAAGAGGAACATCCTTGAGACTCACCTGCTGCCGAGAAAGCTCTACAAGAGCCACATTCCAAGCCGCTTCAACATCTCCCCAGCGAGACTTTTCTCCACGATCCAGCCAGAGTCTTGCGGCATAGTAAACGAGTATCGGTACTACAAGCAGGAGCACAAAAAGAATAACTGCCTTGCCGGGAGACCACCATGACTGAAAAATGGAGGCCTGCCCCAACAGAAGCACCATCAAAAAAGCCAACACAACTACAAACAGCTGAAAGATCGCCACCGTCCATGCGATACGAGCCGAGAGCGAGGAGGCCAAGAAGCCGCGATAGAATTGCGCGCATCCATTCCATGGTATCGCTAATAATTTGAGTAGCCAATCCATAAACACCGTCTATTTTCTAATCGCGATGTGGTCTTTTCAGGGTCTTTACGAAGGACACTGTGTCAAGAACCGCACGCTACGCACACTCGAAAAGGCTTTTTGAAAAATACTAAGGGTGTTCTAACAATTGTCTGTCATACAGTTCACGAAATGACTTGGAGCGAGACCCACACCATCACGATTAAAATAGCGGTGAGCACCGTGGTCGCAAGGCTTTGCCAGACAAGCTTGCTCTTGCCCCACAAGGGCGGCGCCCCGGGAAGCTCGGGAGCCGATGCAATCACATTGGCTCGGCCGAAACCGAGCTGGAGTCTTTGAGAATTTGCTCCGAGCCACTTTTCAAGTGGATCGGGACGGTCCCGGAGCATTCCTCGAAAGCCGACGAGCACCGCCGAAACAAAAATGGTACTCGCATCCCGCACTGGAAGTGCTGCCGCCTTTTCGGCTCGATCGTAAAACTCAGTTGCCCGTCTGCGCATGCCAAAAAGTTCCACTTCCAAGGCATGGTTTTCCCACCACGCCTGACCGCTCCACGGCATGTCGACAATCAAAATCTCGTCCACCATCGCCGCAATCGCATAGCTGGCCAGCTCCCATTCCGGAAGGCGAGGCCCTCGCATTTTTGCCGCGGCTCGATCAAACGCGGCACGCAATGTGGCTCGCTCCACTTCAACGGGGCCAGTTTTATTTTTTTCGGCGCGATCAAAAAGATCGAGTGCTTCGAGAAAAACGGGGACAACTGCGGCGGTAAAATCGGAGGTCATGATGGGGTGCTCTGGGTTGTTACATCACTTTGGAACAACGAACAACGCAAACTCCAGAGCAGCCACTCGTCCCTCGTAGGAAACCTCGATGCGTCGTCGGCCGACAAGTTGCTCTGCATTGAGAATTGCAGAATCGCGGACGCGAATCCCAAGCGTCTGGCTCAACTGCACAGCCTTGTACGCGGGGCTGTCGGTTCCGATTCGGTAATACTGCCAACCGCTTTTGGCAGGCACCGCCTGCGGTGGACGATCCAGCGGAAACAGATCGAGTCCCGGCACGCCCATGCGAAACAATCGGTCTACTTCGTCGGCACTGCCGAGCTTCCAGTCGAGATGGCTGTTGCCCGTAAGCAATCGTTGGCATTCCTCCTCTGGAATATCGCCTCGCAACACTCCCACATAGGTCTGCCAGTTGGATTGCAGCCATTTTGGATCGAGCGTCACAGAAAGAATCGACGGACCAGTGCCGACAAAATACCGCTGTTCAAATTCCATCGCCGCAATTCGGGCGAGCATGCTCTCGATTTTGTTTTTTATAAATTGGAAGATGGTTGCAAGATCGTCGTGGTCGTAGAGAGGAAGTTCTTCGAGCCGTCGCTCTGGTTCGAACACCGCGAGTTGGCCCGCCACACGGCACAGTTCGGCATACGCCTCTCGAGGATGAATGCCTTTGGCAAACGCCAGAACTCGCAGCACGGCCTGTGATTCGAGCATCTTCGAGAGCATCATCAATCGATCGAGATCTCCAGGCTCGGAACTCGAAAAGCCGACTTGTCTGCTCACGGCTTGGTCGGCAAGCACCTCGATCTTGCGGCTCACCAAGTCGTAGACGCTGCGCACAACCCCGCTTCCAAGTGGAGTCCACGCATCCACAGCGAGCATTGGCGGGAAATAATTGATGTCGATTTCTGGCGCCGATTCGCGATTTCCGGCACGACGGATCTGCGCAATCGGCAACAGTTCGAAGCCTGAAAGATCTTCTGTCGATAATTTGATCGCAACATTGAGCCGGCGAAACTCAACTTCTTGGTCGTTGCCACCGGCCGTGTCATCTTGAAGCGACTGTCGCACGATCGTCGAACGACTGCGATCCAACGGAACAGGAGGTGAAATATTTCCCCCCGACGGATTGTATCGCGGCACTGCAAGATAGACCCGTAACGTATCAACCGTTTGCAATGCGTCGCCCAGAGCCGTCGAAAGCTTTGCAAGGCTACCGGTTGCATTCTTGAGATCCACTCGATCTGGTTCTTCGCCAGGCTCCAAGCAGACGAGCGTTCCGTCTCGAAACCTTGCTTGGCAACTGCGCAGTTCAATCTGATGATTCGCAAGCGCCGACGGATCTATTTCCAGTCTCACGATTCCGTAGTTGAATGGATCGTCGGCCATGCCCGAAAACGCGAGACACTCCGACCAGTGCCGTTCCATCGACTGAAATTGATGTGGGCGAAGGAACATTCCTTCCGACCAGTGAACAGGCAGATGACGCATGACATGAAATCCGAGCGACAAACAAGAGTCGCGACAAGTTTGATCGATGTCCCAACGAGCGAGACGCTATTTTAATTCTTTGAAGTCATATCGTATCAATTGCAGCGAAGTTGGTAAACTCTAACCCAAGCATTGCTTTCTTTTTCTGTCTCTTTGAGTAATGGGTTTATTTTCTAGCGTAAAGGTCTGTCGACGTGACACCATCCAATGCCGCGCCTGTTCGAACTGTTCGCTGGAAAGGAACATCCACCGATGCCAGTCCACAACGAAAATATCGGCGCGTCGGGTTAATCCTCGCGCTTATTCTTGCTGCGGTTGTTCTTGTCAGCGTGATTGTCGCTCTGCTTCTGGCACCATTATTCACCTGGAAGACGGCGTTCGTTTCTCTCGTCATCGATCAGTACAGGATCGGTTCGCTCGTAGCAGTTCCGTTTGCCAACGAAGACAAGACCGCCTTGGCCGCGTCGCTGGCGCACTCGCTTCCAACCGATCAAACAACCGATTCAGTGCACTTAGTTGGTTTTGAAACATCCGCTGCCATCCGGGAGAAACTCGGCAGTCGTCTTTTCAATCTTCCTTTACGATCGAAGGATGTGTTGGTGGCCTACGTGCGAGCACAGTCGATGGTTGCTCCACCTTCGCTCGATGCAGACGGAATTAAACGCACCGACCCTCTCAATAATAAGGTTTGTCTGATTGCCAGTGACTTCCGAATCGAAGGGGAGCGGCCTCGGGGTCTTGTACCGATGCGAGAGCTTGTCGAATCGATCGGTCGTGAATCGTCATCGACGACGTTAATCGCAATCGATTTCGGAGATCTTCGCTGGGATCCTCGCGCCGGCGTGATTGCAGGACTGGTTCCGAAGATGCTCGACGATGAATTTGCAGAGCCTCAAAGAAAAGCTACAGGCGCAAACTGGGTTGTTGGGTCTCACGATCTGTTTGAATATTCGGGAATCTATTTACCCGAGCGACGCACGTTCTTTGCTCGATCGCTGGAACTCGGTCTTTCGGGAGCAGCCGACGCAGCTCCTTGGGGCGATGGGGATCTTTTGGTGGAACTCGACGAACTCCTCCGTTTTGTTTCCGCTTGGACAAGCCAGTGGGCTCGACAATCGAGCGGCGGTCGCAGTCTTCAAAATCCCGTGGTGTGGAAGCTCGGCGTAGGTCGCGTGCCGCTCTCCTCGGTGCCGCCAAATATTCCGGTTGTGCGAGTGCCAACGCCAAAGAAAAAAGTTGCGAAAGACAAGCCCGCCTCAGAGAAGCCCAGTCAGGAGAAACAGGAGCCGACTGCCCCAGAAAAAAAAGCTGAGCCATCCTCTCCAGCAGCTCAGCCTGCGTCGGTGCCGCCGCAGAAGTCTCCAGCCGGTCCCGTGCAAAACCCTTTGCCAAAAACATCGGCTGCCATACCCGCCGCGAGTGACCGGCAACCGGCTCTTTTTCAGCCAGCAAGCAAGTCGTTGCGTTTGGATGCAACGAGGTTTTCCGCCGGCGTGGTTCTGACGGCCGCCGAAAAAGATGCTGCCAAGCCAGACGCCGGCCCTGCATTTCCAGCGGCAGGAGAACCGCCCGCTGCTGCCGCAGCGACTCCGACGACTGCCGCGAGCACAGCCTCGCCACCTGCGGAGGGCACACCACCGGCTGCCGCTGCGCCCGCGCCAGCCGCTGTGCCCGAAAAGCCACCGGCAGCGATCCCTCCGCCCCCACCCGAGCCAGAAGTGTTGCCTCCTGACCTTTGGCTACTGATCGAGCAACAAAACTCTCGTCGAAAACAGGCACCAGCATCTGAAGTGCGACCAGCCTTAGTTGATTTCGCGCCGCACCTCTGGGCCGAGCTTGTGGCTTTGGCAGGCTCCGCACAGCTCCAAGTTCTCCAAAACGATTCGGGCTCTTTGCGAACGAATGTTTTCCTCGATCAATTCACCACTGATTTGGCGAATCTTTCGGCTTATTCGAATACCGCGGAGGCTGTTGGGATTCGCTCGTCGCCGATTGTCTCTCTCCAGCAAACGCTCGGAAAAGCTGAATCAAAACATTTTTTTGAGGCCTGGGAAAATGCTCCACCGCGATTTCGCAATGCGCTCGCTGTGCGCAACGACGCCGTCGTCTCATTGCTCGCCACAGTCCATCTGAACGCCATCTTTGCGGGCGGCTCTGGCACACCGCCGATCGAACCCGGCACTCTTCGCACTGCCATCTCGCAGGTTGCGCGATTGAGTTCAATCATCAATGGGTTTCCCTCAATTGCTTCGCCCGATGAAGAGCCGCTGCGGCTGGATCCTTTGGACGACGCTTCGCGAAGCGTTTCCTTACTTGTCACCAGACTCAATACATTGGTCGATCTTTTGTTTGTCAACCTGCTCGACAGCGGAGCCATCAATCAATCCACCGTTTCGTATACGGAGTGTTCCGCGGCCCTGAGACTTCCTTTTTTATCAATGCCTCGGCGGGATTCGCTTCTGGCGATGATCCAGTCAAGTGCGCAAGCGACTCTGTCTGGGGAACAATCATCCGGGATGGATGCTGGATCAAACGAAATGCCATTAGAAGGTCAGTCCATGCTTTTGGCAGTTGGACGAGTCCCCTTGCCACCCGAAACACCTATTCGCATTCAACGCATTGATCTTGCGAATATTGCAGTGCTTGTCGACAGCCTCGCGGCAATCGTAGATGCCGCCGGCATCCTCTCCGATTCAACGTCTCGCGCGCCACCGGAGATTGCCAAAACAATCCGCGACATCGCGGACGTTCGAAAGGCCTGCGAGTCGCTCGCCTCATTTGTAAGTGACGAAAAAGTTGCCGTCCAGGAAATTCTCCAACTGGCAGCAAAAATTTCTCAACTTTATTTCAAAGCTGCCTCTGAAGTCGATTCGACAACAATCAGTTCCAGTGGCTTCACGGAAACCGATCGTGGCGCGGCACTGCTTCGCATTCTCGACCCGCGTGATGCAGAGAATCTTTCCACCGTTGAAATCGCTTCCATTCCTCGCTGGTCAGTTGTGGATTCCGTTGGAATAGTCTTGCAGCCGATCGATGGCGTTGCGATGGAATTTCAGAGGCCTACGTTGCTCAGACTCGTGTTTGGTGGTCGCGATAAAAAGAAGTTGCCCGTCAACGCAACGCTTCGTCTCCGTTACGATCCGGCTGACATGCAGGTGCGAGCAAGCGGCGGTGGCATACTCGATCCGAATCGAGGCAGCATGTTGTCTGATCTTCCGCTGCGAGCAGAAGGGCTGCGTCTGGAACTACTGCCAAACCGAAAAGCGACAGAGTCTGATCTCAATGGGCAGGTGCGGTTGCGAGCCCTTCTGGAGATTGGGGGAAGAACCGAGGAGGCTGAGCTGTATGTCAACCTTCCGTCGGAGCGCACCGTCACACTGTCGGTGCGTCGCACTCCAGTCGCAAACGCGGCAACTGGCAACGGCTGGCTCCGCTCTCGCGTGTTAACGGATTCCGTTTCGTCAGATGCTCTGGTCCAATCGATCGTGCAACTGCCTTGCCTGTCGGGCCGAGTCACGGCGTGGGAGCTAGGACTCGAAAACGAAGCCTCTCTCCCCCGCACCGTATCAGTCGAGGTCTACTCCGTTGCGTCCAGCCAGCAACCTGGAGCCCGGGAAAAGGATTGGAAAGAAGCAGCCGCTCAAATTGTGGCTGGTACATCCTCGCTTGCAAAGATGGCGGCAATTGCAAAAGTGGAACTGCCGGTTTCACAATCGATAACGTTCCTGCCACTGCCTCCCGAAATAGTGCCCCCTGCGATCTTGCCGCTGCCTGCCCCAGCGGGCACTCCACCGGCTGCCGCCCCGCCCGCTCCTGCTCCCATTCCAATCGGACCTGACGTTGCCGTACTCGTACGAGAAATCACGGCCGGACAACCGCCACGGGCTTGGCTCACACGACTTTGTTTTGAAGTCGAGCATCCCCGTACGCTTCTTGTTCCAACGGCCATCTGGAACAGTCGCGAACGCACGATCACTGTCGAAGTGAGGGCCAGCGACACTGCCAGAAAAGGGGCGGATTTGCCTCCGAATGGCATGCGAGTTTCAATGAAGCCGCTCTCCATTTTTCCGGTGATCGGTCGCCAGCCGATCGAGATGCAAAAAAGCGAGGCTCTTCTCACGCCTTCACGTCCTGCCGATGTGCTGGTGGCAGCATGGAATGGTTCCGATCGATCTGGTCGGGTGTGGCTGGCCATTGATGTTGATGGATATCCACGCGCAGTGGTGATGGCCGTCGACTGTTCTCAAGCCACTGACGGCGAGAGGCAAGGCGCGCAGTATGACTGGCGCAATATTTCTTTTATCGATCCGATAGCGAAAGAAACTCTCGTCAAAGCCCCGGCTGCCAGCGTTGGATTCAGCGTGGCAGTCGATGCACCTCCGGATTCGTTTCGAATGAAAAATGGTGTCGCCACAAGCACCGTATCGCTGAGTCTTCGCGAAGATCGTGGAGACGGAAACGCTCCTCGCGAAGAGCGTGTGGTCTGGAGTGCGGCGGCTGATCGACAGGTCGAATTTGTGCGCGACAAGGCGGTTGTTCCGGGAACGCTTGCCGTGATGACCACTGTGCAAGACTGGAAAATCAATGCCTCCGGAGAAGGTTTTGAAAATATCGATATTCTTGCGCAGGCAAGACTATCGATCCCGGGCGTTCAGCAACCCTTGGCCGACCAGCGTCAGATGGTGTTTGACGCCAGAGCGCCCGTGGTAGAGGCTCCCCCGAGCATGAATGTCTCTGTTGGTAAGCCGCTGGTGATTCCAGTCCGCGTAATCGATGATCAGCGAGAATCATTTGCAACGGCAGCCACAAAACATCTACCAGGAGTTTCTGGAGTCGACCGGGTTGAATGGGGAATCGATACCAAAGGCAATGGATCACCCGAGGCGTGGCAACCGGCAGTCTCTTTAGGAGGCGGCATGTACGAACTGCGTGTCGTTACGACAATGCTTCCGCCAGGCAAGCAAACTCTTTTGCTTGTGCGGGCATTTGATCGAGCAGGGCTTTCAGATCCCCCGGATCGCGTCTGGTTGATTGCGTCCGCTATGGTCGCCAAAAACTGCATCGAAGGCCGGGTTATTTTGAATGGCAAAGGAGAAGCGGGTGTTCTGGTCACGGCCGACGGCCCGAGCGCTCCAAAGCCCATCAAGACCAACAAAGAAGGGAAGTTCAAATTCTCTGACGTGGACGCAGGGGAATACAAACTGCAGGCAACCGGCCCAATTCGAAACCAAAATTATCGTTCTGAAATTGTGCCCGTCGTGGTCAGCCCGCCACCGGCACCACCGGCCAGCGCGCTTTTGCCACTGAAGTAACTCGCTTTGCTACGGCCGTTACAAATCGTGCAAGCGGCGCCTTCAGATTGATCGGCAATTTTCGTGTGACCGGTTTTCTTCGATGATCGGAGAAGTTTACCCAGCGTATCCGACGATCTCACCTTAGAGTCTTGAAAAACGCTCAAGGAGGGGCTGTGGGATCTCAACCTAGACGGATCGTTCTCGGAACGCTCTTTGCGTTTTTGGTAACCGTCCTTGCGTCACCGGTCGCTGCCCAGACATCCACAGTCTGGAGCATGCTTGGGATTGGGGCCGATCAGCAATCCTCAGACCCTGCCATTCAAGCTGCGGCCAAGGCAAAAGCGGCAAAGCATAAAATCTGCAAAAAGAAAAAGGCTCTGCAATATCTGGCCGGGATGGGCTGCACCCCAGAACATCCGGAAGTTGGGCCTGCACTCATCGCAGCCATGAGCGATCCCGATGAGCCGGTTCGATACGAGGCCGTCAAAGCTGTTTTGCAGACGGCGAGTTCCTGTCAATCCAATAAAGAAAAACTCGCATCGGCCAAGGCAAAGGGTTGCAGCGATGCCTTGTGTGATCTCAAGAAAAAGATTGAAAAGAAATTCTGCGATTGCTTAGAGCGCTTGTGTGGCAAACTGCCACCCAAAGAACACAAAAAACTCAAGGAAAAACTCAAGGAAAAACTCAAACCCAATGAGTGTGAAAATGATCCAAAGGCCGACTGCCCAGGCGGCAATGGGCAAGGGCCATGCTGCAGCCCAGAAATGCGAGCCAAGCTCACTGAACTTGCCTATGGACGCGACGAAAAAGGCTGCTTTCTCGAAACCAGCACTCGCGTGCGCACCATGGCAGAACAGGCGCTCAATGCCTGCCAGAGCTGTAACGGCGGAGCGTGTAACGGCGCTGGAATCACTGGCCTGCGAGAAATGGCACCGCCGGAAGAATTTGAAACGCTCGGCGGAGATACCGGAGACTGTGAACCCTCGTATCGAGTGGTTCCAGAGTCTGCGCCACCTGCTGGAAATTTTGAAGTGATTCCTCTGCCGGCTCCCGAGCCCGAACCAATCTCTCCGCAAAGCCGTGTGCCTGCAGCCAATCGTGAAGCCACCGCAGCAGTCGCAGAAGCCATCGATTCGCAAACATCTCAAACTGTTGATTCAAGAAGCCGTGCATGGAAGGATCTTCTCCCGCCGAGAAAAGTTTTTTCAGAACCTTCGGTGGTTGTTGCTGCCGCTCCTCCCAAAAAGACCAAGCCTAGAGTAGCTCGACTGATTCAGTGGCCAACGCTCGAAGCATCTCTTGCCGCTGATGATTCTGGTTCGAGATGGTTGCCAGAGCTTCTTTCGTTCGACAGTGTCGCCGAAGCACGTCACATGATAGGTGAGTCTCTCTCTTCAAAAATAGCCTCTTCCTCTTTTCCAACCGCTCCTGGGTCGAGCACACTTGATTCGAAAAAAGCGACCGTTCCTCATCAGTCCATGTCGCAACTGGGGGTCGTTGATGGACATGCCAAAAACTCAAAATTTATTGTGATACTGGCCCTTGCGAGCGCACTGATGATGGGGCTTTTAATACTTCTGGTTACCTGCTCTGGCCGGCAGAACGATGCGCCGAACACCTGTGTTGACGTTCAACCCCTCAAATCAATCTCTCTTGTTCGACCCGCGCAGAACACTCGTCTTCATCGAGGATTGTCCTCGTCAAAAGCTCTGGGAAACCTTCCAATCAGCACCGCTCTCTCAAGCAGTGCAAAATCATCGAAGAGAGCTGCTTAATACGTCAGCACCCTATCCGCTCTCTGTTCGCATTGATCTTAAAATGATCTACTCATAAGCCTGTCAAGAGATTTCTTTTTTTTCGAGTACTCATTGGCTTCTTTCATCGTCTTTCATCTTTATCCATGGAACCTGAAAACGACTCATCACAGCGGCGAGTCTCTTGGCAAGGCAAGTCGTCGAGTAAGCCCCGCTCGCCAGACAAGCCCGTTGTGCCTTTGACTCCGTCCGCCCGCTCTTGGGGACGCACATCGTGGCGAGAAAAGCCCAATGCAAATGTTTCTAACCTGCAATCAACTCTGCTCCTTGGGCGCCGCATTGGTCTCTCCGTTATTGCGATTGGGTTAGCAGTCACGCTGATCTGGACCCTTTTATCGCTCAAACACCGGGTGCCGATCGTGGCAGTATTTGCCACGACCTACCGCGCGCCTTTGGGTCCGATCGTGATGGCCGAAGAGGATCGGCAGCAACTCCAACGGTTGTCACGATCGGCAGCAAGTTTATTTCATGGAAAATCGGCTCTTTTTTTCGATGAAAGTCCGTCGCTCATCGAGGGCAGTGCAAAAACTATCTCCACCGCGCTTCAAAACCGTCTCACTGCGGTGCGTCCCGGCGGGCCAAGCAATAACATGGTTGTGCTTTACCTTTCGATGCTCGGCACGCTCAATCAGGATGGAAAGCCCTGTCTGATTCCTCCTGAAACATCCTCGATATCCAGTCATGATGAGGAAGAATCATATCTTTCGCTGGACACTTTCCTGAGTGAGATCCGTGCAGCGCTGCCGGCGCGCGTCGGTATTCTGGTTGTGCTCGACGCCTGCCAGCCTCGCAATCAGTGGCCACTGGGAGTTTTGGACGGTGGCTTTGCCCCCGCAGTGGAAGCCGCAGTGGAAGCCGCCGCGCACCAGCGACTGTGGGTGATGGTGTCTTCGGGACCAGGCCAGGTCACGCACTGGAGCGATCTGGAGTCATCTACGCCTTTTGCACGTGAGTTTTCGATCGGCTTCGAAGGCGCCGCTGATAATAAGCCCACTGGCAACCGAGATGGCAAGGTCGATCTCGGCGAGTTGGCGGCCTATGTCACCAGCGCTGTCGATCGCTGGGCGAATGACAACCGTGGAGAACGTCAAACGCCTAAGATTTTTCCAGCGATCAGCCCCACTACGCATACCGTACCGCTGGCATGGGCAACTTCATGGAATCCACGCACCGCTGCCCCCATTTCAGTCGATGCATTGCCCAGAATCGACCACGACTGGTGGCTTGAGTCGCACTGGAAAACTGCGGCAGTTCTTCGCGAAACGGTGATCATGGAAAGGCCGAGCCTGTGGCAGCAATATCAACAACTCCTTTTGAGAGCCGAAATTCTGCGCAGTGCTGGCGTTGCCTACTCAGACCATTTGCTGCGACTGGAAACAATGGTCGAGCGAATCGAGAACGACCTGCGAGTCTCACGACTTGACGCGGCAGCGAATCTGCCATCCTTTCGCCTGCAAGCACTGGCCGAAAAGAATGCGAACCGCCAGTCGGAGGAATCCGAAATACTCTGGAAAAAAGAACTGGAACAATACGTTCTCTCGCCACCGACCGATCCTGCGCCAAAGCTCCAAAACAAGCCCACAACAGATCCTGGACTCTGGATGCTGCGAGCCAGGATTGCACGCGGTTGGCTGGCCGAGCAGGTCGAAGCAGGCAACGCCATTGATCGCACCATGCTTGGGCGATTGCTGGAATCGATCGGATACAGGCCGGATCAAGACGGGATTGAACCACTTTCGCTGCATCTGGCTCGCATGCTCTACCAGTGGGTTGACGATGAAGTGTGGACCAACGCTCCCTCGCTGGTTGGAAAACTGGTGCGGCTGGCGAGTCGGTCGCAAGATGCCCTCTATCCGAGCGACGTGCGCACCGATGCGATCACGCGAATTTTTACGCCGCAGATCGAGGCCCGAAATAAAATGCGGTCGGCGATCGATCTGACTTTTGTCGGCGATCCAGCGTCGCTCGCCCGTGCCGCCCAACTCGTAGAGGAGAGCGACCAGCTTTTCAGCCAGGTGCTGACGATGAGCGATCTTGCCGCCCGCGCACTTCGCTATGCCGACACGGTGAATAGCGACTTGCCTTGGCTGACGGCATGGTGGGTAGGTGAAATGAGAGTGCTGGCAATCTCAGAAGAATCTCGCACAAAGAACGACTTCGATCCAACCGCGTTTCGCTTTCGTAAAATCAACTGGGAACAGCTCTTTGAAACACAAAACGAGCTAAACCAAGTGTTGCAGCAATCCTACGATTCTTCGGCACAATCCAATATCAAGGTGACCGATCACCAGATTATGCAAGCGATCTCTGTGGCACGCGATCGACTGGAGTTGCTCTATCAGCCGTTGCAAACAGCCTATGCAGACACCTGCGAGAATCTCGCCACGGGCGCTCCTGACACAGCGCAAACGCTCGGAGCCATTGAACGAGCCTTAGCGGTGCCTCTGATTCAAGGAGCGGATCGCATGCGGCTCTTGAGACGGTCGCGCGATTTAAAAAGGCGATTTCTCTTCGTTACGAATCCACAGATTCGAGAGAAAGAGCCACAGGAACAGCCTACCGGTGGGACGAAAGAGGCCGTTGCTGGCTGGGTGAACTGGCGAGAAACTTTCGTACATCCGCTGGTGCCAATTTTTTCTGGGCACACCATAGGCGAAGGAGCGATGCCTTCCGATAGCATTGCGTTTGCAAAGACGGCGGGAATGCAGCTGTTCTCAATTCGAGAAGCTGCCAGATCGCTTCCAGCGGCGATTGCGGAATTTGAGCGAGAAAAAGCTCGCGTGGAATCGAGCGGCGATGCTGGGGAGCTGACTCGTGCATCGTTCATTGGTGATGAGGAACTCTTTGCTCGACGACTGGCCGTCATCACCGGCCACCGATTGACTCTCGAAGAGGTGCCCATCGTGCTCAAGAATCTTGCTGCAGCGTGGCACGACCGACTCCTCTTTGCCGCCACCAGCCGAATCGAAGATTTTTGGGCCGCTCTCTCTGCGGACGAGACACCATGGTATTTCAAATCTGCTCGTAGCTTGCTCGAAGCATCGGTCGATATTGTCAGGTCGACAGGGATTGCTCATGGTGATTCTCGTCGCAGAGAACTTGAGCAACGGTTACTCGATCTGCATGAACGATCGCTTGAATACGCGACGCTGGAGCAGTCGCCGAATCGAATTATTTTATTTCCGCCCGACTTTCAGTCTGATGTGCCGGCGAATCGCGTCCATCTTTCGCCCGCCCGCGGCGTGCCGGCCGGGATCGCTTCGCTCTGGTTAGCGCCGTCTGTCAATGCGCCACCGTTGGTCGTGGCAAAGGCCGTCACCAACACCTCCGACGACCTGCTTCGAAAGCCCGTTGCACGGTTGCCCTTTCCAATTGGTGCCAATGAACAATCGACCGAACTTGAATGGAAGATCGATTCATCGGGCGCAGAGTTCTTTTCACAGACCGAAGAGAGCGTGCTCGATATGGTAGTGTGGTATCGCGGCCACAGGATTGTCAGAGGACTGCCGGTGATGAAGGCCGATGCGGTTCGCACGATCGAATGGAATGCGCTTGCGCCGCAGCAGCCTCGTGTGACGGTGCGCGGCGATCTGCCGAGGAATCAGTCTGTTGCAATTGTTTTTGACTGTTCTGGCAGTATGGGTCAGAAACTTTTGGACGGCCGCACCCGCATGGAAGCCGGCCGCGAGGCGCTCTTTGA
>Ga0194051_1000891_pt1 | contig 16529 bp, 13 predicted proteins | sample SepL2320m_MetaG_FD_161275 | JGI IMG/M metagenome (GOLD analysis project Ga0194051, IMG submission 161275) | Anoxic zone freshwater microbial communities from boreal shield lake in IISD Experimental Lakes Area, Ontario, Canada - Sep2016-L239-20m | ecosystem: Environmental > Aquatic > Freshwater >... | reverse complement strand
CCGTACTATATTGCGTAAGCTTCCTTTTCATCAAAGATACCAGCGATTTATACATACTACAAATACTTACGGGGATTGCTGATGCTTGTATTATGGCAGCTTACTACGCAATCTTTTCTCATCATATTGATAAGGAAAGTCAGGGTTTTGAATGGAGTTTGTTTAGCGTTGGCGGGTTGACCATGTCAGCTGCAATTGGAAGTCTGCTCGGGGGGTACATTGCTTCACATTATGGGTTTTCAACGGTATTTATTCTAGCAGGGTCGTTCAACTTCCTTGCCGCCATTATTCTACTTGCGCTTTTCCCTTATGTTAAAAATTTCAGAAATACGAAGGATTATAAGAAGTTAAAAATATTATAATCAAATGAAAACTGAATTAAGAAAATTTTTGTTGAGTTGCCCCCTAGCTTTATTAACCCTCATTGTTCCTGCCCTATTTGGGAAAAACCAAATTATGACAGTCATAGTACTTTTCTGTATAAGCCTCCTCATGCTTAGTATTGAATGGAGTTCAAGATATATAATCTTTTTCATATTAGTCTGTATCAGTGGACCAGTTGCTGAATCTATTGCAATTTATTTTGGAGCATGGACTTATTCAAGTGCATTATTTATTGGGGTACCTGCATGGCTACCGTTTGTATGGGGAAATGCTGGCCTCTATATCTCTCGCTTGAAATCTCTGGTTTATTCATTTAAAAGATAGGTGGAGATATTTTTTATGGACAATCCAAAACTTGTTGTTAGGACCACAAAAAAATACGGCAATGCCGTCTTTGCTGAAAAAGATATTAAAAAAGGAGAAGTTATCGCTATGTTTGATGGGCCAGTATATTAATATGATTACAAGCCATGGACACAAGAGTTACGTGACCATTGTATTCAATTTGAAAGAAAAAAATGGAGAGACTCGAATGGCATAGCTCGTTTAATCAATCACTCTTGTGAACCAAACTGTGGTATCAAAGAATTATTCAAGGTGGTAGCGATGCGAGACATTAAAAAGGGTGCTGAAATTACATGGGATTACGAGATGACTGAAGATAATGACTACTGGAAAATGGAGTGTCGCTGTAACACAAAATCATGCAGAAAAGTTATTGGTGCATATAGAAATATGCCTTTAAACATTCGTGAGAAGTACAAAGGATATATCTCTGATTGGTTACTGAGCGAATAGTAAACATGTGAAGGAATTTGATATACTTTGAAACATGGAAATCTTAGTCACACTTATATCTCTAGTCCACAGAATTTTTCTGTTAAAAAATGACAAGGCCATTGCTTGGATAACAGGTATCATTGCTTCGATTCTTTCTATATCATACTTCTACTCAATCGGTCTCCATATCTATGCTGGATTAGAGGTTGGTTTTATAGTTCTCATGTTATACGGTTTGGTAAAAAACAAAACACAAAAAGTGGAAAATATTATTAACATATTCACAGGAATTTTCTGTCTTATTTTGGGTTATTTGTCATTTGTAGGAGTTCTTACTTTTCTTGAACTTGTAAGCTCAATTACCCCGCTCATGGCTATTTACTATCTCACTAAAAATAAAAACAAGTCTGGTTGGGTGCTTATGGTCATCACATGCATCATTACGACATTCGTGGTGTTTGAGAAGGGACAGATTATATTTGCAATATACCAAGTTGTTTCGCTAATCCTTGCTATTTATGGTCTGAAAAAGAGTTATGCAAGGCTCGATACGCTTAAATAGTTATAAACAATATACTACCTCTATAGTTACTTATTAAAGAGTTTTTTAATCACAGAAAAAGGAGATTTTGTCTTTTCAACAACATAATCAAACCAAGGAAGACTTCCTACTTTACCCGGTTTATTATATGGCCATAAATATAAAGTTGGTAATTCAGGATAAACCTCTTGAAACTTATCATCTGATAACGAAATCTGGATCGCCTCTGGAAACATTTTTTCAATCAAAGGATTTTCTAATTTACGAGTAGTATAGTACGTCTTCGCTCCTTCTATTTTATCTTCGTGCCCTCTATTCATAGCCATCTTTTCCAGATCATTACTTATTCTGATACCTGACCACTCCTCGGCACCCATAGCCTTTACCTTCTCTCGTATTTTCTTCTCTGTCAGACCCCCCTCCTTCCAAATCGAAGATAGGTAAACTGATTCGAATCCTCTCTTTTTCATCTCTATCTTTATATTTTTTAAATATTCAGAATAATTACTGCTTGAATAGCCATTCATCATGCCGTGGTTATCGGCAAGAATGAATGTTATTTTAATATTAAGATTGTTCTCAGTTTTCATTTTTGTACAAAATCCTTTAATGTTGTCCAACACCAAATAATCAGTTTCGGTCAAAGATTTTTTATCTGAGGCTCCCCAGAAAGAGACAATCTCCAACGGTTTCTTTGTAGCAAGACTTTCTTCAATCAAAAAAGACATCCTATCTTCGCGGTAAGGAATCTGTCTACTTGTCTTATTAGTTGAAAGAGAAAGTATTATTTTACTAGCTTCATCAAGCTTTATAAAGTTTGGAGATGTTGCTTTTAATAATTCAGGGTGAATTTTCTTCCATATCTTTTCAGCATGCAATACTTCTTTATTATCAATATCGTCCAGCTTTTTATGCCAGAATTCTTTCATGGAAGAGAGAAATTCTTCTGAGTCTGTAATGTCAGGAAAAAGCTCTTCCAATATCTTTTTGCTTTCTTCAGGAAAATTATATATTGAAACTACAGCTTCCTTGATGGCTGCTTTAAATTTCTCAGTGGCCGGAATAAAAGAAGGGTCGAGATTATCAGAGATAGTAAGGCCTGTGAACAGGTATTCTTTAAAATCCTCTGTGAGAGAATGGAATATTCTTCCTCCCACCCCTTTCAGGATAAACGCGTAATCAAGGGAGACAAAGGCAATATCTACTTCTCGGTGCTTAAGTGCGTTTATAATCTCCTTGTGCCTAAAAGGTTTAATCTCAATGCCAGGAAGATAATATCGAGCAATGGTATTAACAGTAGAAAATTCCTGGAATGACCCTATTTTGTATTTCTTAAAATCGTCCTTCGATTCTATCTTGATGGAAGGGTCGATAGTAATAGCGACAACAGGCACCTGATCGATAAGCGAGCCAAATATCTTTCCTTTCGTAGCAAAGCCGTTGGAGAATGAAAATATAGGGTCTGATATTCCAATCTGTGCTGATCCTGAGAAAAGAGAATTATACGTTAGATCATCACCTCCTGTAGAGACGAAACTAACATCGAGAGCACGCTTGGAGAAAAGAGATAGTTTTTCAGCAAGGTATACAGGAAAATAGAGGGGCATTCTATCGAATTCTGCCACAACGACTCGAAGCTTGTTTTTGTCCGAATCGATTTGGCTCAATGTTTCTTTTGTTATTATTCTCTCTTTGTGGTCTGCAAGTTTGTCATAAGAAAAGCTCTTGTACATTGCATAGTAGACTTCCTCTTCTTGAGTAACAAAACCCATCTTCTTCTTTTCTTCCTCTGTAATTTTGAGCTTTCCAAAATCAGATGAAAGAACCTCTTTAGCGACATCACCATCCTGTGTTCTAAAATTAAATCCAACATTCATTCCCGCTCCGTTTGAAAATGGAACCTTGTATCTATATGCGATATAGTCTGGAAGAAACTTAGCTGCAACCTGACGAATAATATATTTTGTTGTTACGTCGTGCTCTTTCCTATTAATCTTCAGTGAACCATTTATTCTCATCGCGTAGTCAACAACCTTTATATCCAAGAAAGGAGCTCTTGCTTCAAGCGTATGCTTCATCGTCATTCGGTCAAGTCTTATGTTGTGGCTTCGTGACAGACTCTTTGTGATAAGTTCACACCCTTTATTGATGTCATCATTTGAAAGCCGGACAAATTCGTTATAACCTCCAAAAACCTCGTCGCTCGCATCCCCCACAATAGCTATTCTAAATCCATCTCGAACAATAGCCCGAGAAATAATGTCTTGTGCAAAAGCTTGACGAAGCACCTGGGCTTCGTAGATTTCCATGTGATAAAGGACTTTCTCGATTTCAGCCGCATAGTCTACATCAGGGAATACAATTTTGTATTTATATTTAAAATCTTTACATAATCGCAAGGCTGCCTCATAGTCAGATGCTCCGGGGCGACCAAGTATATATGCAGTTATATTTGGATGATAACGGTTTGCAATTTCCATAACCAAACTACTATCAATTCCTCCGCTCAAAAGAACAGCGACTGGGAGATCCGTATCGACTCGTTTCCTGACCGCATCAACCATCAAACTCGTAAGGTTTCTTACAGCCTCTTTCTCATCCACAATCTCATTACTTACTGTCATTTTATAGTATGAAGACAACTTTCCATTTTTCATATAGTGACCAGTTGGAAAATCAAAAACTTCAGTAATGAAATCAAATTGAACCAACTGCTTAAGCTCAGAACTAAAGTGATAACTATTGTCTCTAGTGTCTATTGCGTAGTAGAGGGGTTTTACTCCAAATCTATCTCGGGCTGCATAAAAATCTCCTGTCTTTGTATCAAATACAACAAAAGCATACATCTCTGAATCGAGATGCTCAACCATCTTGTCACCGTACTCTTCATAGAGATGAACCAGCACTTCGGTATCAGAATCCCCTCTGAACACATGTCCTTTGGCCTTAAGTTCCGTGGTTATTTCTTTGTAATTAAAAATCTCCCCATTTAGTACTGCAAAAATAGTTTCATCCTCATTGTATACAGGTTGCTGTCCTGTGAGTCTTCCTACAATTGGTAGCCGATTTGTCCCCATTGCGGCACCTTTCAAGACCTTGTATTCAAAGTTAGAGCTTCCACGATGAATAATCTTAGAGAGTGACCTTTTTAATTGATCCTCACGATCTGACGATTTGCTGATAATAGCGCTAATTCCACACATGGTTTTGTTTGAATTATTTTAACACAGATACTACTTACCCTCTCCCTTTACAATGGCAGCTGAAAGTTCTCCTTGATTCGCTTTGTCGAACGCTTCAAACTTTGCAGTGATTGATTTTGCGCTATCAAAAAAGTTCTGCAAAAAGGCAGTGAGTTCAGTAGTATCCCCCATTTCAAAAAGTCTGTTAAATTCATCATCAGTCCCTATTGTCGCCATTCTACCTAGTGTTATTTCATGTGGACCGCCATTTACCTTAAATGGATTTATCGCTGGTGAAAAGGCGGCATGGTCCAACATAATACTAGCCTGTCTTGCAATGCGTCCTATTTCCATAATTTCATTCCTAAATCCAGCCTTACCGAATTTAACAGCTTCTCCATCTACCACTCCATCTTTTTCAGCAACAACACGATTTGCCCTTTCCTCAATTTGACCCAAAAGACCCTTAAATCCTTCGAGCCTTTCTTCTCCTTCTGTTTTTACAGGAACATCTTGGTGACCTTCTATAGTTGGTGACATAAATTTTTGATTTAATACTAATGTTATAGATTATAGCATTTATATAGTGCTTTCAAGGGTGGGGTAAAACTCTGGAATATAGATTGTGGTATCATTTAATCTATTAAAAGCAGTCCTAACGTCCGCCACTACGGCACCCCAATCTGTAAACTTTTATAAAAAGAAAAGCCCCCACAAGTTTGAGGTCCTTGTGAAGGGCTCTCTTTGTGAAGGATTTCGTTATTCGGGGTTTGCGCGACGAATGACGTCGAGACTACAAACGTTGCCATTCGTGAGGTAAGCGAGCGGTCCACAAGCATCGTCACTGTACTTGATCAGATAGACGCCTTTCTCGATCATGCTAATCACTTCAGCGCACCAACCAGACGGCACGTAAATGATTCCATTTTTACAGTCTTCTTCGGCCGGAAGTGGAAAGCCCTCCAGACAGAAATCCTGTGTGGTCGGTTCAACATCATCAGGACACCGAACATACGTGTAAACAGGGGACCTGAAGTCTCCGTTACCGTGCATTAACCACCCGAAGTCCCGGATCAATGGGATGCATCCGCCTTCAATTCGCCAAGGGATCGGATTTTTTGGTGGGCCTAATTTCGTGGAAGTTGCCAAATGTGCCTCGGCACAGAATGACGCCACCTCCCTGACTTTAAGCCAATTCCAGTTGTTGATCTTGTGGTAGCGACGCCTCTGCTTGATGTCATCTGTGGCGTCGATGTTATAGGGCTGTGGACCCGCTAAGCGGATGTGACTTTTCATCTGTCTCCTTCTCCACCAATGGTGGTTATATAGGAACTAGATCGCCTGACACCCAGTGGGTATCAAATTTAGCGTCTAATAAAAGACTACGCTTAGGGCGAAAAAAGTCAAACGTAATTACCCATGGTTAACACTATAATTCACTTTCCTAAACCCCCACCCCCTGATGTTTCTTATTCTTCAAAATCGGCAAGTAAAACTTATCAATATATTCCGCTAACATTCTCGATGCACTGAACCTCTCCAAAATAAGTTCTCGGGAATTTCTCATACGCGTAATCCATTGAGCTTTAGATTCATAATACGTTGGCACTATTTCTTTTTCCAAAACAGTTAAGAGTTCCTCACTAATATCCCCTCTCTCTCCAACCACCCACCCGACCTGCGAAAGATTCGTTTCGTACACCCAACCATCTCGAGTCGATAAAGGTAAAACACCATTGAGGCACGCCTTCATACCACTTGTCCCACACGCTTCACTGCCAACCATTGGAGTATTCAACCACACGTCACACCCTGAAACTAAAATTTTCGAAAGATTCAAATTGTAGTTTGGTAAAAAAACCAATGTATCTTTTAATTCATTATCTGCATATTGTAGTAACGTCTTTAGGAATTGATTATTTTCTTTCTGACTCTCATTTAATGGCCCCGAGAAAACAATCTGTACCTTCCTACCCTGTCTTTCGGCAATGTCTTTAAATCTTTGCAGATCAGCAAGAATAGCTAGCGGCTGCTTATATTCAACCATTCTTCTTGCCCAACCAAGAAGGAGAATGTTTTCATCAAATACTTTTCCAGTTTGCTTTTTAATTTCATCAATCAAAATTCTTTTGTTTGATTGGTGTTTTTGCCATATTTCTTTATCGTATGAATAATCTCCGATTGAATCCCAACGCCCTATATAAATCCCATTAGTTACCTCTTCAATAGTGTAATCCTTCCACAACACAGCGGCCTTAATCGAATGAAGGACAGAAACCGCATTCACTTTGTGTGACATGTTCAACGCAAGGTTTGTCATAGAAAAAAGATCTTGTCCTGGCACTTTTCCTAATGCAATAATGACACCCAATGTTACTTCCAACTCTTGGGCAAAACGTTTGAGCATGTAATCAACTTTATCAATAGAAAAAAGTTCTTGTCCCGCCATCACCAAGGTGTGATTGGTAAAAACAATGTGCTGTCTGGCATATTGATAGGCCTTGGCGAAAGTTAATTGGTGTTGACGCATTTCATGACGAATAAGTTCCAAGGCAAGAAACGCCGAGTGTCCTTCGTTCAGATGAAACACAGCGGGGTGAATTTCCAAAGCTCTCAGAAATCTCATACCTCCAATTCCTAAAACGATTTCCTGCATCAAACGCACATCTCTATTTTCAGCATATAAAATACTGGTGATTGATCTGTCCTCGTAATGATTACCTTCAACGTCAGTATCGAGTAAAAATAATCTTGATGGGCCTTTATCCATAATCCAAGCCCTTATCTGCACGTCCCTGTCCCCGATCGGAAGAGTCACTGTGATTGGTTTTCCATCAGCGCCTAAAACCTGAGATAGCCCCAAGGTTTTAGGGTCTCTTTTTTGGCCCTCACCAGCCACATATTCTTGATGATAAAAAAGACCGATAGCCACCACTGGAAATTTTTGTGATGCCATTTCAAAAAAATAGTCTCCTGCTAAAATCCCTAAGCCTCCCGCATAAGAGTGCCAATCACTGACCAGTGCATACTCAGCAGAAAAATATGCAACTGGTTCTTTTAGCAGTTCACTGTATTGTTCACTCTGAGAAAATTGTTCTAGCCACTGGCTCGATTGAGTTTCTTTCATAATTTTTTATGCTCCTCTTTGCTCGGGTTGCCCTCCACGCAACTCGTCATATTGTTTTTTATACTGTGCGATTGTTTCCTCGACTTTTTCATTTGGAATTTCAACTCGCAGAAGGTCCACTGCATTAATAGTATCGTATATATCCAATTTATTTTCCAACTTAAAAGCTGCATCGCGCCACAGAATAGCTTTTTCATATTCTTTTCTTTCTACTGCTTGACGCTCGAGATTTTTCATCATATCCATAAAAGCATGATAGACACCCTCCTCAGCACCACCCTTACCTACTGTTCTATCTTTGAAAGGAATTCGAAGAAGTGTCTGCTGTTCATGCATCATGTCACGAATTTTTCCTGATCTTTGCCAGTTAAACCCAGTAGAAACTATATGCTCGTAAAGTCTACCCGCCTTATCTAAAATCTCTTTATCGACATTTTGGATTGAACGTAAAGTTTCGAGTAGTCGATATGCTCCGTCCTCAATCATTTCCATACTCCACCAAGGTTTAGCAGAGGCCCACCAAAAATGGTCACTGGCCAAAGCTCTGTCCATTTTCTTTCGAACATCAGCATATTCAGGTGTACCCTTTTGCATTTTTTCTAACTGTTCGAGAACCAAATTAACCAATTTCCACTGCATGGTGTGGAGAATATTTTCAGGGTCAGACCATGACAAAAATTGAATACCTTGATCAATATCTTGCTTGCTACTTGCCCACGTAGATTTAACCGGAACAATCTCTTCTGTCTCTTTATATAGACCAATAAGGTCAGAGATATTTACTAATTTAAATTGTGGAGTCCTGAAAACATCAAAAAGCATTTTTTCCAAACCCGGTCTATGATGACCAAATGTCTCCCCGTCCATTGCAGTGATAACATAACGACCGCTCTCTAAGTCCTTTTTCATGGCCTCAACCAATGTTTCAGGAGAACGCACAACCGCACTCATGATTAAATTACTAAGGCGTCTTTCACGGAAAAAAACTTTAACATTTGAATTTTTTATTTTGTATATTTTATTGTAATCAACAGTTCCTGTTTCTCCATGGGCAGCGATTTCATCTAAAATAATCCACTTGAAACCGAGGTCTTCTATAATAGGAACGAGGTCTTCTTTGAAAGCCATCTCTGGTGGAAAAAACCCTTGAGGATTATACGCGTCACCTAAATACGAACGATTAGTCTCGTCATTCATTTGAATCTGACGGATAATTTCTTCTTTGTTTAGAAGCGGTAAAAAGGCGTGATATTTGGCAGAGCTTGTGAATTCAATACGCCCATCCTTCCCCATCACTTTCATCATTTCTATAAGATCACGATACCCATGCCTATCAAAAAGTTCCATCAATGCACCGTTAATATTTAAAGTTAGACGAACATTTTTATTATCACGTAAATGCTCAAGAAGGGGTCGGTAACATTGGGAAACTATTGCATCAAGTACATCAGATTGTTGGTCAGCGGGCTGGTATATGTGTAAAAAGTTTGCCCAGTACATATAATTTATTTATTGTTTTCCTCACTATTAAATGCAATAGCTTTCTTAAACAAACTCACATAATCTTTGGCTGATTTTTTCCATGAAAAATCTGCAATCATGGCACGTTTTTGAATAGCTAGCCATTCACTTGGGTGTTTATAGGTCTCGAGAGCTCTCACAAATGCTCCGAAGAAAGCATACTTGTCATAGTTTTGGAAAACGAAACCTGTTCCGGTGTTTGTCGCACGATTGTAATCAATCACACTGTCAGCCAATCCTCCCGTCTTTCTTACAAGTGGTAATGCGCCATATCGCATAGCTTCCATTTGTGTCAGGCCACATGGTTCAAATCGCGAAGGCACGAGAATAATATCTGCACCGGCATAAATCACGTGGGGCAAAGTGTTATCAAATGACAAATGTGTGGCGACCTGAGGATATTTCTTTTCGAGTTCTCCAAAAAACCCCAAATACCTCGAATCTCCACTTCCAAGAACAATAAGTTGTAACTTAAAATTATCTAACAGCGGCCCAATTGTTTCAGTGATAAGATCCAGCCCTTTCTGCTCTGTGAGACGAGAGACGATCGCAACAACTGGGGTGTTCGGTTCTTTTTCAAGATTAAACTTTTGCTGGAGAACCTCCTTATTTTTTTGACGTTCTTTAATACTTTTAACTGAATATGCATATTCGACATATGGATTTGAAGATGGGTCATTACTCACATAATTAATTCCATTTAAAATACCTGATAACCGAGAACGGCGTTCTGACAAAAGCTGATCAAGTAATTCACCCGATTCAGATGTAGTAATTTCCTGAGCATAACTTGGTGACACGGTATTAACGACGTCAGCAAAAAGAATACCGCGACGCATGAAATTAATTTTCAACATACGAGGATCATCAATTGTTGGAATGGTGGATCGTCCATCGTCGTAATCTAATTCATTGATAAAGTTATGATCAAACATACCCTGGAAATGGAGGTTATGGATACAAAATACGACGGCGATTTTAGATATAACCGGATCATTCGCATATTCAGTTTTCATCAAATTTGGAATGAGACCTCCCTGCCAATCTGATGCAACAATAATATCCGGCACCCACTCTTTGTTTTGTCTCACAAACTCCAAAGCCCCTCGAGAGAAGACCGCGAAACGCGCAGCATCATCATCATAACCGTAGACGTTCCCACGTTGTTCAAAATACTCCATGTTTTCCAAAAAATAACTTGGTGTATTTGAACCTTCAACAAAAGTACTCTTCACATTACACGTGATTGGATGTTCTTCACGCCCACTTGGTATAGAAATACCCTCCATGATTGTTTCCATTGGAAACTTTTCTTTTTGGATTGAACTATAATTTGGAATCATAACCCGTGCATCATGTCCAAGTTCACGGAGCGCTTTAGGTAGAGATGACATTACCTCACCTAAACCTCCAATTTTAATAAAAGGAGCGGCTTCGCAAGCTAAAAATAAAATCTTGATTCCTTTTGGTTTGAGGGAGAGCTTCATAATTGTGTAAAGGAGAAGGGATTATTGTTAATATAGTGTACCAGACAATATCTTTAACTACCATTCAGGGCTGCATATTCTTTAGCATTCATTTCTATTATCTCTGGGACGGTTTTATAGGTTGGGTTTTTTACGAACGCAGGCTTACCATTCTGTTCAATTACATAATATGCAAAACCTTTCATTTTATGGACTGTTTCGTAATCAGCATGACCTGGCAAGCTAACTGGATTAGCCTCGGCGAAATTCACAGGACTATCATCTGAAGCGGTGAGCCAGGTGCTCCCTGTATTTAAAAGGAGATGTCCGCTTCCAGAAGGAATGAACAGAGAGTCACCGGCAGTGGCGCGGACGGCGTAGCATGTTTCGATTTCGTCATCTATAGGGACGCCGTCCGCGCCCACCTTTCTTTTTTGTAAAAGCAAAATGCCTTCCCCTTTCAGTATCTTATAGGTCTCACTAATGTCACCAACATGGTAATGCCCATAAGCTTTGATATATTCACCTCCAACAGTACCCACCTCCCACACCGTAACATTTTGTTTTTCTGTACCCCCTCTGATCATGTAATAGTGGACTTCTGGTCCAACAGAGTCTGGCGACATCAAAACTTCCCGCATCTTTTCGTGCCTTCGTTCGGCAAATGGTTTCATCATATGAATACATTATATATTAGTATAGTGGACACTTAAAGCCTCCCTGTAGTAGTATCCACGCAGATTTTGCTCCCCTTCAAAAGGTGCCAAATCTAGGTTTGGAAACATCCGAACCTCCACTGAAAGCAAAAACGTAAAACGAAGGAGACCCCATGCCGAGAGGCCCACTAAATAAAAACCCCAAGAAGCGATTCCGAGCGCGACTCACCGGCAGCAAGGATGACGCGCATCTGAAACTTCAGCATCGCTACCCAGCAGATGATGAACCCCCACCGCCTGTGGACGAAAAGAAACTGGCAGCGATCAAGAAACTCGAAAAGCCGAAAAAGATCAAGACCCGCCAGCTCCACTGACTTCAGTGTCACCACCGGATCAACCTCGCCGGCCACCCACATAGGTGGCCGGCGATTCCTTTTTATAGATCTGCTATACTTTCTACATGAGCAACACTGAACTAAAAAAAATAATCGCTTTTGACCTAGACGGTACCTTAGCTGAAAGTAAGCAAGAATTATCGAATGAAATGGCCACCCTTCTATATTCTCTTTCACTTAAAACTAAAGTGGCCATAATTTCTGGCGGTTCTTATAGGCAATTTCAAAAACAAATTATTCCAAAACTTACAGAAGCTTCTCAAGGCAAAAGTTTGAACAATATTTTTTTCCTACCAACCAGCGGTACTTGTCGATATGAATATGATGAAAAAATAAAAGACTGGAGAGAAGTCTACACTCACATGTTCGCAAGTAGCGTGAAAACTCGGGTGATAAATGAGTTAAATAATATCTTAGGCAAACACAAATCAGATTTTGAAATTCCTGAAAAACACTACGGTACATATATAGAAGACCGGGGTAATCAAATTACCCTTTCAGCCATGGGCCAAGAAGCCCCTCTTGGTGAAAAATCTACCTGGGATCCAACCGGCAAAAAAAGACTTAGAATCAAATCAGACTTGGAACATGTTGTGCCTGAGGTAGAAGCCAATCTCGGGGGCACCACATCTGTTGATGTCCTACCGAAAGGCTTCGATAAATCCTTTGGATTAAAAATCACCCTTGAGGCTTTGAAACTTTCAGTAAAAGACATTCTTTTCGTCGGTGATGCTGTGTTTAAAGGAGGTAATGATTATTCTCCTTCATTGATAGGTATAGAAACTATTGGAGTAAAAAATCCAACCGAAACAGCCCTCTTGATAAGCAATCTTCTATAATTTTCACCACTTGACAGAGTACTAGTATTGTTTTATTTTTAATGAGGCTGCCCTTTCAATTAAACTCAAACCCACAACACAGGTAGCCACAACCAACCACCAACGACTGTATGACCGCAAACAAGACACCTCTAAAGTGGGTACTGAAAATGTACCTGAAACTCGGAAGGGATGGAAACTTGAACTTCTGGATGAGCGCGGCCTTTGCTTCGTTCTTCGTCATCGTTTTCACCTTCATCGCCTGTACGTTTCTCAACGACAAACTCAAGGGGCGCGATATCCTCTGCATGTCCACCTCGTTTGCCGTTGCGGTAATCTTGCATTTCATATTCCACTTGGTTCGTTTCAGACGGATCGCAAAGAAATACGGAATGATGCGTGCCGAAATCTTCCTCTCGAGCCCTCACTGAAGGACCCGAAGAATCAACCAAACATAAGTTGCGCCACTTCCTAAAGGCCCAGCAGTCGTCACAAAGTGGCGGCTGTTTAATTTTATGGATACTTAATATATTGTATTGACAACCCTCCTTACACCTGTTACAATGGCTGAGTTAACTTATCTTAAAGGTTTTTCTTTTCAGGAGTCACTTCCTCAAACTATCTAGCTCACTTTTTCAAAAAATATAGAGCTTTATCTAAAACTCGCAAGATTTCCTAGTCACCTTTTTATTTTAAAGACTAGAAGTTACGGGGTGTATTTACACCTCTTAGATAAAGTATGTATAACAAATCATCAGAATCTCAGTCTCGTTTTAGTCGTGCCGGTGGTCCACGCACAGGTAGTCACTCACCTAAAAGATCATCAAGTCATTCATCTGCCCCACGAACAGGAGGCTATTCAGCCCCTCGTGGATCAGGTTCATCAATCGGTCACACAACCAGCCATACAGGTGGCCGTGCTTTTAATGCCCGCGCTACTTATGGTACAGGACCTTCAACTTACGCACCTAGACCTTCATATGGTCAAAGGCCAGCATCAAGCTCGTCTCGTCCTTATAGCCCAAGACCTGCAGGCTCTGGTGCTCCAAGACCATACAGCGCACGCCCTTACAACACAGGCCCTGGTTCAAGACCTTCATTTGGAGGTGCTCGTGGTGGTGGCTCTTACGGCCCTTCACGTGGTGGATATTCTGCTGCACGACGCCCTGCAAGAAATTTCGGAACTCGTATTGACCCGTCAAGATTTATTAATAAAGCCATCGTTACGGAAGTCGCAGAAGTGTATAACCCAAAACACACTTTTGCAGATTTTCTAATTAACGAAGAATTAAAAGCTTCGATTATTGCAAAGGGTTACAAAACACCTACCCCTATCCAGGATGGCGCCATTCCTAAAATCCTCGAAGGCGTGGATGTAATTGGACTTGCCAATACTGGTACTGGAAAAACGGCTGCGTTTTTAATTCCACTTATTCATAAAATTTTACTTAACCGAAACGAAGAGGTTATGGTAATTGCACCAACTCGTGAACTTGCTATTCAAATTGAGCAAGAATTAGTTCAATTCACAAAGGGCCTAAAAATATATTCAGTATGTTGCGTTGGTGGAGCAAATATCGTTCCTCAAATTCGAGCATTACGAATGCAGAACAACTTTGTCATCGGTACACCAGGACGATTAAAGGACTTGATTAGTACAGGACGAATTGTCCTTTCTAGATTCAACACAATCGTTCTAGATGAAGCTGATCGAATGTTGGATATGGGATTCGTGAATGACATGCGATTTATTATGGCTGGTATGCCAAAAACAAGGCAGACGCTATTCTTCTCTGCGACTGTTTCACCTGAAATCGAAAAACTTATTCAAGAATTTTTGAAGAATCCTGTACGAATTTCTGTAAAGAGTCGTGACACTTCTAAAAATATTGATCAGGACGTGGTTCGAGTACCTCGTGGAGGAGATAAAGTTCAAATCTTGAGCGACCTATTGAAACAGCCTGAATTCAGTAAAGTAATTATTTTTGGACGAACCAAGCACGGAGTGGCCAAGCTGTCTGACATGCTTGTAAAGGGTGGTTTCAAGTCTGAAGCAATTCACGGAAACTTGAATCACTCTGGGCGACAGCGAGCATTGACTGGCTTCAAGGCTGGAAACACTCAGGTTCTTGTAGCAACCGATGTTGCCGCTCGAGGATTGGACATCTCGAATGTGAGCCATGTGATCAACTTTGACCTTCCTGCCACATATGACGACTATGTTCACCGTATTGGTAGAACTGGCCGAGGCGACAAAAAAGGGACAGCCCTTACCTTTGTTGAATAAAACAAATTTATAAATAAAAAAACGGACCATCAGTGGTCCGTTTTTTTATTTATTGTGCGCGGGAGAAGACTCGAACTTCCACGCCCTTACGGGCGCTACCACCTCAAGGTAGTGCGTCTACCAATTTCGCCACCCGCGCATGTTCCGTACTATACCAAAATAAAAAAACCTTTCAATGAAAGGTTTTTTTATTTTTTATTTAGCTTCTACCGCTTCTGTTTCTACAACCTCATCTACCACACCTGTTCGAGCCTTGATTAATTCGGTCTTCATTCTCTTTGAGATTTCCTTGGCTGCCTTATCTCGGATGAAGTAAAGTTTCGCTCGACGAGTCTTTGATCGTCGGAGTACCTCGATCTTATCGATCATTGGAGAGTGTAGAGGGAAAATTCTTTCTACCCCCCATCCATTTGATGACTTTCGAACAGTAAAAGTTGCTCCGGCCTCAGAACCATGCTTTCGAGATAAAACCAAACCTTCGAAGATCTGGATTCGAGTCTTGCCCTTTTCCTGAATTTTCTGGTGAACCTTAACAGTGTCTCCGGCCTTCATATCAAGGGCTTTTCGCTCTGCGGTGTTGTTTTTTGCTAGTGTTATTGCCATAGGGTGACAATATATCAGAGGATTGAAGGTTTTACAAGTCCCTACCCAAAAAACTTAGCCGCCTTCTCAAAATCCTCCGGATACGGTGCCTCAATCTTGATTAACCCACCTCCAAGGTCTGTAAACTCGATACTCCTTGAATGTAGCGCACACCTCTCAAAACCCAACGCTTTTGGGTGATTTGGGGCATACAATCCGTCTCCTACCACTGGGTGGTGCAAGAAATGCATGTGCACTCGGATCTGGTGAGTACGTCCAGTTAAGGGGTGACACTCTACCAAGCTAAAGCTTGGGGTAATTTTATAATTCTGCTTTTCCAAAGTCACCTCTCCAAGAACTTTATAGTCAGTCGAAGCCTCTCTCATCTCGCCTCGTGCAAAGCGTCCCGCACTCCACTTTCTGAAATCGCTTTTACTGCGTCCAATTGGTCGATCAACCGTTCCTTTCATTTCCTTAAACAATCCCCACACAAAAGTGTGATAAGTCTTATGAACTTCACGATTCTTAAATTGCTCCTTTAAATATTCAAAAGTCTCCTGAGTTTTTGCAACAACCATCGCACCCGAGGTTTCTCGGTCCAAACGGTGCACAATTCCAGGACGATAGATAACCTCACCTTGTGGAGTCTTTCCTGGCTCCCCCACTTCCTTGATATTTGGGTACTTTTCAAGAAGCCAATCGCACAAATTCGCCTCTTTTGTCTTGCCATCAGAATGCACGACTAAACCAGATGGTTTGCTTATAACCAACAGGTTCTTATTTTCAAATA
>Ga0194051_1000890_pt1 | contig 16534 bp, 15 predicted proteins | sample SepL2320m_MetaG_FD_161275 | JGI IMG/M metagenome (GOLD analysis project Ga0194051, IMG submission 161275) | Anoxic zone freshwater microbial communities from boreal shield lake in IISD Experimental Lakes Area, Ontario, Canada - Sep2016-L239-20m | ecosystem: Environmental > Aquatic > Freshwater >... | reverse complement strand
TGGTGCAGCTGTGGCCGATGCCTTCGGATCCGCCGTTGCGGGGCAGCACGTTCGCTATGACTTCGTCCACGGTGTCTGCTGCCATTTCTCGATAGGTGGTGAGCTTGCCACCGGTAATGGTGACCATGCCCGACACAGAACGCGCAATGTTGTGCTTACGCGACAGATCGGCAGTTCGACCGCTTGCCGCGGCCTTCACGAGCGGACGAAGCCCAGCCCAGGTACCCACAACTGCATCCCGCGTGATGGTGGTGGTGCAGGAACCGTTTAGGGCACTCAGCAAATAGTCAATGTCTTCGGAGGTGCACTGTGGATCGTCAATGGGGCCGTCGTAGTCGGTGTCGGTGGTGCCCACGTAGGTGAGCTCTCCGTGAGGAACGATAAAGACAGATCGGCGGTCGTTGGGAACCGGAATCACAGCAGCAACCTCGTTGCGAACCAATTCCCAAGGAACGGTGATGTGGATTCCTTTGGCGGGTCGGATCGAGTCGGGGTGCTTTCCCTCATCCTGGGATCGAACATCGTCTGACCAGACGCCCGCAGCGTTGACTACCGATCGGGTCTGGATCGTGAACTCCTCGCCATCTGCCATGACGCCGACACCGGTGACACGTCCGCCCACGTCTTTGGCTACACCCGTTGCAGAAACCTGGTTTGCAATGACTGCGCCATGTTCGAGTGCAGCGGTTCGCAGCAGCGCAACCACTAGGCGTGCGTCGTCTGCAGCAGCATCGAAATAGAGGTATGCCGACACAAGCCGTTCTTGCGGGAGCGTCGGCATAAGGGCCAATGCTTCGGCCTTATCAAGTCGTTGATGCTTCTTTCCAATGCGCAACCCGCCCGTCAGGTCATATCCCCACATTGCTCCGCCGAGTAGGCGAGCAATCTTGGCTGGGATGATTCCGTTCTTGCCAAACATCGGAATTAAGAACGGCAGCGGCTTGACAAGGTGCGGGGCGTTCTGCAGAAGTCGTTGCCGTTCTGCAAGGGCCTCGTACACCAAGCCGATTTCGCCTTGCTGCAGGTAACGCAGACCGCCGTGAATCAACTTTGAAGATTTCGAGGAGGTGCCGGAGGCAAAGTCGTCTCGTTCAATCAGCGCTGCGCGAAGCCCTCGGGAGGCCGCATCTAGGACAACGCCAGCACCAGTGACTCCACCTCCGATGACGACAAGGTCGAAGGTTTCCGAACGCAACGCCTCGAGAGAAGCAGCACGAATAAAGGGGCGAGTACTCACGTTTGGAGTGTAGAGGGGGAGGCGGCCCGTGACCTATCAGGGACGGGAGAACTAGCGAATTTTGATACTCACTTGGACATCAGGCGGCGACAGGGGCAGAATCACCCCCATGGACCTGAAATGGGTAGATCGATCGGCCTGCAGGGGCATCGATCCCATAGTTTTTTATCCCGTTACTGATGAAGAGGCTGGCGCCGCAAAATCAGTCTGTGCTGAGTGCCCCGTGCAAGCAGATTGCTTGGAGCATGCCATTTCCAACCGCGAGCACAACGGCGTCTGGGGTGGAGCAACAGAGCGCGAGCGTCAACGGATCATTCGTCGTCGACGCAGGGCAAGAAACATGGGGGTGCCTGCACAAGGCGATGTGGCCTCGGTCTCCTCTGGAGTGGTGGCCGGATAAGGACGGGCGTTGCCCCACGGGGCCCCGCCAAAAGAGAGACAGCCCGCCAGAAGAGACAGCCCGCCAAAAGGGAGAGAGGGAATATGGGTGCTTTTTCGGCCGCAGGCGCATGGCCCGGTGTACTAGCGGAACTCATTGCTGGCCATGATCTTGAATCTGAGGTCGCGGCTGCTGCCCTGGACCGCATGCTTGAGGGCACCGCAACCGATTCGCAGATCGCTGCCTTTATCGTTGCATTACGCATCAAGGGCGAGACCCTTGACGAGGTAGCTGGCCTTGTGGGAGCGATGCTCGCTGTGTCTGCACCCCTGCAACTCGACGACCCCGAGGCAACGCTTGACATTGTCGGAACCGGAGGATCAAAAGCCCTCTCGGGCAAAGCATTCAACGTTTCCACTATGGCTTCGCTTGTAGCTGCTGCTGCGGGTGCCACCGTGTGCAAGCATGGCAACCGCAAAGCCTCCTCAACCTCGGGGTCTACGGATTTGCTTGAGGCCCTTGGCGTTGCAGTCGAGATCGAGGGCGATGGTGTGCTCGCCTGTGTGCGCTCAGCCGGAGTCGGCTTTGCATTTGCACGCGTGTTTCACCCTTCGATGCGCCACGTGGCGCCCGTTCGCGCGCAACTTGGCGTTCCCACGGTGTTTAACGTGCTGGGTCCGCTGTCTCACCCCGGCCAAGTGGGGCGTCAGGTGCTGGGGGTTGCTGACCCTCGGTTGTTGGACTTAGTGCCCCAGGTGCTTCGCCGCCGGGGCCTGACTCGGGCATGGGTGGTTCACGGAGAAGGCGGTCTTGATGAACTCACCACCACGGGATCGACACAGGTGACGGAGCTCTTTGAGGGTGAATTGCGCAGTTTCGTTGTGGAACCCGAGCAGGTGGGCCTGGCTCGTGTCTCCTTCGCTGAGATTAGCGTTGGTGACCCAGAACAAAACGCTGCTGCCGCGCGATCCATTTTGGCCGGCGAACGCGGACCCTTTCGAGACATGGTGCTGCTCAACGCTGCAGCAGGACTCGTGGTGGCAGACGTTGCGCCTGACCTTGTCTCAGCACTGGAACTGGCCGCTGCCGCGGTTGATGACGGTTCGGCGGCTGAGGTGCTTGAGAAGCTGGTGGCCACAAGCAATGCTGACGCTCAAGCGCCCGGCATCTGAGTGGTGCAGAGCGGTGCTGGGCTGGGCTGAATTACCGAGCAAGGACGAGCGCTAACATCTGGGCATGGATACTGCTTCGGACTCGGCTGCAGCAGCAGCGCCACCACGCTATCGATGCACGGCATGCGGCAACCTGACTCGATTTGAAGTCACGGTCAGTCGCCGCACTCGGTCGTTTTATCACTACACGGTGGGCGGCGAACTCACGATTGAGGACCTAGTCGTGCTTGATGAAGACTATGAAGCTGTGGTGTGTCGCTGGTGTGGAACCGGTGATTCGGTGACCGAGATTCAGCTCAATGGCAGAGATGGTGAGACTCTTGGCGCCGAATCAGGAGTCTGATCGCAGCAGCGATGATTACCGGCAGATCAGTCGAGCCCGCGTCCTCAGCAGGGCCATTGAGAGCGCAGTAGTCCAAGCGAAGAGAGACGCCTCAGACCGGAAGAAAGGCGCTCCGTTGCCTCCAGCTGCGCTCAGGCCGCTGCTCAACTTTGTTCGTCTGCCAAGCGCTGCTTCTCGGACGGTGATTGAGGTGCTCGACTCAGATGAGGGATTTCGTGACCGAGTGGCGGGCAACCTTTCTGAAGAGGATCTCGGTCGCGGTTCTTGGTTGTTCCTTCGTCGACCCACGGGCTGGTTCGATGAACTTGAACTGCTGATTGCTGCTTCGGCTGAAGAGGAAGCAGAGCTTACTGCTGGTGTTCAGGGCCGGTCCGCAGAGCGCCGCCTGAGTCAGGCAGAGGAGGCAGTTACTCGACTCAAGGCTGAATTGGCCGATTCTCAAGCTGCCGCACTGACTGCAACAGAGGCCTTGGCCGCCGAGCGCGCTGCCGCTCTTGGGGTGAAAGCCAAGGAGCAGGAGTTGCTGCAACAGGTAGAGGTTCTGGAGCAGCAACGCCAACAAGCTGTGCGCTCCATGAAAGACGCCGAGAAGCGCGCTGCGACTCGCCTTGACGAGGCACGCGCCGCTGCCGCCCGCGCAGATCTGGCCGAACAGCACACGGCAGCGCTTGAGGCGCGAAGCGATCAAGCCCCATCAGAACAAGGAGCCCCATCGGATCAAGGAGCCGCATCAGAACAGCGAGCCCGATCAGAACAGGGAGCAGAACAAGCCTCAAGCGCAAGTGTGAGGCCTCCGTTGTTGGCGGCGCGCTCGCACTGGGATGAAATTGACCCCACCAAAATTCAAGCTGCCCTGAGCCTTGCTGCCGAGGCAGCAGCTTCGCTTGGGCAGCAGTTAGCCGCTTTGGCGCAAACGGTTTCCCCGGCAGCAGCTCAGGCCGAGCAAGCTCGCGCCGCGGGCATTGTTCGAACATTGCGAGAACAAGACGAGTCCTTCGCTCCTAATTCCACAGCCCCAGAACCCAATCAGCGACCACCTCGGCGCACGCCGATCCACTTGGTGCGAGGGGTGATCGACGGATCTCCCGAAGGCGTGGAGCAGCTACTCGTTACTCCACAAGTCATCGTGATCCTCGATGGTTACAACATCTCTATGGAAGCTTGGCCGTTACTGAACGGCGCAGCGCAGCGCAGTTCCTTGCTCGATATGCTCACCGCTCTGCAAGCCCGAACCGCGGCAATTATGCACGTGGTCTTTGACGGCGAAGGTGCAGGAGATCGACCTGCGGTTGGAGCCCCGTTGGCGGTTCGCGTGCATTTCAGTCCCGCCGATGTTGAAGCTGATGACGTGATTCTGGAGATGGTGGCTTCACTGCCTACAGATCAAGGCGTCATTGTGGTGAGCTCAGATCGCCGGGTTCAAGATGGGGCCCGACGTCTTGGGGCCAATGTTGTCAAGTCCAGCCAACTTCTGGCTGTGGCGCGCAATTCATGAGCGGCGAGCATTTCATGAGCGGCGAGCATTTCATGAGAGAGGAGAGTGGCCTGCTTCTACATATTTGCGATTCTTCAGAGGCCGAACGCTGTAAACAATCAGCAGTCGTCTACACCTCTCCTGATCAGGACACGGTTGGCTTTATGCACTTGTCTACGTTGGACCTGGTGCTCATTCCAGCGAACAAGTACTACCAAGGCCGCACCGATCTACAGCTTTTGGTTATTGACCCCTCGATGCTCACCTCAGAGTTGCGCTGGGAGCCGGGGGTTCCCGCAGAAGGAGACTTGTTGTTCCCACACCTCTACGGGCCGCTCAATCTTGACGCTGTGTCAGAGATGATTGATTTTCCACCGGATGCATCGGGAGAGTTCTTTTTGCCCCCGCAGCTTCTTCGGTTTACTTCCTAGCGTGCCAAGGAATTCGACTGCTCCACGCGCAGAACGACTCGTCACCTTCCGATTCCTTACGGTGGTGATGTCGGGTTTGTTCTACTTCTTTTCTCTGGGCATGTTGTTGCCCACTGTTCCGCTTTTTGTTGAGGGTCCTCTCGGCGGCAGCGACGTAGCAGTTGGCCTTCTGGTGGGGTCGTTCTCGATCGGAGCGGTACTCATTCGCCCCTTCGCGGGGCGAATCGGTGACCGCATGGGCAGAAAGATCTTGATTGTTGGCGGAGCCTCTGTGGTGGCGCTCTCGGTCAGCTTGTACCTATTGGTCACCGGCCCCGAAATGCTCTTTGCTGCGAGGCTTTTCGGCGGAATTGGCGAGGCTGCCTTCTTTGTTGGGGCGGGCACCATGATTACGGACCTTGCCCCGACAGATCGTCGTGGCGAAGCTATTAGCTACTGGTCGGTAGCGGTCTATAGCGGCTTGGCCTTTGGCCCAGCTCTCGGCGAGTTCATCTTGGATGGGAATCATTACAAGCGAGTCTGGGTGGCTGCGATGGTATTTGCGGCAGTTGCAGCCGTGATTGGATTGTTTACTTCCGAGACGGTCGTTCCTGCGCCTTCGGGAACGGTCGCCGCACCGCTGATCAACCGCTCCTCGCTGATGCCGGGGTCCGTTTTATTTCTTGGGATGATTGGCTTGGCGGGATTTGCTGCGTTCACGCCGCTCTACGTGAGCGATGTAGGACTTCAGGATTCCAGCAGCGTGTTTTTGCTCTACGGCTGCACCATTTTAGGGGTGCGTATTCTGGCGGCAAAGGTTCCAGACAAAATTGGGCCACTGCGCTCGGGCACGTGGGCTACTTCCGCCGCGGCTGTCGGGCTGCTCATCCTCGCAGTGGTACAGACCAAATTTGGCCTGTACTTAGGAACGTTCGTCTTCGCTACCGGCATCTCCTTGTTGTACCCATCAGTCTTAACGCTTGCACTTACCGGGGTGCCCGATTCGGAGCGCGGGTCCGCGGTGGGCACGATCAGTAGTTTCTTTGATCTGTCCCAGGCGGTTGGGGCTGCGGTACTTGGAGTGTCGGTCAAGGTTGGAGGTTTCCGGGCAGGCTTCACCTTGGCTGCCCTAGCTGCAATCGCAGCTCTCGCGTTGTTGAGGAGTGGAATCGATCCGCGAACACGAGGTCCAATTGATCACGATGCTGCCTCGCTCGCTCGTGAATTCCTTGAACCGGATCCGCCGTAAGTAGCGCGTTTAGGTCTGGCGTAGGCCACGATGGTGTCATGACGTTCTCTGCGGGTTTGCGCAATGAACAACTCTGCGAGCAGTTACTTGCTATCGGCCGAGCCCATGGGCTTGCGGCGATCGGTGTATGCGATGCGTCACCGTTCGTCGAGACAAGAGCGATTCTTGAGCAGCGGCGTGATCAAGGCTTGAACGCTGAGATGGCATTCACCTATCGGAACCCGGCTCGTTCGACTGATCCTGCCGCTTCACTCCCAAGCGCACAGTCGATGCTAGTAGCGGCCTACCGATATGACACGGGAACTCCTCCGCGGCCGGCTGAGCCCTCGGCCCGAGTGGCCCGCTATGCCACTGCTGATCACTACGAACAGCTTCGCTTCGGATTGCAGATGATGGCTGAGGAACTCCATGCTCAGGGGTATCAGGCAGTCGTGCTCGCGGACGACAATGCCATGGTGGATCGTGCAGCAGCGGTGCGTGCTGGCCTGGGATGGTACGGGAAGAGTTCGAACGTATTGCTGCCCGGAGAGGGAAGCTGGTTTTTGCTTGGGTCGGTGTTGACGGATGCCGATCTTCCATCGAATTCAGCACCTGTGGATGATGGCTGCGGGAGTTGCCAGCGTTGTCTTGACGGCTGCCCGACTCAGGCAATCATCGCACCGGGAGTGCTTGATGCGAGGCGGTGTTTAGCTTGGCTGCTTCAGGCCAAAGGCGAGTTCCCACGCGAGTTTCGCGTGGCGCTCGGAGATCGCATCTACGGCTGCGATGAGTGCCAAGAGGTTTGTCCGCCAAGTCGTCGAGCCGAAACAAACTCGGGCCCCGAACACGAGGCCACCGCCGAGATTCCGGTGCAGGCCGCTCCGGGGTCCTGGGTGAATCTTCACTGGTTGCTGACTGCCACCGATGATGAGCTTCTGGCACAGCTTGGCCGTTGGTATATCCCGGCTCGTGAGCCGCGATATGTGCGCAGAAATGCACTGCTCGTGCTTGGCAATTCTGAACAGGCACTGGACGATCGCCTGAGGGTGCTTCTGGAGCGCTATCTCGATGATCCAGATGACTTACTTGTTGCACACGCGGCTTGGGCGGCGCTGCAACTGGGCCTTGGCGAGCTTCTTGATGAGCCGGCTCCGGCGGGACGATCAGCCGTTGTTCGGGAGCGAGCAGAATTCCTTGCGAATAAGCAGCGACTCGCCCTGCGAGCCCATGAGGTCAGTGCGCCATGAGGGCTTTCAAACGTGCGTCAGCGATTTCGCAACGCCATGATAGGGAGCAATGAGTTCATCCCCCGATGGGAAAACCGTTCCCAAACAGACTGCAGCCCAAGCGCGGGCAGAGTTCGAGGCCGACCGAGCGGCATCCTCGGCAGCCCGGCGAGAGCGGATGGATGCAGCCTTCGGTGGCCAGACCCCCGGGCGCGAAATTGAGGTTGCAACTTGGATCAGTACCGCCATCTTTGCGTTGGTAACTGCTGCAGCTGTGGCGAATCCTGACCAGTTCATTGGACTGTTTTTTCTGATTTCGGTTGCTCTCTTCGGAGTTGGTTGCTGCCTGTTTGTGGCCGATATCGGGCTTGCCGCAGCGAGGAGCCGGGATGACCTCATGGGAATTGGTGGATTGTTCTTCCTGGTTGGCTCGGCCCCCCGACGCGTTCAAGTCACTTTGTTGGGGTCGCTCGCAGCGCAATTGTTGATCTCATTCATTGGAGCCGCTGCGCGGCCGTTTACTCCGCTTGCCTTTGGCACGCTCGTACCTGTCCTCGGCCTGTCGCTCTGCGGCCTGTGGGCAGTTCGATATGGACTCTTCCCGGCGCAGCAGGAGCAGTCAACGCGGCGCGCACCATGAGAGTGCTGTTGTTCACGGGTAAGGGTGGCGTGGGGAAAACGACGACTGCTGCTGCCACGGCTCTGCGAATAGCTGAGCTCGGCAAGCGAGTGATTGTGACTTCGGCAGACCCGGCACATTCGCTGTCGGACTCGATGGGAGTTGCACTCGGCACGGAGCCCATCGAGGTGGCCCCGCGATGTTGGGCACAACAACTCGATGCTCGCGAACGCTTGGAAGAGAATTGGGGAGAGATTCGTGGATGGATGATGGAGATGCTCGACTGGGCTGGGGTCGAAGCAATTGAAGCTGAGGAGCTCTCGATCATTCCTGGTCTCGATGAGTTGTTCGCCCTAACCGAGGTAGAGGCATTGTGCGAATCTGGCCTCTTCGATGTCGTGGTGGTCGATTGTGCGCCCACAGCCGAGACCATCCGGTTGCTCTCCTTGCCAGATATTTTGAGTTGGTACATGGAGCGGCTGTATCCCGCCTCTCGACGGATGAACCGCATGGTTGGCCCGCTGCTCTCAAGGCTGACTTCATTGCCGGTGGCGGATGACGCAGTCTTTAGCGCTGGTCAGCGTCTCTACGATCGACTCGACTCGGTGCGTCGGATTCTGGCTGATCCAAAGGTTACGTCTGCTCGTTTGGTGATGAACGCCGAAGCGATGGTAATCGCCGAGGCTCGGCGAACCTATACCTATCTGTCACTGTTCGGCTATCACGTTGACGCAGTGATCGTCAATAGAATTCTGCCGGAGTCGGTGCAGGACCCTTGGTTTGAGAACTGGAGAGCGCAACAACAATCCCACCTTGAGACCATCGAAAGCAGTTTTGGTGCCCTACCGGTGTTTCGCGCTGATCACGTAGGCGGTGAGGTCGTGGGGATGGATGCACTGAAGCAGTTTGCTGACGGGCTCTGGGGTGAGGTGGACGCGTCTTGCCGACTCCTGACAGGTCGACCGCTTCGCGTTGACCGCGAGGGTGATGAGTACGTTTTGTCCATCGATCTTCCGTTCGCAGATTCAGAGGATCTCGACCTGAGTCGCTCGGGTGACGACCTGTTCATCTCCATCGGGCCGCACCGGCGCAATCTGAGTCTGCCGGACTCGCTTTCTCGTCGTGAGATCAGCTCCGCAGGCTTGCGGAACGGTTCGCTCGCCATCAGATTTGTTGCTGCCCCGCTGCCGCTTGGCTCAGCGATCGGGCGGTCAACCTGACGGGCGCCTACAAAACCGGCAATCATTAAGCCATGCAGGATTCTTGGTCAGCAGATTCTCGAGCGGCAGAGGGCGTGGAGCACCTTCAGCGGGCGGCTCGAGAAATGTTGAAAGCCGCCCGATCCCTTTTGGATATGGTTGAGGAAGTGGTTGAAGACCCTGACCGCATTACGGAGGCTGCCTCGGCGGTGGCGGAGATGGTAAAGAATGGATTTGGAAGGTCTGAGCAGCCATGGGAACGCAGCGCCTGGTCAGAGGAGGAGCCTGAAGCTGAGCCTGCTCCCGAGCCTGGAGCCGAGCCTGGAGCTGCAGCAGACACCGAATCAGCTGCCGAAACTGTTGATGTGACGGTTTCGGAGCGCGATTCCAAGAGAACTCCACCGTCTTCACGGGTTCGACGCATCACGGTTGATTAGCCCTCGGTACAAGAATTCCTCAAACCGCAATATTTAGTCAGAGCAGGTATCGGCCGACAGATACACAAGAACCTGATGAAACTTGTACGCATTGATCACCTCGCTCCAGAAGGGGCACAGATTCAGCTGCATCCACAGCTGACGATTTTGCGCGGCGCAACCCCCGAGATGCGACGCAAACTCATCCAGATATTTCAGGCGTTTTCTACTCCCGAGAACTTGGAATGCTCCGGAGTTATCGAAGTCGGCGGTGTGCAACTCTCGCTAGATCAGCTCACTTTGCAGGGCCTTGAGCTTGATCCGCTCGTTCGGGCAGTCTTGAACTGGGTCTCGGCAGTGCCTTTGGCTACTCCGGATGCAACTGCGGTTCCTTACCAGTCTGACCCTGGGGCGAGTTTCCAACCCGACCGCCCCGGCGGGCTCTTTCCGGCCCCACTCCACCAGGCTGAATCGGCCCTGCCTCAGCAGCGTGTGGACCAGAATCGGCAGGATCTGCAGCGGGTGGACCAGAATCGCCGTGAGCTTGTTGAACGTATGGAGCAGGTTCGAGAGGGCCTCGATGCGCTAGCCGCTGGAGTGCTCGAAGGGTGTCGGAGTCAGATCGAAGCACTCGAAGCACGTCGAGCGGTGCTGCGCGCAGATTGGGAGTACGACCGAGCTCAGGTGCAGTCCCGTCGTGATGAAATTCAGGCTGAGATGCGAGCCCTGACCGAAAAGCTCGACATGGTTGCGACTCTCGACCTGAGCGCTGTGGTTTCTGTTCGAGATGAACTCAGGCTGCTCCTTGCCACCACACTGGTCCCCGACCCGGTGGCTCAAGACCTAGCTGTTCGGATTTACAACTCACTGCGAAATCTGCGTGAGATTAGTGACCTTGCAGTAGCAGCTACTTCTCGCCGTATTGAGGCCGAGCAGAGTTTGAATGCAGCCCAGGACGACGTTGTCTCGAGCACTTCAGCGAGTTTGTCCCCCGCTCCAGATCCTGATGATCTACGCCGCCTTGAAGAACTCCGCCTAGAGATTTTCTCGTATCCAAGCACAGTCGCTTTCCCAGAGATGTTCGCCGAAGATTCGGCATCTGCCCAGCCGTATCTCTCGCTGCAGGATCTGCGAACTGAAGAGGCTCGCTTGCTGCACCGACTCGGCTATGAGTCATACAGCGCCTATGTCCGCGGAATTCCGCTCGTGCAGACGGATCTGGAACGAACTTCACGCCGAGAGAGCGCGCTGCTGCGAGTTCAGCAGTATGAGCAGGAGTTGCAGCAACTGATTGCTGGGTCTCCGGACCCACAAGACCTAGAGCTTGCAGAGATGGAACTCACGGTGATGCTTCAGGCTGCCTCGGAACTACTTGGCGACCGTGCCTCTTTTGATCCTGGAGTGCAGTCACTGCCAGAGCAACCGCTCTCAGCGGCTACAGATGCTCAGCGGGCAGACAATGTGCGAGAGGTTGTTGCGCTGCTCCGCGAGCGAAAAATTGCCTCAGTTATCGTCGATAGCCCTGAGGTGTTGCTTGTTGCTGACAGGTTGCGTGAGACCGTGGAACGAGCTGCGGGTCCAGGGCTCAACGACACCTGGATGAACTCCGAGGATTGGTCCAGCGACCCACAGGCACTCTTGCAGGGAGTCGACTTGTGGCTTGCGGTGTTTCAGGACCCTGCAGACTGGGTTGCAAGCACTCGTTCACAGATTCATGACCTGCGCGCCCAGATTGCAGCGGGGGATGCCCAAGATCTTTATCAGGGTGACGTGACGCAATGGGCGGAAGTTGAAGCTGATCTAGACAGCGTCATGGATGTGATGGTCGATGCACAGAATCGGGTAGCTCGGCATGAACAGGCAATGCTGCAGCTAGCAGCCTTGCGCGATGAGGAATTGCAACTGAGGTCACAAGAGCGTGACCTGCTGGCCACTCTCGCCCAAGCCGAATCCGAGTTGCAACAGGCTCAGCTCCACAGTGCCACTGCGTTTGCGCTACCGCCTGCTCAGCGGTCTGGGATTGCTTTGCGTCAGGAACGTACCCATGCTGACGACTGCGAATGGTTATTGATTGAGCGAGTTGCGCAACAGCGTGCAGTGTCGTTCTCTGGTTCGGTTCCGCTGCTCATCGATGGCCTGCCGAGTGATCCGCTTGCCCAGCACCAGGTGATCGAACGGGTGAAGAGCTTGTCTTCGGTGGTACAGCTGCTGATTCTGAGTGACAACCCTTGGCTCTTTGAACAAGTTCAGCTGGGGAAATTCTCTGCCTCAGCTCTGCAGTTGTAGAAACTGACAGAGAGCTTCGTTCCGGCTTAAAAGTGGGCTCGAGCGAGGCAAATCTGCGCTCCCGCTGGCCGAGATTGCCAGACTGTGATCGACTGCGTAGCAATGATTTTCAATCAGCGAACACAAAACGTAATTGGGGTAGATGTTGGCGGGACGAAAACGCTGGCTGCTCGGGTACTCGTTCCTGCTTGGCCTCTGAGCGAATCTGCCACTCCTCCCGCTGAACCCGAGTCTCCGGTTGGCCGGCCGACGGTACAGGACCGTGAACTCGTCGGCTCCTCTTCTCATGAAGTGGCCATACTGACCCAAATTGAGCGAGCAGCAGCTGCAGTGTTCGACCGTTCTGAGGAGCCGGTCGATGCAATCGGGGTGGGGTTGGCTGGGTTTATTGGACTTGATGGAATTGCCCGTTCTGCACCCAATGCACCAGGCCTGATTGGAGTGGATGTTGCTGCAATTCTGACCGACCGCTTTGGTGTGCCCGTGGCGATTGATAATGACGCAAATTGCGTGGCCGTTGCAGCGCAGTCCATGTTCGGTTCCCGAACTGGTTCGATTCTTGCGGTAACGCTCGGGACGGGTATCGGCGGTGGAATTGTGCTTGGCGGCGATCTGTTGCGCGGTGCGAATGGGTTTGCCGGTGAACCCGGACACATGGTCATCAATCCTGATGGCCCGAAATGCCCGTGCGGCCAACGGGGCTGCTGGGAGCGCTATGCCTCGGGCTCGGGTTTGGGGTGGCTGGGTCGTAGTGCTGCGGCCGCTGGCCGTGCAGATGCCATGGTCGACCGAGCTGGTTCCGTGGACCTGATCGATGGCGAGATGGTGAGCAAGATGATGGAAGAAGGCGACCCTGAGGCAGCGAATGTATTTGCTGAGTTTGCGGGTTATGTGGCCCTTGGCTTGGCAAATCTGATCCTCTTATTTGACCCTGAAGTGATTGTGATCGGTGGGGGATTAGCCCAGCTGGGTGAGGAACTCACGGGGCTCGTCAAGGCCGATCTTTCGGAGCGCTTTCCTGCGGCCTCTCGAGATCGCAGCGTGGAGATCTTGTCAGCGCCCCTCGGCGCAGAGGCCGGAGCGCTTGGAGCGGCACTGCTTGCCGCGGCACTCTCAACTCAAACAGGTTCCTGAGACCCTCTATCGGGAGGGCTATCGTGCGGGGATGGAGTTTCGTCGAATTACTTCGCTACCCCCGTATGTGTTCACAATCATTGATTCGCTCAAGGTGGCCGCTCGGCGCGACGGCGCCGACATTATTGACCTCGGGTTTGGAAACCCGGACCTGCCCTCGCCTGCGATTGCGGTCGAGAAGCTCTGTGAAGCAGCGAACAATGAGAAGAACCACCGCTACTCCGCCTCACGGGGTATTCCTAAACTGCGAGAAGCTGCGGCGGGATACTACAAACACCGCTTCGATGTAGATATTGATCCCGAGACTGAAGTCATCACCACAATTGGCGCAAAGGAAGGTTTCAGCCACCTGATGTGGGTGCTTCTTGAACACGGTGATGCGGCACTTGTTCCCTCGCCGAGTTATCCGATTCATATCTTCGGACCACTGTTTGCTGGAGCAAACGTGCGAGAAATTCCCCTCGGGACCGGTGATGAGTTCTTTGAGAACATGGTCGAGGCTTGGGAGTATTCCTATCCTCGGCCGCGGGTCATTGTGTTGTCGTTTCCGCACAACCCAACGACCACGTGCGTTGATCTGGCTTTCATGCAACGGGTCGTGGACTTTGCCCGAGAGCGAGACGTGATTTTGGTACACGACAACGCCTATGCAGATTTAGGATTCGATGGGTACCGCCCCCCATCCATCCTTCAGGCAGAGGGTGCAAAAGAGGTAGCGGTGGAGTTGTATTCCATGACGAAGTCGTTCTCGATGGCAGGTTGGCGAATGGCCTTCATGTTGGGTAACCCTCAAGTGATAGCAGCGCTCGCCAAGCTCAAGTCGTATTTGGATTACGGAACCTTCCAACCAATTCAGATTGCTGCAACCGTCACGCTGAACGAACTGCAGGATTACCCCGTCGAGGTCAATGGGATCTATCAGGTACGCCGTGACGCGCTGTGTTCGGGTCTGTCGAGAATCGGCTGGCAGATGGAACCACCCATGGGGACGATGTTTGCTTGGGCACCCATTCCTGAGCCCTACCGTGAGATGGGCTCGGTCGAGTTCTGCTCCTTTTTGGTGCGTGAGGCAGGGGTTGCGCTCTCTCCTGGAGTGGGGTTCGGCCCAGGCGGTGAAGGCAACGTCCGCTTTGCCTTGATCGAAAATGAACAGCGAATCAATCAGGCAGTGCGCAACTTGAAACGTGCTTTACCGAAGCTGGGCTAGCCCCGAACCGTCACTCCGATTCCATCGCGACAAAACGACACGACGAGGTCTGCAACAACCTCAGGATCTTCACCTCGACTGTCGATGTAGACGTTGGTGAGTTGGTTCGAGACCCCGATGATTGCGAGAGCGAGCGCCTCAGGGTCGCGGTCGGGAAGGTGGCCAAGTTGGATTGCTTCTTCGAGATGAATCTGGGCGTCGCTGACGAGCACCTCCTGCCCCTTGCGCATCGCATCTCGAAAGGTTGCCTCCGTGCGGGCGAACTCAAAGAGCTTTCTCAAATCGTTGTGTTCAGCGAGCCAGAGCACTCCTGCCCTGATGCCCAGTTCGATCCGCTTAACGGGGTCGTCCACCGCCGAGATCGCCTCTTGTTGGCGGCGACGCATTCCTCGCTGAGAAGTGCGCATGATCTCGACAAAGAGCTCCTCTTTGGAGGAGAAGTACCAATAAAAAACCCCCTTACCGACCCCGAGCCCATCAACAATGTCTGCCACCGAGGTCAGGTGGTATCCCTTTTCAGCAAACTCGTGTGTAGCAAAGGCAATGAGCTGTGCCCTGCGTTGTTTTCCGCGCGGGGTGAGCTGTCGTGACATTCGCCCAAAGATAGCAATGTTCTGCTCCTATTGGCCTAGTGGTGCGTTGGGGTTGTTCGAGATGACTGGAGCGATTCTCGGGTGAGTGACTTCTGATTTTTCGCGAGTCGATTCACGAGTACGAAACAGAGCGGTGACCTGATCCGCCTACATTGCTGCGCATGACTACGTATGTGCTGCGAGTGTGGGTCCCTGATCGGCCGGGGGCACTCGGTGCTGTTGCCACCCGAATTGGGGCTGTGCAGGCTGATGTGATTGGGATCGACATCATTGAGCGGGGAGCTGGTCGTGCAATTGATGATTTGGTTATTGATCTGCCCGATGGAGACAGCGTTGAAACGCTGCTTGCGGAAATGAACCAAATCGAAGGAGTTGATGTTGAGGACATCCGCGAACTTGATGGCGCGCCACCAGACCCGGCTCGGCAAGCACTGCATGTGGCGGGGTTGATCCAACGGGGCGCCTCGTTGAAACAGCAGTTGTGCCGGCTTGTCGAGGGAGCTCAAGGTCTGATTGGCGCGGATTGGGCAGTGGTTATTGATCTCGAGACCTCGGCATTGAGAAGCTTTGTCGGGGAGGATATGCCGAGCGAGAAGTGGATTTGTGCGTTTGTTGCCGGAGCTACCACGGGTGGAGTAAGTCGCGAACACGAGGACATTGCAGTGACTGCGTTGCCTGATCCCAAACTCAAACTCGTCGTGGGTCGTGGTCGACTACCCATCCGAGCTCGTGAGCGTTGTGTGCTTGAGGCCCTCTGCGCGTTGCTCGCTGAGTAGGCCTACGCCAGATGGGGAACGAAGATGAGAACCGGGTTTTTAGTCTGGAGCCCAACCGCGGCTCCGTTCCACGCCGCGCAGCCACTGTGCGTACCCGGCCTCGGCTGCTGAGCGATCTGCGGATGGTTCGACTTGTGCATCGGCATGCCAGTTCTGAGACACCTCGGAAACATTCGACCAAACTTCAGCGCCGAGGCCGGCTAAATACGAAGCGCCGAGAGCGGTTGTTTCTGCCACCGAATTGCGCAATACGCGTACCCCGAGCTGGTCAGCCTGAAGATGCAACAGCAGTGGCATGACTGAAGCTCCGCCATCCACGCGTAGCTCCTCAAGCTGAGTTCCCGAAGCGGCGCTCATGGCATCCACTACGTCTCGAGTTTGATATGCCATTGCTTCGACTACTGCCCGGGCTAACTCCGCACGACCAGAACCTCGGGTAATTCCGAGCACCGCGCCGCGCGCATACGGGTCCCAGTACGGAGAGCCAAGGCCGGCAAACGCGGGCACCATGACCACGCCGCCGCTATCGGCTACCGAGGCTGCGAGAGGTCCGATCTCTGCTGCTTCTTGAATGATTCCGAGCCCATCTCGCAGCCATTGCACAGCAGCTCCAGTTGCAAAGATGGATCCCTCAAGAGCGTAGTGAGTAACAAGACCTGCACTGTCCTTCCCTGATGCACTGTCCTTCCCGGATGCACTGTCCTTCCCTGATGCACTGATCATTCTCGCAGGGAGTGTCCAAGCAACGGTGGTGAGGAGTCCCTCGGTTGGTTCGGGGCAGGTGGAACCAACGTTCATCAAGACGAAGGAGCCAGTTCCATAGGAATTTTTCGCC